>OLRD01001167.1_pt1 | contig 16766 bp, 10 predicted proteins | sample 1672051 | NCBI WGS metagenome assembly OLRD01 (sample SAMEA3136640, study PRJEB25190) | human gut metagenome | biome: human gut; feature: human-associated habitat; material: faeces | place: Austria | collected 2013 | reverse complement strand
CGATCATCATGATCTCCTCGGAGATGCCGGAATTGCTGGGCATGGCGGACCGCGTGATGGTCATGTGCGAAGGCCGCGTGACGGGCTTCCTGGACCGCGAGGAGGCGGACTCCGTTTCGGTTATGCGCCTGGCTACGAAATTTATGTAAGGAGTGGAACATCAATTATGCAAAACGCGAAGAGCATCCCGCGCAAGCAATATGCGACTATTTTTATTGGCGTCGGTATTGTGCTGGCTATTCTCGGCGTCATCTTTTCGTTTGTCTTGGATGCGGAAAAAACATTTGATTTGCCCTGGTTTATTGTAGGCATCGGCATAGCTGCCGTCATTTACGGTATTTTCCAAATTGTACGGGGGCATCGCCTCAACCCGGAAGTCTTCTTTTCGACAAGAACCGCAAAGAATTTCTTGACGAATAACGCCATTATGCTGGCATTGCTGGTACTGGTTATTGTCATCTGCTTCATTGAGCCCCGTTTCATGCAGATTCAGGTCATCCTGGATATCTTGACGCAGTCCTCCACAAGACTGATCATCGCACTGGGCATCTGCTTCGCCCTCCTGATCGCCGGTACGGACCTGTCCGCAGGCCGTATGGTCGGCTTGGCGGCAGTTGTTTCCAGCTCCATGCTGCAGACGGCTACCTATGCGAACCGCTTCTATCCGAATCTCCCGCAGCTGCCGGTATTCCTGCCGATTATTGCGGCAATCCTCGCCTGCATGCTGTTCGGCGCATTGAACGGATTCCTGGTTGCAAAGTATGACATGCATCCCTTTATTGCGACCTTGGCAACGCAGGTTATGATCTACGGCGCATGTTCCCTGTATTTCGATATGCCTCCGAACAGCTCCCAGCCGATCGGCGGTATCCGTCCGGACTTCTCCGCACTTGGCCAGACCAAGCTGTTTGGAAGAATTTCGATTTTGGTCCCGATCGCTGTCTTCTTCACCATTGCCATTTGGTTTATCCTGAATAAGACCACCTTTGGCAAGGACGTTTACGCGATCGGCGGCAACCGTGAAGCGGCTGTCGTTTCCGGCGTCAACGTATTCAAGACCATCATGTTGATCTTCATCCTCGCTTCCTTCATGTACGGCGTCGGCGGCGTCCTGGAAGCAGCCAGAACCGCAGGTGCAACGAACAACTACGGCGACGGCTATGAAACAGACGCCATCGCAGCTTGCGTGGTTGGCGGCGTATCGTTGAACGGTGGTATCGGTACCGTCGGCGGCATCGTCAGCGGCGTGTTGATCTTCACCGTTATCCAGTATGGCTTGCAGTTCATCGGCATCAGCCCGATGTGGCAGCAGATTATCAAAGGCATCATCATCGCTGTCGCTGTGGCCATCGACCTTTCCAAGTACAAGCGCAAATAAGCGATTGCATATACCCATTGCCAAACGGAAATGCCCGGGGAGCCCCCTTCTGCAGAAGGCCCCCGGGCATTTCCCATTTTTCTATCCTTAATATGTTATAGAAAGGAAGGACGTTCTCCAACATAGGTGCGGCGCTTCTAAGTGTTGCGCCGGACTTCCCCTCGGCGGCACCCCTTGCTGGGCATGCCCGCCGGCATACTTCCCCCTTCCTTTCCGATATACTGCTGTGGACCGTCCTTTCTCCGATTTCCCTGTCCACTGCGCTTTCCAAACTTCCATAAGGAATTTTCATCCATCTGTGGGAATCCCTTTTCCATGTGCCTCCTTGCATCGCACTGGAAAAGAAATCGTGTCAATTTCCGTGCAAAAAGCCACATGCTGCTACCCCCTTAGAGGATAACGGCATGTGGCATCATGATTTCTACAGGAATCAACCCACACGGCTCTTTCCGCCAGCATGCCCCAACACATAGGTCACAAAGAAAATGGCTGCGGCAATCAAAACAATGGTTCCGCCCGCTGCGGTCCCCAGGTAGTACGACGCAATCAATCCGCTGACGCCGGAGAATAGGGAAATGCCAATCGCCCAGAAATGATAGGAGCGCATGCTCCTCGCCAGGTTCCTTGCCGACGCCGCCGGTAATACCAACAGGGAATTGATGATTAAAATCCCCACCCATTTGATCGTAATCGTGACGATCACCGCCACAATCACAACAAAGAGCTTTTCCATCAGGCGCGTGTGGATGTTCTTGCTGGCCGCCAGGTCGGTATTGACGCTGGTCAGCAGGAAACGGTTGAAAAAGAGTATCCAAACGATCACTACGGCGGCCAGCACAATGGCCAGCAGGCCGATTTCGGACGGCTGCACGGTCAGGATATCGCCGATCAGGTAACTGGAATACTTGGCAAAGCCCCCGGTTGCGGAGAGCAATACCACGCCCAGCGCCAAGCCGGTGCTGGAGAATACGCCGATGATCGTATCTGCCGACGACGTCCCGGAGCTCATCACCGCCGATATGCACAAGGCAAACAGGAGCGCGAACCCCAGCATCGAAAGCAGATAATTGTCCACGCCGAGCAAAACGCCGATGGCGATTCCGGTGAGGGCCGAATGGCCGAGCGCATCGGAAAAAAAGCTCATCTTGTTGTTGACCACCATGGTCCCGACCAGGCCGAACAACGGGGTGATCAACAGCACGGCGAGAAACGCATTTTTCATGTAGGCGAATTCCGTCCATTCAAACGGAAGCAGCGTATCAATCAAACTGTATAGAACACTCATGCGCGCGCACCTCCCACAACATCCAAGCCAAAGGTTTCACGCACCTGTGGCGAAGCCATCACCGTCTTGACGTCACCGCTGACCAGGATCGTGCGGTCGAGCAGCGCGGCGCGCGTGGCATAGCGCGCAACGTGGGAGAGATCGTGCGAAACCAAAATCACCGGCATGTGGTATTCGCTGCGTAAGGAGGTCACCAAGTCATAAAAGACCTCGATCCCCTTGCGGTCCACTGCGGAGACCGGCTCATCCAGCAAGAGCATATCCGGCATGGGTTCCAGCGCAAAGGCCAGCAGCACCCGCTGCATCTCGCCGCCGGACAAGTTTCCCAACTGTTTTTGCAATAGGTTTTTTCCGCCCACCTTTTGCAGCATGGCGTCTGCACGCGCCAGCTTCTCCTTTTTATGTCCCAGCCAAATCGGGAACGACGAAAGATTGGCACAGAGCATATCCGCAACGGTCATCGGAGTCGAGCGGTCAAACACCATATTCTGCGGTACATAGCCGATGCGCGGCTTTTCCACGCGCTCTCCCTTTGGATTGGTGAAGGTGATGCTTCCGGTGTAGGGAATGCGCCCCAGCAGCGCTTTGAGCAGGGTCGTTTTTCCCGCGCCGTTGCGCCCGATGATCGCCATGATCTCGCCGTGATGTACATCCAGGGTGACATCGTGAATAATCACACCATCGCGTTTGCGCACCGTCAACCCCCGGATTTGCGTACTACATTTACATTGTTCCATGTTTGAATCCCATCCATCAAGTATTATTCTGTAGAATCTATACGATTTGTAAAAGAAAAAGGCATCTTAGGCGCCGCCCAATGCCTCTTTCAAAACCTCCATATTTTGTTCCATCGCGCGCAAATAGGCGTCCTTATCATTTTCGCCGGTCACGGCCGGGTCCAAAAGATAGACCGTGGCGCCGCTCTCTTGGGCAATGATCTGCGCAGCGTCCGTCGAATACTGCGGCTCTGCAAAAACCGCTTTCACATCCGTGCTCTCAATCAACCGGATGGTATCCGCGAGCTCCTTGGCGCTGGGCTGGCTGTCGGGCTCCCGGTTCACCACCTTGACGATGTGCAGGTCAAATTCCTCCGCAAAATAGGGGAACGCCTCGTGGAACGTGATGATGTCCCGGTTTGGAAGATCATCGAGGGCTTCGTGCATCCGCCCCCGCAAGTCGCTGAGCTTTGCGAGATATTCCTGCGTATTCTCCTCCAAAGCCACCGCGTCCTCGGGGTCGGCTTCGATGAGTCCATCCGCAATGTTGCGCACCTGCTTCATGCAATTGGAAATAGACACCCAAATATGGGGATTCGCATCGCTGTGGTCATGCGCAACCTCTTCATCATGGTCGTGGGCATCTTCCCCACTCACCAACAGGGAAATCCCCTCGCTGGAATCAATCACACGCAGGTCCGGGAGCTGGTCGGTGACTTTTTCCATAAAGCTCTCCATACCAGCCCCATTGATGACAAAAACGTCCGCCTGTTCGATATTTTTCATATCCTTGGATTGCAGCTGGTAATCATGCAGACACCCCGTTTGCTGCCCGGCCATATTGTCCACCTGGATGCCATCAATCCCATCTGTAATATTTAAGGCCATAATATACATTGGGTAAAACGATGTGACGATACGGAAGCGCGGGGGAGCTTCCTGCTGGCGGGGCGCACACCCGGCAGCCGCCGTTATAAGCAAGCATATACAGAAAAATGCGGCGATCACCCGCCGCATTGGATAAAAAACGCCGGGCCTCCCGGCGTGTTGTCTCTTTTTCACGGGAACCTCCTAAATGCAAATCATTTGCATTTACTATCATACCCCGATGTTGTATATCTGTCAAGGGGAAATCGGTCGCTCAAAACGGCTTCTTTCCATCGAGCCATCCCTGCTGCTTCCAATAGGTAGCGTCCGCCCCCGTCCCTTTCTTGCGCTTTTGCATCTGTTTCATTGCGAAAAACAGCAGCCTTGTGTGCATCGTCGGGCGCTTTTTTGCCCCCAAGGAGCGCCAAAAGGCATCCGTCACACAATCAAGCCGTTTTTCGATTTTCCGTTTGCGGGAAGCAGGAATGGCATCCCACCCCGGGGCAAAGATCGAAATGCCGCAGGAATAGATCCTGCGGACGCCCCAGTGCTTTAACGACCGTATGACCGACGCATTGGCATCCTTCGTACCGGCCCCCGCCGCCGTGGAAACCACCAGGGCGGACTTTTGGAACATCTCCGGGTAGGGGCGGTGTACCATATAAAAATAACCCGTGTGATCCAAAAACGCTTTCATCTGGGCCGTCATATCCATCACATAGACGGGCGTTGCAAAAATCAGGCCGTCCGCGCCGCGCATCGCCTGAATGACCGGCTGGACATGCGCCGCATGGGGGCATTTTTCCTCTGCACCGTTGATACAGGTATAGCAACCGCAGCAAAAATCGTGGGGCTCCTTCTGTAAAATGTACTCGACGAATTCCACTTCTTCATGAAGACGCAGGCGTTCTTTTATCTGCTGTACCGCCGCATACGTATTCTTTTTTCGTGGGCTGCCATATAGGATACAAATTTTCATGCTTCTCGCCCTCCGCTGTACATTTCTATCCCTGTGCAAGCAATGCGCGGACCTCCGGCAGCTTCTGTTCCGCATCCTTTCTACCCATCTCGTAAGCCTGTTTCAGGCGCTCCGGATTCTTCTCATAGCGCCCGACCGGGATGGGCTCGCTGGGGCGGATCAACACCGCTTTGCCCGCTTGCTCCTGTTGGGTGCAAAGGTCCAATTCGCTGTTGTATACCAATGGCCGCCGCTGCACAGCCTCAATAAAGCTGGGATATTTGCCATAGATTTTTCGAAGCGCTGTGCGGGGATACTCGGACCGGGTGCCTTTCCGGTAGGAGGCGTCGCGCGTCAACACCACCACATTGCGGGTATTCCCATCGTTCAAAGAACGCCGCAGGGGGATCGATGTGGAATAGCTGCCATCCAACAGCTCATGGCCTTGATAGCGTACAATTTTCGATACAAACGGCATCGCGCTGGAAGCGCGCACCGGCGTAAAGCCTTCGTCCAGGTCCTCTTTTCCAAAAAAAATGGCTTCTCCAGTATGCAAATCCGTGGTGCCAGCCATCAACTGGGTCGGGGATGCAAAAAAAGCCTGATAATCGAACGGTAGGAGCTTGTGCGACAACTCCCCGAAAATAAAATCAAAGCCAAACAGGTTTCCCGTCTTGCGCAGGCTGGACACGCTCATATACCGGTCATCCTGGATATAATCGTAAAAAATGCGGAAATTGCGCCCCACCTGTCCGGAGATATAGCTCAAAGCGTTGCACGCCCCTGCGGAAATTCCATAAACCACCGGAAAAACAATCTGGTTCTCATTAAACACATCCAACACGCCGCTGGTATAAGCCCCACGTGTTCCGCCCCCCTCCAAAACCAGGCCAACTGACATGATGCATTCCCCTTTCTCGATTGGACGGCCTAAAACCGGCGATTTCCTATTCGCCGCTGAAATGCGCCGCCGTATTTTCATTTGGGTCCCATATTCCCTTTCTATTTTTCTCAGTATAGGGCAAATATCCCCCTTTTACAAGCGAATGGAATCGGGATTAAAAAAATTTTACAAAACCCCTTGATTTTTCCCACCGTCTCGGATATAATAATAAAGCACTTTAAAAACACCTCATCCTTTCTGCCCTTATTGGGAGGGCACGGCGCTCTCTGTCAGGGGACGAGCCGCCAAAGGAAATGGACGTTTAGCTCAGTTGGCTAGAGCATTCGCTTGACGTGCGAAGGGTCACAGGTTCGAGTCCTGTAATGTCCACCAAAAAGCCCTCAGAACGATATCGTTCTGAGGGCTTTTCTTTTTTGTTTTTCAGATGAAGCAAGAGACCCGCCTGGATGGGAACTCCCATTCCGGCGGGTTTCTTTTTAAGCCAGTTCGCGCGCACGTGCGTACAAAGCTGTTCTGTCTGCAAAAGCCGTTAGCAAGTGTTCCGGATGGGAAAGCTCCTGATAAGCCGCATAAGCACCGGCCCCCAACAAAGATGGGCTGGGATGAAGCTGATTGACTTCCAGCGTAATTTTGCCCACAAGCAAGGAATGTGTGCGGCTCTCTATCTCTTTATAGATGGTATCCAGAAGGAGCCCCGGATGGATTTCCGCCAGCCGGCCCCCCATCACGATCTTCCCCGGATTTAACTGGTTGATTAAGCTGACAATGCCCATCGCCAGAAAACTGCATACCTGCCGGTAGGCTTCGCACGCAACATGATCCCCCTTTTGGACCGCCTGGGCCAGGGCATTGGCCGTCAAATGCCCCCTATCGAGGCGGGATAGGGCCCCGTTTTGGAGTTGCTCCACAATCCGTCCCCGCAGAGCGCGCATGGAGGCATACATCTCTAAGCATCCGCGGTTGCCACAGGCGCAAGGCGGGCCGTCAAATTGGATGCTGCTGTGTCCAAACTCCCCGGCAATGCCCTGTTGGCCAAGAAGAAGTTTTCCATTGACAATCATCCCGCAGCCGATCCCCTCGCTAGCGAGGATATACACCATATTTTGCGCTTTGACATCGCCGCTATTGTACCAAAGCTGCGCAAATGCGCCTGCATTGGCGTCGTTGAGGATATAAAGCGGGAGGTCCAAGCCCTTGGAGAGGGTTTCCCTCACCGGGCACCCCTGCCAGCCGGGCATCCCGGTCACGAAGAGGAGGCGGTCCTCTTTTTCCTGATAAGGGCCCGGAAGGGCAATCCCCGCTGCCAGCATCTCTATATCCGGGTTTTCCCGGAGAATCTCCTGTATGGCTGTTCGCACCTGGGATAAAACGACCACGCCCTCCTCGTTTAAAGCGATGGGATGCTCCCATCGGCCATACAATTTTCCAGACAGCCCCATACAGCTGATCCTCCATGCGTCGCGCGCAATGTGGACACCGATCACTTGAAAGCGTTCGTCATTTAACGTCAATCCGATGGAACGGCGATTCTTCTCTCCAGCAAGCAGCCCCGTTTCTACCACCAACCCACTGTGAATCAATCCGCCTATAATATTCGTAATGGTCGCCTGACGCAGCCCGGACAGCCTTGCCAAAGTTGCGCGGGAACAGAGTCCCTCCTGCCGGAGAAGGTTCAACACCAGGGCACGGTTAATCATCTGTATTTTTTCCTGGTTGACGCTTGTTTGATCCATTGCCGAAATCACCTCCTCTAGCTGATCTTGCCTATGGACAAAAACGTTCGGGGTTTGGCAATATATGCCTATTTTGTGTAATGCGCCCACAGTGGCTGACCACTGTGGGCGCATCCAAATGTTATATCGCCAGGCAGCTTAGGCACGCAGTGCCTTCAGCGCCTACGGCATTCCCTACGAAAGCTCTTACGCAATCGTTACTGCACAGTGTTTAACTGGGGCATTGCCCGGCAGGGTGGTGTAAACGCCCGTGCTCTGGCCCGGCGTACCGATGGCATAGACTCTGTAGTAGTAGTCATTGCCGACCTTCGCCACGAACTGCGTCTTGAGCACGTCGCCATTGCCGACTGTGAAGCTCGGCGTCAGGTTGTTGCCGTTGACCACGGTCATCTTGAAGCAGTATGCGCTGCCTCTCTTCAGCGTGAAGTTGACCGTCGTGTCGGAAACCACCTGGGCAGCCGCCTGCGCTGTGGTCGCTGCACCGACAACCGAGGTACCTGCATTGCCGTAGATGTTTGCGCTTGCAGAGCTCCCCGAACTGCCGGAAGAGCTGCTGTGGCTGTCCGTAGACTTAACCTTCAGCTGATCCTTGGCGTCCTGCAAAGCGTCGGTCATCGCATCGACTTCCTGCTGGTCGTCTTCGCTCAGGGTTGCATCCGCCGCCATTGCCTTGGCTTTTGCCAAAGTATCTTCCAAGGTGGCAACAGAGGCCGCTGTGTAGCGGTTCAGATTGAGCCCTTCAACTGTGGCGATCAATGCATCCAAAGCGCTCTTGTCCGCCACTTTGCGCAAGGCTTCCATGGCTGCATTCAGGGTTTCGGTGGCCTCTTCCACTTCCTCCTGTGTGGCCTGATCGTCATACAGGACGTCCGTTGCATGGGCCAGTGCGTCGTTGAACGCTTCCTTGCCCGCCTCGACATACTCGTCCAGGTCAAGGCTGTTTGCTTTCTCGATCACGGTGCGGAGCATATCCTTTTCAGAGCCGCGCACCAGGCCGAGGAGCGCTTCTTCCAGCGCTTCCGTTGCGTTTGTGATCTCATCCGCCAAAGCATCCGGGTCGTCATAGACCTTCTGCGCGGCTTCATAGGCATCCTTGAACGCCGTCACGCCCTGGATATAATCGCTTGTGTCGATCTTTTCTGCCACGGAGAGCAGGTATTCCAGATAAGTCTTGCTGCCGCTCTGGAAGGAGAGGTACTGCATTGCGTCGATCAAATCACTCCACGCCTGGTCGATCTCTTCCTGGGTAGCGGTGAGGTCTTTATAAACGGCGTTTGCTTTTTCAAGTGCTTCTTCGAAGTTCTCCAGCACGCTGGGGATCACGTCTTCGATCTCGTCCTCACAAGCGTTGGCTGCCTCGATGGCCGCGAGCAGGACGCTCTTATCGACCGTGGTAAAGGCAAAGGCCAGCTCGTCCGCCTCGCCCGCTTGGAGCGTATACGTAAAGGAATCGGTGTCTTCGAAATCAATTGCTTCGCCGTTAACGGTGACGCCTGCGATCTCTCTGCCGTCCACTGCGGGTTCAAAGGTCAGGGTGACGGTTTCGCCCGTTGCAAAGGTGCCTTCATAATCACCCACCAGGTTGGCAATCTTCTGCTCTTCGCCGTTGACAAACAGCTTGACATTGGTGCCATACTGGACGGACAGGTTGCTGTTTTCGCTCTCTTCCGGAGCCTTGACATTGACAGTGGCCTCCAACGGGAGGTTGTCTGCGCTGGCGCCCACCAGAATGGCGCGCTCGCCTTCCGCGACCGTCCACTTATCCTTGGTTCCGTCCGCACGGGTTACATATTCGCTGTTGGTATTCCAATAGGACAGGGAGCGCTGGGAAATGGAAATGGTTACTTCGCGGGATTCGCCCGGCTGCAAGTCTTCGATGCGTGCGAAACCTGCCAGCTGCTTTTCTGCCATCTGGACGCCGTCCGGAACTTCTGCTGCGCCAAGGTAAAGCCTAACTGCCATTGTCTGTATCAATGTCTTAATTGAAATCCATCTATTTATCGGTACACAATTGTATTCGCATTTTCCCCAACATTCGCCCGCTGCCTATCTGCTCCTCACCAAGGCCATGCTTGCCATCGCCTTGTTCCTGATGGTGCGGTTCCCCATCCATGTGGAATATGCCTTGCCACGCAATTACTACTTTTTAATGTTTCTGGCAATCGCTGTGACCCTTACCCTCCGGTCGATCACGCTATTTTTACAGTTGGACGCGCTGAACAACCTGGGCCTGTTGGTTTTGTATTTAGCCCTGTATTGTATCTATGGAAATCTGTTGCAGGATTATGGAAAGAAAGTCCACTTTGAGTTGACCAACAACCAGCTCAGCATGCAGATTAGCAGCTGGAAGGACATCGAAACCATGTATCACGAACTCCGTGAGCTCCGGCACGACCTCAAAAACCATATGCTTTATATGCAGGCGCTCCTGGACCAGCACGACTACGAGGCTTTGAGCACCTATTTCAGCCAGCTCAACGATCCCCGTTTGCTGCTGAAGCAGGTGATTCAAACCGGGTATCCGGTTTTGGACGCAGTGCTGAACGCAAAAAGCGCACAGTGCTCCATCAAGGGAATCCCGATCGATATAAAGGCCATGCTCTCTCAGAAAATTGTCTTCCCCTCTGAGGAACTCTGTTCCATTCTGTGCAATTTGATTGACAATGCCATCGAAGCCTCGGAGAAGGCCCCGGAAAAGGACATCCGCGTGGAAATCAAGGCGGCCAAGGGCTGCATCTCCCTCAAAATCTTCAACAAATACCCCCATGATCCCCGCGGTGAGAATCCTCTGCTGTTGACTACCAAAGAGGACGCTGCACAGCATGGGATCGGCATGGGGATTGTGCGGAATATTGTCAAAAAGTACGGCGGGAGCTTTCGCTTTTCTTATGAAAACGGTTATGTACAAGCAAGCGTCTTGTTGCCTATGGAAGAAGAACTTCGCCGCCCTCAAAGTGCATAACCACGTTTATTTTTTCAAAATTTGTCGCCACACAACCCTTACATGCCCAATAGGAACCAACACAAGAAGCCCTATAAGCCAGGAGCGTTTATCCCTGCTTATAGGGTTTTTTGCATTCGAAAAAATCAAAATCCGCTATGGATTTTTGAACCATAAAAACAAAGTTGGTTGTCTGCTTTAAGGCCGCCAGCCTTATTTTATCCGCTCGAACCTGTTTATCCCAAGCCATACTTTTCGCAAGCCTCCGGCCAAGAGGCCCCTATGGCGGACGCATAGCGCCTTCCTATTTAAATGTGGAGCAAGTGTTAAAAATGATTCCCCACACCGGAATGCTTTTATTTTTTGTATGCAGAAAAAATATTTCAAATAACAAAACATTCAACTATATGCCCTATAATATATTGACATAATATTATAAAGTTATATAATAATCATAATAATACAACCACATAATATATTTTATATCGTTATGTGCCATGAGGAGGTGACAGAGTACACGCTAAAAAGAGGATGAAGAAAAGATTGGATCAAGGAGGAGAAAAATGTCAAAGAAAGGATTCTTTGCAAGGCGAGTTACAGCCATGGCCTGTACTGCCGCCTTGCTCGCCAGCAGCATCCCTTTATCGTGGGTCCAGGCCATTGCCTACGACAACAACCCTGTAAAAATCCCCCAGTTTTTGATGACGGCAACCGCATCCAGTGAAGAGAGCAGCAGTGACACCTGCTATGCGTCCCTGGCCATCGACGGCGACTCCGGGACGATGTGGCATACCCGCTGGAGCACCTCTGCTTCGGCCCCGCACTGGATCTCCGTAGACTTGGGCCGGAATGTCGAGTTGACAAAGCTGACGTATTTGCCCAGGCAGGACGGGAATTCCAACGGTTATATCCGCGAATATGCGATCTCGGTCAGCGCCGATGGAAACACCTACACGCCCATTGCAGAGGGCTCCTGGGAAAGCGATATGACCGAAAAAGAAGCGGTCTTCTCCGCGCCCGTTTCCGCCCGCTATGTGCGTCTGGAAGCGGTAAACGCATCCATGGCCTCCTGCGCGGAGCTGAATTTCTTTGCCGCCGAGAGCGTTTATGCACCGCTGTGGGATCAGCTTGATAACGCATATGAGGCAATCGGCCAGGCAGAAGCCGGTGAGGAAATCGGCCAGTATCCACAGGAACAGATCGATCTCTTCCAGCAAGCGATCGACGAAGCGGAGCTGCAAGCCGCCTCCCTGCCGGAATCCGACGAAGCGGCCATCCAAGCGGCTGCCGATACACTGTCCGCTGCGATGCATACTTTTGAGGAGTCCCGCAATATGTATGGCCGTGACGACTTGGAAACCCTGCTCGGGGAGTCCCAATCCCTCCTGGACGGCACGGGGACCGGAACCGAAAACGGTCAAGCGTCCGAAGAGGCCAAAAACGCCTTTGCAGCGGCTATCCAAGAAGCTGATGCGGTCTTCCAGGACCAGGCCGCCAATAAAACGCAGATTCACTCTGCCTACGAAGCGCTTGATTCCGCGGTCGCAGTCTTTCAGGATCACATTGTTACCGATCAAAAATCCCTGGCGGGCGTCTGGGAGCTGAAACTGGGTTCCTATTCCCCAGAGGACGGCACCCTGTCCGATACCTGTATCCTTCCGGGAACGCTGGACGAAAATAAAAAGGGCAATCGGAATACATCGGTCAACACCAACCATCTGAACCGCAAATACACCTATACCGGCGATGCGGTCTATCAAAAGAAGGTTTTTATCCCGGAAAACTGGGCAGGAAAACACGTTACGTTCCTGATGGAGCGCACCAAAAATACCCAGGTCTGGGTGAACGGCCAGGAGCAGGCCAACTATAATTCCAACGATACGTTGGGCACGGCACAGGAATACGTCCTGTCGGGCCTGATCCCCGGCCAGGAAAATACCATCACGGTGCAGGTGCGCAACACAGATTATCAGGTGGGAACCAATAGCCACATGTTGACGGAAGAGACGGTGACAAACTGGAACGGCATCATTGGAAAAATTGAGCTGAAGGCCGTGGACCCTGTCTTTATCCAGGATGTGCGGATCTATCCGGACATTCACGCCAAAACCGCTCTGGCAAAGATCACGCTCTCCAATACGACAGGACAGGCGGTCAACGGCAACCTGACCCTCCAGGCGCACAGCTACAACCACGAGGGCGATGTACATACCGTTCCGCAGGCCGTACAGGAATTCTCCCTGGCCGCGGATGAGACGGAAAAGGAAATCGAAGTCACCTATGCGATGGGCGACGACGTCCGCCTCTGGTCGGAATTTGACCCGTCCATGTATGAGATGACCGTCTCCCTGGATGCAGAAGGTATGTATTCCGATACCTTTGTCGAAAACTTCGGTATGCGTGAATTTAAGACCTCCGGGACAAAATTCACCATCAATGGGACCACCACCTTTATGCGCGGCGAGGGCAATTCCGCCGTCTTCCCATTGACCGGATACCCGTTCATGACCAAGGAGGAGTGGCTCGACTTCTTCTCCACGGCACAAGAACTCGGCATCAACTTCTTCCGCTTCCACTCCTGGACGCCTCCGGAGGCGGCGTTCGAAGCAGCCGACGAGCTGGGCATCTATATGCAGCCGGAGCTCTACGGGTTTGGCGGCACACCCTTCGGCGACTATTTCAACGAAGAGGCTGTAAGAATCCTCGAATATCTTGCAAATCACCCGTCCTTTGTTATGTTTGCATGGGGCAATGAGCTCAACACCACCGGCAGCAACCGGGATGGCGCAAACGCGCTCCGCGAGCTCTGCCGCAGCGTGGACGATACCCGCCTGTATGCGGAGGGCAGCAACAACAACTATTGGGCGCCTTCTCTCAACGAAGGGGACGACTATTGGACCACCTGCAAAACAAGGGCAAATTCCGACCCGTATCATACGCGCATTTCGTTCTCCTGGGTGGATGCGGCCTCCGGCGGTGCGTTGGAGTCCATGCAGCCGAACACAACGTTCACCTATCAGCATGCCATTGAAGAGGTGGATAAGCCCCTGATGAACCACGAGGCGGGCCAGTACCAGGTCCTCCCCCTGTTCGACGAAGAAATCCCCAAGTATGAATCGGGCGTTTTTGAGGCGCGCAACTTGCAGTATTACCGGGATCTCATGGAGAGCAAAGGCTTGCTTCACATGAACGAGATCTTCTCAAAAGTATCCGCCCGTGTCTCCGCGATCGGTTACCGTGCCGATATGGAAACCGCGCTGCGCACACCGGATATGGCCGGCTATCAGCTGCTCAGCATCCAGGACTTCCCCGGCCAGGGCACCGCACACGTCGGCATTCTGGACAACTTCATGGAAGACAAGCCCGGTGGCTTTACGAAAGAGCAGTATAAGAGCTTTAACGATTCCGTCGTTGTTTTGGCACAGCTTCCGAAGCTGGTCCTCACCAACTCCGAAGATCTGACGGGAACGATTTCCGTTGTCAACTACGGCCCGGCCGCTTTGGACGGCGTTGTTGGGCAATGGAAACTGACAAATGGCGATACCGTCCTTGCAGAGGGAACCCTTGACGCGACGGACGTTGCGCAGGGCGGTGTAACAGAGATCGGCGCCTTTACCACCTCCTTGGCGGGCGTGACAGAAGCGGCAAAGCTAAAGTTGGAGGTCTCCGTGGATTCCATCGGCTCCAACAGCTACGACCTGTGGGTCTATCCCAGCGATCTCAACCCCACAGTGCCTTCGGATGTTCTGGTCTCTACCAACATGGACCAGGCAACCCTACAGGCGTTGGAGAACGGCCAAAAAGTCCTCTTCCTGCCGGAACCCAGCCTGAAAACCATTCCCGACAGTGTGGCCGTACGCTGGACGACGGACTACTGGAGCAAGATGTTCCACCGCTCGGACCGCGACGCGCACACAATGGGCATGTATGTACAAAACGACCACCCGATCTTCCGCTATTTCCCCACGGAATATTTCAACGATTATCAGTGGTTTAATCTGATGAAAGGCTCGCGCGCGGTCGTCCTGGACGATGCTCCGGCAGATCTGGAACCCCTCGCCTGGAACATCGACCACATGGAGTGGAGCCGGAAGCTGGGCAGCCTGTTTGAAGCAAACGTGGGAGCTGGCAAGTTGGTGGTATGCACCTTCGACCTGCTGAACCAGATGGAGGAATACCCCGAAGCAAAGCAGCTCTATTACAGCATCCTTCAGTACATGGCTTCTGATGAATTCCAGCCAGAGGCCGAACTGACGCCGGAATATCTGACCCAGACCTTTGTGGAAAAGACAAACGTGGACCCGTACGAGACGATTGAAGCAGAATCCTATGCGGAAAGCAGCGGCAACCTCCGGACGGAAAGCGGCACCGGGGAAACCGGGGAACCCGAAACGGCCTTAGGCGGAATCACCAGCGGCAACTGGGTTCTGTATGAGGATGTGGACTTTGGCCTCAACGGATGTGCGAAGATCACCATCAATGGCTCCAATAACAACAGTTATTCGCAGATCATCGACGTACGTCTGGATTCCCCCACCGGCGAACTGGTGACCACGCTGGAATTCCAGCCGACCGGCTCTTGGAGTGAGTACAAGTCCCAGACCTTTGATATTCCCCGCATCTCTGGCCTGCACGATCTTGTGTTGGTCTTCCAAAATGGTTCCATCGCCTTGAATTCCTTCTGGTTTGAAGAAGGTACCGTGCAGTATATCAGCCCCTATGAGCAGATGAATCCGGAATCCGCCGCGGGCGATATTGAAATCACGGATATCGACGGCGGAAGCCATGTGATCATGCAGAACTATGTCAGCGCAATCACCGATCAAGTGGAAATCAAATTTAACAATGTCGAATTTGGCAGCTATGGCTCCAAAGAAGTGACAATCCAGGGACGAAGCCTCAATGGAGAAGACGTCCATGGGTATCTGCGTTACAACGACAACGGGACGGAAAAGACCATTCCCTTTGTCTTTAAGGCTGGCGAAGGCGAGTCCTATGAGCTCTCCTCTGAGACGTTCTTTAAACAAACCGTTCCTGCAAAGGGGATTATGGGCCCGCAGGATCTTGTCATCGGCTTTGAAAAGGGCACCAGCTTTGACTTTGAGGCACTGGTCTTCACCGGATACGACAGCGCCCCCGTGGTGAACGAAGATTACGAAAACGCCATGCAGGAGGCTGCCGACATTACTGCGAAGGTTGAGAACCGGCCCCTCCTTTACACGGAAGAAACCTGGAAAATCTTTGAAGCCGCTTATAAGTCAGCATCCGCAGTGGACATCTATGACAACGATGCTGTAGCGGAAGCGGCTGAACAATTGCAAGCCGCAATTGATGGACTGGTTCTCACTGGAAGAAGCAAATCCGCCTATACTACCACCTATGCAAGGAATTATGATTCCGTGGACGGCTCTGTCAACTTGGAACGCGGCGAGCCTGATCAGGTCGTCGGTGGATTCGACAAGGGTGAAATCCTCTACTACGACGGTCTCGACTTTGGCTCAACAGGCGCTTCTAAACTGACCGTCCGTGTGGCAAACGGCCGCGCCGACACAGAAGAAGAAAAGGAAGCCCTTCTGCGCTTCCGATTCGGAGAGGGCGACAACGAGTTTGTCGACGTCCGAATCGCACAGACCGGCGGATGGGATGCGGCCCACGATCAAGACTTTACGGTGGAAATCCCGTCTTCCCTTGGGAATGGCGTAAAGGATGTGTCCATTGAACTGGTGGAAGGTGCGGTTGCTTTCCATTCCTTCACTTTTGAAGAAACTGAAAACACCGAGCCGCAGCTGCTGACGGTACAGTGGAGCGGCAATGCATCCATGAGCGTCGAGGGCGAAGCGGAGGGAATCATCTTCACAGATGCGATCTACGGCGCAAAGGTACAGCCGGGTGAAGAGCTGACCTTCACCTTCACCCCGACGGACGGCGCGTTCTCCGGAGCGCAGCTCAACGGCGAGGACATCGAGTTTGCAGCGGACGGCTGC
>OLRD01001160.1_pt1 | contig 16852 bp, 15 predicted proteins | sample 1672051 | NCBI WGS metagenome assembly OLRD01 (sample SAMEA3136640, study PRJEB25190) | human gut metagenome | biome: human gut; feature: human-associated habitat; material: faeces | place: Austria | collected 2013 | reverse complement strand
TTGTCAGCAGCCCCCGTTTCGTGGTCTGCGTGTAGTTCCTTGTAAACTGACCTAAGGTTTCTTTGAAAGTATCCTGACTCTTAACGCCATTTTCTTCAAAGAAAAATCTTAATCCTTCATAGCCCCAGTCAGGTTCGTTCTTGAATTTTATAAGAAGTGAATCCCCCCATTTCATCCCAAGAAGTTCTCCGATTGTTTACATATGAATAATTTTGTCACTTATAGCAATTTCAAGGAGTTTCTTTACTTCCTATAAAGTTGGCACAACTATCTTCATGTGAGATAAACTAATATCATCTTGCTTTTGTAAGTTCGGAATTGATCTCGTTTATTCGACGCTGGAGCAGATCAATTTTCTTTTCGATTTCTTCCTTGGCGACATCCATTCTATCAATAACTTTTTTTAATTCGAGATTCGTTGCGTCAATCTTTTCTTGGACAGCCTTTTTTTCTTTTCCTTTGAACAGACCGAGAGAACTCTTTTCTGCAGTTAATGTATTGATGCGTCCCTGAATGTTTTCTTTCTCTGCACTCCCGGGAATATTGTTGATTTCTACTTGTAGCGCAGAGATCTGTTCCTCTATGGTAGCTTTTTCTATTTCAAGATTTGCTTTTTCATCTGCGTGTTCAACCCAGTAAGCATCAAAACGATTTTGTGCAGCTTCTTTCTCCTTCTGTTCTTTGGCATTTTTGATAGTTTTTATTTTTGCTTCATAGTCACGGATTAATTCTCTGCGGACATTTATCGCTTCATCCGATAGCATCCATTCTTTATACCAACTTTTACCCCAATCATTAATGTCATAGTCCCAAGCGCACGACTCGATAGCCGCTTTATTAATAAAAATCAAATTTTCATAACGCTGAATATCATCCTCGTCATCTTCATCGCAAAGACTAATTGCATTTTCCACAAGAGAGGTACAATAGCCAACTCTTTGTATAAAATTCTGCCACTCGTACTTACCGGCTCTCTCATCAGAGTCATTGGGATCGCCATTGTAATCAGGCCAAATAACATTCTGCCATGCTTGGACCACGGATTGATTAATAAGAGTTGCAATTGGAGCCATAATCTCAGAAAGAGGAATTAGGGCACCGGTTTGAGAGAGAAAGGCGGCTACTGTGTTTAATATTGATGTGATATCAGAAATAAAACCATTAGCTTCTTCTTCATCAGGCCACTTTGCAAAACGCTCAGTTCTTAAGGAGATCATTGCAACAGATAGGTTTTTGATTTGACCTGTTGCTTCCTCCACAAGTTCATCCTTTACATCCTCAGGAGCATTATTGATAGCCTTAATAAACGCGGCGACACCTTCACCTACTCTTGAATTTTGCAAAGAAGATTGCCATGCAGCTGCTTCACCTTTCAACATCCAAGCTTTATAATTTGTTGGCTCGATTTCAATAATTTTATTGCAGTAAGTTTCTGCTTCCGCATTATTACCAGCATCTTTCGCACTTTGGGCCATTTCCAAATAATTCTTAATCATATGAGAATTATCGACACGGATCGTACCCTTAATTTCTTGAACTTTTTCCTTCATACGGTCTATGCTATGTTCCATACCACAGCTATCACAAACAGCGATGCCGCCTGCACCCATTACAAGTTTGCCGCCGCAAAGGTCACATACTAATGCTGCCATGCTCTATCCCCCATCTATTTAAGAATTTTGCATTTTTTATTTCGCTCCGCCAGAAGCGAATTTAGTTCTTTGATGACCACCATCTTATCTGATGTGGTTTTGAGTTCAGCAACTTTTTCTGTAATTGCTTCCTCAATTTCTGCTAAAGCACCAGCACTCATCGGATCGCTAAACTGTATTTTCTCTGCAAGCAGTTGTAATGCTGCACTGATCTCTGTATCTTTTTCCGTATCAGCAAACAATTCCACATCGGTCTGCAATTCTTTGATAAAGAATACCTTTTCCAGTACCTTTGCGTCCATACGCTCAATTTCATTTCGACCTGCTTCGCCTGAAATCATGCACACAGCCGAAACGCCAAGGATAATAGCACAGGCTACAATTACACTCCATGTAGGCAGAATGGGAATAGCGGCAAATACGACAAAGGCAATAATCTGAACTACCAGATATACAATACCAATGTGTACTATCGGCACACCAAAGAATTTGCTTTTCAGAGTATTTTCTTTTCCGAAAGCAACTTTCCAGATGGCAATCTGTGCAGCTAATGCGACGATGGTAAACACATACGCAATCCAGAATGTTCCTGTTTTAGCCGTTGGAATCGCAAAGGCAATTACGCTAAGCAGGGCAAACAAAATGCCAAGAACGGCATAGCCTAAATTTTTGTTTTTCATCATCAGCCCTCCCTCTCGGTGCCGCATTTCGGGCAGAACTTACCGGGCTTGATAAACTTGAATCCACATTTGAAGCAAGTATCGGAAGGGACTTGCGCAGCGCCACATTCATCACAAAAAGCGGCTCCGGGCGTCAACTCAGCGCCGCATTGACTGCAGAACTTATTTGCCGCTGTAGGTTGTGGGGAAGCAGTACCAATTCCGGCAAAAGCATCGGTAACAGCACCGCCTACCATTCCACCCACTGCACCTCCAACGCCTGTCATCATACCAAGTCCAATACCCATGTTAGAGAACTCGCCAATACCTTCATTCTGTGCGGCTTTTTCAGCTATATCATAGCCTCGCTCTTGCTGATAGGTATAACCTTCTTGCATACGCTTCTGGGCAATTGCCTGAGAGTCAATAACCATCTTCTGTGCTTCAGTCTGCTGTTCAATAATACCAACTCGCTGGTGGAGTTGCGCTTCGGCAATATCTGCATACTGACGGAAATGCAGTTCTTTGAATTTTTCGTACTGAGGATCACCGTCTGGCTTGACGATAGTGGTCACATAGAACCATTTGAGTTGAACACCATATTCGAGGAAATCAGGAATAAGGCGGTTTCCAATATCTGTTGAAAATACTTCAAGTTGTTCATCGATTTCAAAAATATTGATGGCGTTGGTACGCATAGCCTGCGCCATATATGTTTTGACTTTAGTCATCAATATGCTACGAAAATAAGTGGTGAGCTGCTGACGCTCAAGTACTCGTTCAGTACCAACCAACTTAACCAACAGTTTTCTGGAATTATCCACACTGAGAGCCATTTCGCCACTTGCACCAATGGAAATGGGGAACTTGTATGTAGGCTCTATATACTGTACTTTGCTGTCTGTTCCCCAGCGAATTGCCATTTGTTCGGTTTTATTGATAAAATAGACCTCACAATGGAAAGCTGTCTCCCCATTGGCAGGAATGTTTATGATCCGACGCAGTAACGGAATATTCTGAGTTTCCAAAGTGTGTCTGCCCGGACCGAACAAGTCAAGAGCCTGTCCATTAAGAAAAAAGATTGCTTCCTGCGATTCGTGAACAATCAACTGTGTAGTCGTATTGAAATCCTCGCAGGGATGCTTCCATACAAAGGTATTGTTATCGCCCTCATATTTAATAATATCGGCAATTGTCGCCATAACATTGCCTCCTTCGGATTTTAATCGTGTAGCTTTTTCAAATTAGAGTTTTTTATAGACATATAATTGAATTGTACTTCAAAATTCGTCATTTTTCAAGGCGTTGAGGTGAAAACTATGCTGCCATTTGTAATTTTTGTAGAATTGCTGAGTTACAAATCATCGTCCTATTTTGGCTATGTAGAATTTTTAAACTTCATTGCCTTGCCATAAAATATTGCAATGAGCATATTACATGCTTTTTCCGCCTCTTTCAGTGTCAGCCGTTTGCTTTTGCCGCCGTGATACCCTCTTCTTGCCGTTTTTTGATATTTTCACGCTCACTCTGAGCCACAAAGGACAGGATTTGCAGTACCAAGATGGCTATAAATGTTTCCATCTAATCCTTGCCTTGTCTGGTATCCAGCAGCGGCATATCAATAACGCAAATACCAACTTTCTTTCTCCTTTGTCAAAATTCGCTATTTATTCTGGATTCTTCAAGCTGAAATTTCAAAAGTAAAACCAACGGGGTAAAGTCCCCCCCTATCCGTCTCACGGAAAAGGCAAGAAAAAATGCAAATAGGTAAAAATATCTGGGCAAGGTTGTTTTCAACCCTGCCCAGCACATTTTGTTCGCCTAATCCCGCATGACAATTTCTCGTTAGTGTTGTGATATTTAATCGCCTGTTTTATGAGCAGCCCCCTAATGGCAGGGACCTTCTTTCTTCCTATGTCATATATATGGTTAACTATAGCTTATTAAACTATATTCCCATACCTTTCTTCTGTCAATCACATTTACCGCTCGTTTTTTCTCAATAGGGGGGGATTCAAGAACCGTAAGTAATGAGGCAGGGGTTAGGTGATTGTCCGGAAGGAGGTTACTCTATAGCCTGCTTTTTTTACGATTTCCCGGGCTTCCGATTCTGTAAGGGGGTGTTTGGTGTGTAGTGTGACTATTTGTTTTCCTGAATCTGCACGGGCGTAAAAGCCTTCCCGGGTGTTGAATGCGTTTTCTATGCGGGTACTGCAGTTGCTGCAGGTCATGCCTTCGATTTCCAGTTTGTATGTATGGGGATAGTGGCTTTTTTGTTTGTCCGCGGGCCTGATTTTCTTTATTGTCTCCCCTCCTCCGCCGCAGCAGCCGTGGGATAATCTTTTGGCATAGCTCTTTATGCCGAAAACGCATGCCATTAGTATAATAATACATATAATGCCTGTTGCCATGGAATTCACCTCTTATCTTTTTTAATAATATGGCTGATATTTTAATAGAGTGCTTTTCAGTTTTTATTGTTAGTTATAACTAACTTATTATTTTCATCATATCATCTGTTTTCTTTTCTGTCAATGGGAGGGTTTTATATTGTAAGAGTATGTAAGAGTAACATTGGGACTGTGTTATAGTCTCAATGTTCAGTTTTTATTCCGCTCTTTTATCTTCTTGACAAGAATAACAGAGAATGCTAGAATAAATACATTCAAATGTATGTATATGTGAGGTGAGGTGAACTATGGCAAGAAATAAATATCCGGAAATAACAGAAGCCAGAATATTAGATACCGCCACTAAATTATTCCTTGAAAAGGGGTGGGAGGAAACCACGGTTCAGGACATTGTTGATGAACTCGGCGATATCACCCGCGGTGCCTTTTATCATCACTTTAAGTCAAAGGATGATATTATTGACGCTGTTACCACTCGCATGTTTTTAGGCAATAATCCTTTTAAGGCCGTAGAAGAAAATAAGAGCTTGAACGGTCTTCAAAAGATCCAATATGTTTTGAAATTTTCTTTGCAGCGTCCGGACACTTTACAGTTCAGCCAGGTAGCATCCAGTGTGCTGCAAAGTCCCATTTACATTGGCAAACAGGTTTTGGACAGTATCAACTCTATGGCGCCTTTTTTTACTCAGTATATTATAGAAGGAATCAATGACGGCTCCATACATGTAAAAAATCCGAAGCAAACTGCAGAAACTATGATTTTATTATTGAATATCTGGTTAAGCCCTTTAATTTTTCCTGATACCAAAGAAGATTATATGGAAAAATATGAGCATCTGAAATTAATGTATGAAGGCATAGGGCTCCCTGTTTTCGATGACGAAATGCAAATGTTAGTTGAAAAGCTATATGATGGCGTTGCTGCATACCAATAGCTGAGAACTGAATTTTAAGACTGCCGTCTTTCAGGCAGTTTTTTAATAAATATATACATACATTTATATGTATCAAAGGAGAGAACTAAATGAACACTAACCTGGCAGTAAGAACGAAAAATCTTTTTAAATCATTTGATGGAAAAGAGGTTATCCATGATTGTACCATGTCTGTTGAAAAAGGGACTATCTATGGCTTTTTGGGAAAGAATGGAGCCGGCAAAACAACCGTATTTAAAATACTCCTGGGATTGCTGAAGCCTACCATGGGGGAAGCCGCCGTTTTAGGAATGGACAGCGTAAAAAACAATCTCGATATTTTAAAACGAACAGGCAGCTTAATTGAAACACCCATTTTCTATGAACATCTGTCTGCTGTTGAAAATCTGCAGATTCACCTTGACTATATGGGTACAGCAAATGCAGATATTGAAGGAACACTTGAACTGGTCGGCTTACCGAATATGGGAACACAGGCTGTCTCCACATTTTCTCTCGGTATGCGTCAGCGGTTGGGAATTGCACGTGCGCTGGTGCATAACCCGGAGCTTTTGATTTTAGATGAACCCATCAACGGCCTTGACCCTGTTGGGATTAAAGAAATGCGGGAACTGTTCTGCCGGCTTGTTCAGGAACGGGAAATTACAATCCTGCTGTCAAGCCATATTCTTTCAGAAATGGAACATACCGCGGATCGTATCGGTGTCATTGTTGACGGCATGGTAGTACAGGAAATCGATCCGAGGGAAATAAAAAAACAATATCCGAACGGCATGGAAGATTATTTCTTAGCAGTAACCAATGGAGGAAAAGGAAATGAATAAACTGATATCCCTTGAATTAAAGCGAAACAGCCTGCGTTCCTATCACACCGCAGCATTGATCAGCGCTGTCTGCCTGCTTGCACTTTTATATCTCTTTGCTGCAATTCCCAAATTAGACGGGACGGAAACAGGCCTTGATATGTTTATGACCTACCGCAGCCTTATCGGAATCACAAATATCATAGGCATGGTAATATTCGCGGTCCTTTCCGCCGTAATGTCCGCCAGGTTTATTGTGGAAGAATATGCAGGAAAAAGGGCAGTTCTGCTGTTTTCCTATCCCGTCGCCCGCCGCAGTATTATTTCTTCGAAAATCGGAATGGTATTTTTCTATACGGCAGCCGCCATGTTTTTATGCGGGGCAATTGTATACGGCATCTTTTTTGCCACCGAATCAATACTCCCCCTATGTGCGGAGCCATTAAGTGCAGAAACCATTGTTTACAGCCTCTTCTCTCTTATCTGTTACTCTCTGCTCGCCGGGATAATGGGCATCATCGCCCTGTGGTTTGGCTTCGGAAGGCATTCCGTTACAGTTACCATTGTAGCGGCTGTTATTATTGCAGTCATCTCCTGTCAGATAATGGCTATGACAATGACCTCTCTCGCCGCCTCCCTCCTTTTCCTTGCAGCCGGAGGAATTATTGCAGTCATCGTGATTAAAAATCTCATAGATCAAGTAGAAAAAATGGAAGTGTGATAAAAGGATGAAAAAAGAATTTGAAGAAGAATATGTTGAAGTAAATGGCATTGCACATTTTTTACTGCACTATCCTAAAGCGCCCGATGCCCCGGTTCTGCTGTATCTGCACGGCGGTCCCGGCAGCGTGGAATCGCTGTTCGCCTATGAGCTTGATAAGGCATGGGGCGATATGTTCACCCAGGTACACTGGGATCAGCGCGGAGCAGGCAAAACACTTCTCAGAAACAAAAAGCTCGGTATGCCGGAAACAATAGAACAGATGCTGGATGACCTGCATGGCATCATAGCGTATCTGCAGCGGAAATATCAGATTGAAAAGCTTGTCCTTCTGGGCCATTCCTGGGGCAGCGTGCTGGGGAGCCTGTATGCCCTGCGGCATCCCGAAAATGTTTTGTCATACATCGGTACGGGCCAGGTAATCAGCATGATGAAAAACGAACGGACTGCCTTTCAGGAAGTGTGGAAAATGGCAGAAAAAGCGGGAAACCGGAAACATTTACTGGCCCTGGCGAATCTGGAGGATTATCCGCCTGATGACCCGGAATTACTGCTGAAGAAGCTGCCGAAGCTTCGGAAAATACAGGCAGCTTACGATAACGGTCCGGGTTCCGGTTCCGGCCAGGGCGAGCTGCTGAAGCTCCTGCGCCGCAGCCCTTCCTTCCGTTGGAACGATCTCATAGGTCTGATACGTGTCATGAAAGTAAATCATCCGCTTCACCTGCAGCTGCTTTCCTTTGCCCTTACCGATTACCCGTCTCACTACCAGACGCCGGTGCACTATATTCTTGGGGAGACTGATACTGTCGCTCCGACATCACTTGGAAAAGCGTATTTTGACACGATTGACGCTCCCCGTAAAACAATTACTGTAATTCCGGGAGCCGGACACAATCCCATGTATGAACGGCCGGATGAATTTGCCGCCGCATTGCGTGCCGTGCGTGAAACGCTGTGAGTTAAACAGGCTCTGCTGTATTTATGTATTAAATTGATGTACAATATGATAAATTGTAATCTTTATCATACCAGAGGAAGGATTGAAGCTATTATGGAAAATACAGGTTGGGTCATGCCGACACATATCATTGCGGGCGCCGGAATTGTCATAAATGAGAATGATGAAGTCCTATTAGTAAAAACGCATAATGCCGGATGGGTATTTCCGGGAGGACAGGTTGAAGTCGGAGAAAACGTAATTGATGCTGTTAAAAGAGAAATCATGGAGGAAACAGGCATTGACATTGAGGTGGGAGAGGTTTTCTGTATTTCTTCCAATACCGGAAAGTATCCCGGCTATCATGGAGTAAAAGAAATACCAACCAAAATTATGCTCGATTTTATATGCAGGGCAAAAGGAGGAACTCCCAGGCCGTCTGATGAAAACTCGGAATCTAAATATGTTGTAAAAGCTAAGGCGTTGGAACTCATTCAGGCTCCGGCAATCATAGAACGGTATAAAGCATATCTGGAATATACCGGCAGACCGATCTACATGGAGTATATTACAAATCCTTCTTTTGATTTAAAGCTAAAGAGGCTGATTTGATTTCCAAATCATATTCATATGTCCGGAAACGGGGAAAGGCATGACGTCTGCCATGCCCTTCCGAATCCGTCAGCCCTGAAGGCCTCTGGACTGTCTGTCCATATCTTCCACTACGATATCATATATCTCTCCCAACGTGGAACAATATTCCAGAACCTTCCACGGTTCGTTTGTATGAAAATGGATTTTGATAAGTTCTTCATCTCCTACAGCGAGCAAACAGTCCCCTTTGAAATTGTCCGTAAAATATTCACTGATGATATCTTCGTCCAAATCTTCTCCTTCAATTAATAACTGTGTGTCATACCTGAATTCAAGCATCATTTTTCTCCTTTCGCATGACTTTTCCTCGTTATTATCATAGGCTTTCTTTTTTAAGACTGCAACCCTGAAATTATGAAAAAGGAAAATTATACCGGCCCGAAGCATTCCGTATATTCCATAACCGGAAGCCCCTCCGCAGTAAATCCCAGCGGCAGGATAACATAACGGGAATCATGATAATCCTCTCCGTTCCAGCGATCCGCCACATAATAATATTCCTTCTTCCCCTCTTTTTCCAGAGGAAGGATAAATGCAGGCTGTGTACGGAAAGTGGTTGCGTCCCCTATGTCGGTCAGGCTGCTCCACCGGCCTTCCATGCTGTCAGCCATCGCATACCGGCATTGATTGGGCGCCCAGCCGGTACAATAGGAGGAAAACATATAATATTTTCCTTCTCTTTCCATAACCGCCGGTGCCTCCCGGTATTCTCCCTGCCACAGCTTATGCACCAGACAGTCCACGTTCAGATAATCTTCTGTCAGCCGGTACATGTGCAGATCCGCATTATCTCTGGATGCGGAAATGAAATAGGCGGTTCCGTCTTTATCCTGAAACAGGGTGCAGTCTCTGGACATATATCCAAAAGGGTTAAAGCAGCCAAGATAAGTAAATTCCCCGTCGGGCCTGTCACATACCGCAATCCCGCAGGCGGCATCCAGATAATCCACACCGTTTTCAATGTGCATCCACATGACGAATTGGTTTGTTTTCTTATTATACAGCACTTTAGGACGTTCCACATTGATCTTACCGCCGCTTTCGCTGCGCAGCTTCCGATCTGTCCTGACACGGTGTTCTGCCGTGGGGGAATCCGCGGTCAGCGCATGGCGGCAGAAAGTCCAGTTTATCAGATCACCGGATTTATACACACTCACATACCTGTTATCCGTCCGGTTTTCCCCATACCAATACCAGTAGTCCTCCCATTTGAGCATATGCCCTCCATGGGCATGGAGGATGTTTCCATCCGTGTCATACCATGTTTCTCCGTTTATCCGTTTTGTTTCCATACCGCTTATACCTCCTCTTTTCTGTTTTTCACCTCAAACCAGTCAAAATCCGCGTACCTTCCTTCACCTGTAAGATCCTGGCAGCAAATGCCGCACATGGTTCCGGTAAACCATCCTTCCTCACAGGCTTCATCCGACAGGAAGCTGACGTCCCCGACAGAAGCGATGCACCGCTCATCTTCCCCCTCTTCCTGATAAAAAAATAACGCCCGGATTCCCTTCACAGAAAACCTCAGTGTAACCGGTTTTCCTTCCTTTACCGGAATGTAATCCGTCAGATAGCAATACGATCTGTTTTCCGCCTTTAACAGTGTAACACATTTTCCCGCATCTTCGTCATGGGAAATATGCAGATAGAGATAATTATCCGTGTCATACATCAGGATCAGCCCGGCCATCTGCTTAAATACCTCCGGTTCAAATTCCAGGCAGGCCGCCGCTTCACAGGTATATTCCGTCATCCTTCTGGCTATCAGGGTCTGTTTAAAGCGGGATGCCAGGCCGCTTCGCCCATACATCCGAAGATATCCCGGCCTTTCCGTCAGGGATATAAAATTACTGTCCATGGGAATCCGCAGAGACTGATAATCCTTTCCGAGGCAGGTATCTTCAAAATCGTCTCTGTCCGGGATCCCGGGGAAACAAACTTCCGGCAGATTAGGAACATCCACCAGGATCTGCGGAACCGGCGTACCGCTTTCAGGCATCAGCCATCCATCCTCTGTCCATCTCATTTTCTGTATGGCAGTCTCCCTCCCCAGCATATACCGGCGTTCACCGGGAAAACGGCGGGTGTCCTCCGGATTTCTCCCTTCGGAAGCCCTGGAGCATAAATGTACTGCATACCATTCTCCATCCGGAGTTTCCACCAGATCGCAGTGCCCTGATTTCTGAAGCAGAAAATCCCTGTGATGCCTTGCTGTCAGTACAGACCAGGCTTCCTCCTCACTTTCTCTTTCCATAAAAGAAGCACGGTACATCTCATAAGGCCCCCATACGCTTCGGGAACGCTGTATTGTCTGCCCATGCCCTTCTCCCGTCCCGGTATCCGCGCTGAACAGATAATACCAGCCGTTTCTTTTCAAGATATGCGGCCCCTCCAGAAAAATCTTATCCGCCTTATAAATATCCCTTATTGGCCCCGTCATACGCTTTTGTCCCGGATCGTATTCCTGAAGTACCAGACGGCCTGCATACTTTTTAGGTACACGGTGATCCGTAGCCATACTGACAATATATTTTCTTCCGTCTTCATCATGGAAAAGAGAAGGATCAAAGCCAAAGTTATTCAGCGGCACAGGATCCGACCATGATCCGCGGATATCGGATGCGGTGACAAGATAATTGAATGTATCATACATATTGCAGTAGAACGCCTTCACTACCGTATAAACCAGATAAAATATCCCCTTATCATAAGTAAGGCAGGGCGCCCATACCCCCTGGGAAGGCCCCACTCCCTGCAAATCCAGCTGAGCTGTCCGGTTAAGAGGATAGTCCAGCAGCTCCCAGTGAACCAAATCCCGGGAATGATGCAGCCTCACTCCGGGCCACCACTCAAAAGTGGATGTGGCAATATAATAATCCTCCCCTACCCGGATAATGGACGGATCCGGATGAAATCCCCGAAGTACAGGATTTTCAATTTTCATAGCGAGGTATCTCCTTCTCTCATTTGCCGGTCTTCCGACTCCCTGTAAACCGTTCCTGTCATCACCAGAGCAGGAACGGCGTCCCTTTCAGCTTCAATATCGCCTCCAGGAAAAAGCTGTCCGCATAAACCAGCGTATGGTTATGCTGCTCTCCGTGATAGGAACCGCTGCAGTGGGTGAGAAAACAGTCACTTTTCTCCGTCCAGTCGCAATGCTTCTCATCCAACGCTTTCAGCAGCTTCAGGGCCGCTTCCCTGTAAAAAATTCTTTTTTCCTCCGGCACTGCTTCCATTCCGGAAAGTTCAAGAAAACCGCAGGCTGCCACAGCAGCAGCCGTATCATCATACCACAGCGGTTCTGCCGGCTGGCAAAAATCCACCGGTATCAGCCCGTCCTCCGGAATATTCGCCGCAAAATAATCCCCGATTTTTTCCGCAGTCTCCAGATATTCCGCCTTTCCTGTATGCAAGAAGCTCAAAGCAAAGCCATAAAGCCCCCATCCCTGTCCCCTCGTCCATGATGAGCCTTCCCCATAGCCCTGCCCTCCGTAATCCCGACGCACCGCACCTGTTTCCGGATCAAATTCCACGATATGCTTTACTGAACCATCAGGACGGATAAAATTCTCCCGTACCGTATCCGCATGAAGCATGGCAATCTGGCGGAATCTGGGATCCTTCGTTTCCTCACTCGCCCAGTAAAGCAGCGTAATATTAAACATGCAGTCAATGATGGCCCAGCCCCTGGTATCATCCCTGGAACCCGGAATATCATTCCAGGCCCGGATAAATCCGCCCACCGGGTTGAACCGTCCCGCCAGCAGATCAGCCGCATGCAGCCCTCTTTTCCTTGCCTCCCTATTCCCTGTCAGCCGGTAATCCGCCACCGCCGTGGGCATCCACATAAATCCCACATCATGATGAAGCCCCAGGAAGCTCTCAAAACAGGCATCCAGTTTCCGTTCCGAAATCCGGGCGATTTCTCCATACCTCTCCTTCCCAGTTTCCGCATACAGCATCCAGAGCATACCGCCCCAGAATCCGTTCGTCCACCAGTTCAGGCCGTCGTCAGCCCGCCACTCCTTAGTCCCGTCGCCGCGGTCATCATGCACCCCGTCTATGGCAAGCGCCGGGATCTTATCCTTCGATTTTTCGGCCACCTTCTCCATCTTTTTTTCAAATTCAGCAAAGACCTCTCCCGCCCATAGCTTTTCCTTTTCCTGCTGCATACTCCGCTCCTCCTTCTTTTTTAAGAAAGTAATTACTGTTTTGTACCTTCAAAGCTATGAAAAGTATACTAAATACCCGGAAAAATCAAAGTGTAAAATTTAACTTTTTCCTGCACTTTTTAAATATCCTGTCCCATATCCGCGCTCCGGATCCTTTTCCGGTAGCCGCCCGGCGTCTCCCCATATAGCCGGGCAAAGACCTCCGTAAATGACCGCACATCGGAAAAGCCCACCTCATCGGCTATTTCATAAGCTTTTTTATCTGTGGAAACCAGAAGCGCCACCGCATGCTGCAGGCGGACACGGTTCAAATAATCCTTGAAATTTTCACCTGCATTTTTCTTGAAAAAGCTGCTGAAATAATAAGGGTTCATATGGATTTTTTCCGCCAGCACACCAAGCGTCAGATTTTCCCTGTAATGCTTTTCAATATAATCCTTAGCCTTTCTGATATCCTGCTTTTCACTGCTTACCACAGCCGTACGCACACACTCCATATATGCCGCAAAGGCCGCTTTATACAGCAGTTCCATTTCCCCGAAGCTCTCACAGCCCCTTCCCTTCTCCAGAAGCTCCTTCATTTCCGGATTCCGGCCGGGAAGCCCCATAACCGCCATTTTTTCTTCAGCCAGCCTGATCGCCGAACAATAATAAAAACAGGCATCCTCCTTTTTCCCGTCCGCCGTCAGAAGCAAAAGCCTGCTGAATCTGGCAAAGCTGTTTTCAAACCCTGTCTTATCCTGCCCGATAATAGCGTTCAGGACCTTCTCTCTGGCCTCTCCCAAAGCATCCGGATCCCCCTTTTGGGAATAAACCGGCTCTTGTACCGAAAGAATCGGAATCTGCATTTTATCGGCAAAAAACAGATAACTCTGCAGCTTCAGGCATTCCCCGAATGCAGCCGGAATTTCTCCCATCCCGTAAGCCTCTTTTCCGATAATAAATACCGCCGTATGCCCCGTGGCCCGGCAGGCCTCCTTCCATATCCCGGATACTGTCTCCTTTGCCTGCACCCTTTCTATTCCCTTCAGCACCAGAACGATATGATTATTTTTTACAAAAGTGATTCCCAGATTTTCCGCTTCTAAATACTCCTCCAAAAAACTAATCAGGGAAAAACGCACCAGCTTGCGCATCTGGGCATTTTCCTCCTTTCGGTAAAGCACATCCGCAAAAACCGGAAGATAAATCATATCCTCCACCTGTACCAGCCTCCCGTAATCCGCTTCCTTCTCTTCTTCTGTCACAGCTTCCTCCGCCCACGGCTCTTCCCTGCGGATAGAAGAAACACACTTTTCCACAGCCCCAAGCAGCTCCTCACGGATAACCGGCTTAAGAAGATAATCCACCGCGCCATACTGAAGGGCCGCCTTTGCATACTCAAAGTCCTGGAACCCGCTGATAAAAATCACCTGGGTTTTCACCTCCATCGCCTGACATTCCTTCAGAAGCTCCACCCCGGTCATCTGCGGCATATAAATATCCAGAAGCGCAATATCCGGTTTCTTCACCAAAATCCCCTCCAAAGCGCTTTTTCCGTCCGTATATTCTCCCACAATCTCGATTCCCAGCCCCTGCCAGTCCACCAGCTTCCGTATTCCCCTGGTAATCACCGGCTCATCATCTGCCAGTATCATCTTTACCATCCGTCTGTCCCTCCCTCTCCGTAACCGGCATCAGCAGCCGCACCATTGTTCCCACGCCCACCGTACTGGTAACCCGTATTCCATACTCTTCCCCATATAAAAGCCGTATCCGGTCATGTACATTTTTCATCCCGATACTCTGCCAGTTATACTCATTCTTAATTCCCGGCTCATCCCCCGCAAGCAGCTCCTGTATTTGATCCAGCGCAGCCTGATCCATCCCCACGCCATTATCCATTACCGTGATTTCCAGAATCCTCTTTTCCCCATCCTCCCGGTCATTCACCGCCGCCTCTACCATAATACTGCCCACACCCTTCTTAGGCTTGATGCCATGGACATACGCATTCTCCACAATAGGCTGCAGAATCAGCTTGGGAACGAACAGCCTCCCCGCTCCCGGAGCCTCTGTCATCAGCTGCACCTTCCCGTCAATCCGGCAGTTCAGCAGATAAACATATTTCCGGACAATATCCAGCTCCTTCTCCAGGGAAACCATATCCTGCACAGGCCCAATCAGATAATGGATCTGCTGCGAAAGCGCCTCTATCATCTCCGACACCCGCACATCCTCATTTTCCAGCGCCGTCATCCGTATGATCTCCAGTGTATTATAAAGAAAATGCGGATAAATCTGCGATTTCAGCGCCGTAAGTTCCGCCTCCGTCTGCTTGATCGCCGCCACATAAGACTGATTGATATAAGCTTTCAACGCAGAACTCATCTGATTAAACCTCTCGGAAAGAATCCCGATTTCGTCCCTTGATTCCACCGGCAGCTGAATGTCAAAATTCCCGCTCTCCACCTCAGACATCTTCTCCATCATATTACGGATAGGCCTGGTCAGCTTCCTCGAAAAAAACAAGGACCCGCACAGCAGCACCAGACAAGCTGCCGCCAGAAAAACATACATCATCCGCTGAACCGACCTTATCCCCCCGAAAGCCACCGCCGTATCCAACACCGCCATCACATGAAGCCCATACCCGTTCTTCTGGGAATGAAGCACCAACTGCCGATCCGTATCCCTGATCCCTTCCAGCTCCTCCTTTATATTCCTGCCCATGGCATTCCCGTCACTGCTGTAAAAACAATCCCCGTCATCATTCACCACATAAAAGATTTCTTTATCACTGAAATTAACCGTACGGAAAACACGCTCCATCCGGCTCACATTCACATCGATAAACAAAGTCCCCACATAAGGTGTATTTCCCACCTCTCCCCGCAGATCAAAATAATTCCTCGCCACCGTAAACACCGGTGCGGAAAGCCCGCTGAAATATCCCGTAGCATGCGTGGGAACCAGCATCATCTGATTGCTCGACTTATCCAGCCCCTCCAGCCGCACCGCCTCTTCGAACCGCTCCTCATCCTTAAAGAACGTACTATAAGCGCTGTAATGGAAATCCATCCGCCCCAGCGCCTCATTATCCACAATAAAATGCGTACCGCTGATATAACTGTCCACACTCTCCACATACTCCAGAAAGTCCGCCATATCCCCGGCCCTTTTCTCCTCCCGCTCCCCCGAATCATACCCTTCCCCGCTCAATATCTGCCGCAGATTATCAAAATAAAGATAATCCTTCACCACATACCCCTCCCGGATAGAATAACTATAATTATAAGGCATCTTCGAAGCCGTATTATAAGTATCCAGCATAGTCTCCAGACTCCCCGCCACATAATCCGCCGCCTGCTCATAATTAGACCGCAGCGCCTTCCGATACTCCTCAATCATCCGATTCGCCAGAAAAGTAGACAAAATAACCACCGGCACCAGCCCAATCACAATAATAGCCAAAGTAAACTTATAATACAAAGAAAGCCCTCTTCTCCTCTTCCGCTCCATCCCTCGATCCCCCACTCTCTCCATCCTCACCATCTTCCCCCATTATACCCTATCTTCCCCCTCCCGAAAACCCAAACTCCCTCCATCACTCCCTCTCTTCCAATACGCAGCGCCCTGCCCTTCCTTCACAAGCCTGCCCTGCCGAAAACAGTCCGTTCGCCGTCCGTTCCTCCGGAGGGACCTTCTTCCCCTGGCATCCCTGTTCACGGACTTGTAAGAGAAAATGGAGATATTTCTTACAGCTTTTTCCTTTCCTGCCGCTGTCCGCCCTTAGCGGCGCTGTCTGACGAGCCCGGCGAGGAGTTTAAGCCGCGTTGACAGCGGCAGGAAAGGAAAAAACTGTTAGAAATACCCCATTTTCGAAATCAAGTCCGCGAACAGGGATGCCAGGGGAAGAAGGTTCCCAG
>OLRD01001142.1_pt1 | contig 17055 bp, 17 predicted proteins | sample 1672051 | NCBI WGS metagenome assembly OLRD01 (sample SAMEA3136640, study PRJEB25190) | human gut metagenome | biome: human gut; feature: human-associated habitat; material: faeces | place: Austria | collected 2013 | reverse complement strand
GCACCAACAGCAGGGACACGCCAGACAAAATGACTCTGCTCTTTTTTGCCTTCATGTCTTTTCCTCCATTCTATTTTTACATCCTCAATAGCCGCCCTTTGCGGCCGTACAAAATAAGGAATATAGGCATTCCTTATTTGTTGTATTATTATACCATTTTATGGTTCTGCTTTATTTCTATATTTAAAATTTGGTTATTTATATCCTACATAATTTATCCATAAATATTATTATGTTTTGGTGAATTATGCATTATCCACCCCGATCTATGGTTTATTTTTCTATTTAATATATTATAAGCTGTTAATTACACGTTTGTATTCCTAAAAAATTTAGGAACAGGCAAAATTTATATTCCAGGTCATGTTTACACGCTGCATTTCATGAAAATCTAATTTATCATACTCAGAAAATTGTAGTCAGCTTTCCAAAATAAAAGATGTGCCGTAGAAAAATCCACGGCACACCGAATCAATCGAACCAATAGAAATCATTCGATACTTGTCAACCTTTTCCACTTTTACAGTAAATCGCACGGGCGATGTAGACGTAATTGCCTCCTGGGTCGCAGCATCCAGCAAAACGCCGTCTTTTTAAGATTGCTTCTTAAGCTATGGCGGCCCTCGCCGTGCGCCCTCTCAGCCGAACAGCCGTCCTCCCGTCACGCCCACAAAGACCATGGAGAGAATCCCCACATAAATCAAAACGGAGGGCAAGCCGCGGAACGCTTTCGGCATATATTCGTTGCGGTAACGTGCCAACGCCTCAGAAAGCACGAGTGCAGCCAAAAAGAACGCTACGCCTGTCCCAATCGCGAATCCTGCCGCCTCATGTGGGCGCATAGCAAAACTGCGCTGCATATACGGCATCGACAGCACGATGCAGTTGATCGCAGCAGGCGAAAGGATCGCCCCAACCTTGCCGTAAATTTTCGGTAAAAAAGTCTTTAAGACAAAAGCCACCAGGAGATAGGCCAGCGCCGCACAGAACGCATAAATCGCCGGGCGCATAAACAGCAGGGTGCTGTTTGATAACAGCACCGGCCCCAAATAGCAGGCCGTCAACGCTGAGGCCAGGGAAAAAAGCCCAACAAAACAGCTATAAAGCGCAATGGTTTTTGGCTTGCGCGCAGCGCGCAGCACACGGCTGAAGCCAATCCCGCCTGTAAAAATGACATTTTCTGCGGTAACCGCCAACAGCGCGGCCAAGCAGAGCTCCATAAACATATTCATCCGCGCGGCACCCGCCTTTCCGCCTTTTTATCCCGCCGGGTATCCGCCCATTTGGTGAAAGCAGCAGCAAAGCCCAATAGGATAAATCCAAAGAACGGCAGGGCTGTGCCCTTATCTGCCGCAATGTAAGTCCCGGTATTGCTGTTCCAGACACTGCCACGCTGAAGGAATTCCCGCAAACAGGCAAACCCGCATAAAACCAGGGAATATCCGATCATGCAGCCGAAGACGTCCGCCAACACAGCGCGCGCCAGATGGTACGGCGCGTAGTCGTTGCAGCGGGACAGCAGCATCGAATTGCAGATGGTCAACCCCGCGTATATCCCCAACGAATGCAGGGACCCCGGGAACAACTGGTTCAAGCACCAGGCTGCCGGCAAGTAGAACACGGCGTTCACGGCAAGCACAGCGCCAGGTCGCAGCCAATTGGGGATCAAGCCACCGAGGAAGCAGCAGACCAGGCCGGTCGGAAGGGTAATTAAAAACAGCAGGATCGAGAGTTCGACGGCCATGCGCAGGTTATAACCCGCCGCCACCACCGGATACAGGCCCAGCGCGCCGATCAATACAGGATTTTTAAAGAACAGGCCGTTTGTAAAGACCGTCCGGGTTTCCCGTAGGGTGGAACGTCCGGATGGACGTTGTTCGGTTTTAGCTTTCAACGATCTTCCCTCCCCATACGCGCACCGCGCCGGCCGCCCGGTCCAAGAGCGGGGCAATCGCATTGGACGCCAATATTGCAAAGCACGCCCCCTGTTCATACGCACCAAAATGGCGGAACGCCATCACCAAGGCGCCACAAAAGGCGCCGTAAATGCTCCGCGCCACCGCGGTGCGGGGGGCGGTCACCGGGTCCGTCACCATAAAAACCGCGCAGAAAAACAGTGAGCCGGACATCAGCTCGTATTTGACGGACGTCAGCGGGCTGCACGCGATGCGCGGGCACAATGCCGCCCACAGCGCCGCCGCAAGCAAAAAGAATACCGGGGCTTCCCAATTGGCAATCCGCCGGAAAACCAGGAACAGGCCGCATGCGCCGATCACCAGCATGGCGGTCGTCCCCATGGGCCCCACAAAGCGGCCCCAAAGCATCTCCAATGGCACGATGTCGGGCTTGAGGCCCTCCTTCAGGACCCCCGCCGGCGAGCGCACTTCCATATAGGTACAATCCCCGAACACCGGCAGCACCCATCCAATGGTGGAACTCACATAGGAAAACATGCGCTCCGGCCAGCAGATGGTGACAAACGCAACCCCCGCCGCAGCCGGGTTAAACGGCGTGCAGCCCGTCCCCCCGAACGGCGCGCGCACGACCAGCACCGCAAACAATGCCGCCACCGCGGGCATCCAAAAGGGCGCGTTCACCGGCATCAACAGGGCAATGACCAAGCCGGTAACCAATAGGGACGGGTCCGAATGGATGGTGCGGCGGCGGACCAGGCAGACCGCGACCTCCGCCAGGCAGCAGAGGGCCACCGTCACAAAGGCCATCGCCAGCGGCCGCCATCCATAATAGACCGTTGGGAGCACCAACAGCGTACACAGGGCGAGCGTCACGTTCCACATCAGGGACGGGACGCTGCGTTCTTTTCTTAAACAGGGCGTTTCCTGCAACGAAGGCATCTCATTCGCCCCCTTTCTTGAATTCCGCCGCGCGGAGCATCTGCGCGACCAAGTCGATGCCGGAGGGACACGCCAGGCTGCACGCAGCGCAGGCGATGCAGTGCTGGACGTTTACCATGCGCAGGGGATCGGGGTTTTCCCGGGACAGCTGGTCGCATACCTCCCAAGGGCGGATCCCCCGGGGGCAGGCGCGCACGCAGCTTCCACAGCCGATGCAGGGATAGGTTCTCCAGCGGGGCTGGCGCTGCAAGGCGATCAGGCAGCGCGTGTCCAGCGTCACCGGGGCGTCCAGGTCGGGCGCCCGCTTGCCCGTGATGGAAGAACCGACAAAACAGGCGCCAGGCGTCCCCTCCACACCGCAAAAGGCGAGAAGCTCCCGCAGCGGGGTCCCGACCGGCACACGCAGGTTATATGGGTGCGGGACCGCGTCCCCCGCTACCGTGACCACGGTTTCGGTCTGCGGCGTCCCATTCTCCAAAAACGACGCCAAGGCGGCGCAGGCCTGTACGCCGATGAATCCCGTTGTGTTTCCCTTGGCATATAAGCCCCGCTTGAGCAGCGCGCGCGCCGGGTAGCGCTCCCCTGCCGGCATTGGTTCTACCGCAGGGCAGGCCTCGTGAACCCGCTTCATCTCCTTGCGGGAGCTGGCGGTGACCCGGCACTCCGCCGCGCCGCAGGCCCTTGCCGCGGCAGCCAACCCGTCGGCCACCTTCTGCGGCTGTTCCCGCAGGACGGCCACCGCGGATGCGACATAGGGGTCGTCGTCAATCGCATTGGCAAGCAACAGGTTTACACCGCGCCTGCGGAACCGCTTCAGCTTTTTGTACAGCGGAAGGCCATCAAATTCATCGATAATCCCGGCGGATGCTGCGGCCGAAATTACTTCTTCCTGCTGCCCCTGGGCGGGCGGCTTTTGTTCCGGCCCTTCATACGCCCAGTCCGGCACCAAAAGGGCGCAGGGGACCGTCCCCTGCAGGGGAAGCGGGAGCTCACGGATCTCCTTGATCCGCCCTGCGGCCGGGGCATGGGCTGGCACGGAACGCTGCGGGGCGGAGAGCGGGGCGCCTTTGTCCACCCAATCCCCGGGCTCTACCAGGCGTTCGGAAAGCACCGTACATCCCACCAAGGGAACCCACAGCTCCGCTGGCCTTGGGAGCTCCTGAATCCCCTGTTTGAGCGGTTCTTCTCGGTGCGGCTCCAGATGGACGCCGCGCGGCAGTAGCGTCAAAGGACCACCCCTTTCCCTTCCCGGAGCGTTGCAATGGCCTTTGCAGCGTCCGGCGCGTGGAATACGCTGGTCCCCGCCACGCAGACGTCCACCCCTGCTTCCTTCGCGACGGCCGCTGTCTGGGGATTGATCCCCCCGTCCACTTCCACAAATGCGCCATGGGCTTTCAGGGTGCGCACTTTGTCCATCATGGGCGCCATAAACGACTGCCCACCAAAGCCGGGCTCCACCGTCATGACCAAAACCATGTCGAGGTCGTCCAAAAACGGCAGCACCGCCTCCACCGGGGTCTTGGGCTTCAGGGCCACGGCGGGCTTTGCGCCCCCCGCGCGGATCGCCCGGATCGTCTCATGCACACTGCTCTCCGCCTCCAAGTGAAAGGAAATGATATCCGCGCCCGCCTTTAAAAAGTCATCCACATAGCGGAGCGGCTCGCTGATCATCAGATGGACGTCAAACGGCAGCTTCGTATAGGGCCGGATCGCCCCCACAATGGGCGCTCCGAAGGTCAGGTTCGGCACAAAATGGGCATCCATCACATCCAGATGGATCCAATCCGCGCCCGCACGTTCCATCCGCGCGGTCTCCTCCCCCAGTTTGGAAAAGTCCGAGGACAACATCGATGGTGCAATCAGCATGACCGCAGCCTCCTTTTTTCAATTCCATGGCCGCCTTGCGGCGCCGGTTGTCTTTTTCTCCATTTTAGCCGAAAACGGTCTTTTTTTCAACCAATGGCGCACCGCCAAGTGATTTCTGGGAAAAGGCATCGCAGGCTTCCCTGGGAAAACACCCTTCTTTATACATCTTGCCAAAACGCCTTTCATTCGTTTGGCGCAGATCCCTAGTCCCCCAGAAAAGCCAAATGTGCGCAGGGCAAAAGCCCTGCGCACATTTGCCGCCGCGAGCGAACAGACGCCAAGATCCCGGGGCCAGCTGGACGCCCGGGCCTTGGCCGGGCCCGGGCAATCTATCTGAAGCGGTGGAAAATATATTTGCCCCGCACCCTCATAGTATGCGCCCCGGCCCAAAATGGATTGCAATTTTCCGAGAAATTGCTTTGCTTCCGATCGAGCGTTAAGCTTCACAACCTCAGCCTTTTCTTTGGCATGGCTGCCAGCCTCACTGCCCGCCGCTTTTCTTCCGTTCCCGGTAATACGCCATGCACAGCAGCACTAAGGCAACCGCCATCACCCCGCGGAACGCCCAGCCCAGCGCGCCGGCAAACAGATCCTGCTGCAAAATGGCCCCTGCAAGCCACCAGCCGCCCATCACCAGGAATAATGCACCGGCGAAGTAGAAGATCTTATTCATCTTCCCAAACCGGAAGAACAACAGCAGGGCGGCGGCAAACCACATGGCCGCATATACGTAATCCAACAACCCCCACGACCCTTCCTAGCGGACCTTTGGGTCCGCATGATTTGCCATCCAGTATACGCCCTGCCAAAAGCTCTGTCAACCGGTCAGCTAGCGCGTTTGAGCGGCCCAGCCCCCACCAGCGCGCGGTGCAGGGCCCGCATCCTCCTTTGCCGGCGCAGGCGGCAGGCATACTCCCTGCGCACCCGCAGCGTGCAGCAGACCGCCATGGCAACCCCTAGCCCCACCTGTACAGCGGTAAAAAGCCCGTTACCCTGCCCCGCAAGCAGGGCAACCAGCCCCATGACCGCCATCATGCCGCACAGCATTTGATTTTCCAATATCCGCGGCTGGTATTTCACAAACAGCGCGCACGCGCCGGTTATTAACAGAATCCCCATACATGCTAACATCTTATCCCCTCCTGTAAAACGCTCATATGTTCTATTGCAAATCTATAATAACACATATGTTCTATAAAAACAAGGGTCTCTGTCAAAAAAATCGAACATAAGAACGATCCATTGCGTTCCTCCCCTTCTCTTTAGACACCCCAGCCCCCCAAAAAGACAAAACAAAAAGCGCCCTTTTCAGGGCGCCCCTTGAAATTCCTTATTCCACTGCCAATCCAAGAACCCCATGGCCTTTCCGGCGTTTGGGTAAGCGAAGCCGACTCCCCGCGGCAAATGCCGCGCAGAGGGATTTCCGGCCTCTTTTTGCCTATAACAGGGTTTCCCTTTGGGGAAACCTTATTCAAGGATATAGAGGTTCATATTTCGCACGCCAAAATTGATGCACTCATTGTACGTATCATAGTACAAGTCCGCTACAATCCGGCCGCTCTTTACGCCGCCGCCGGTATCCGCAGCGATCGCATAGCCGTAGACGGTCTTGCCGTCCGGGGATGCAATATACATTCTCGTTCCATACGGGATGATCTTCGGGTTGACCGCCACAAGGCCGACCGCCGCGGGCTTCCCGGTGGACGTATATCCACCGCCCGTATAGGCCGAACTGCGCCCGGATACCACCTTGGAATACTTAATGGTATTGCCGTTGTGATCCGTGAGCGTGCCGTCCCCATTGACGATTGCAATGCCGTTCTTCGGCTTTGCACCGACCGTGACCACCCGCGTGACAGGCTCCTTGAGCACAGTTGTGTTCAGAACCGTCTCCTCCACGAGCTGGCCGTCGATAAACTTCTGGCGCTTCTCAACAGACTGGCTTCCGACCTGGCCTTCTACTTCCACAATCGTCTTGCCCTTGTCAAGATTCGCATCCTTGTTTGTTGTCGTCTCATAAGGAATCTCTTCCGTCACCGTGACGTCCTGATAGGTTACGCGAGAGACGACGATCTGCATGCCGTCGCATACGCGCTCATCCAGGTCTACACTGACGAGGTCGTCGGAACCAAGGGTGATCCCCTGGTCCTCCAGGGTCTGTGCCACCGTATTGGAGGGGGCCAAGAGCTCTCTCGTTTCCCCATCCGCTGTGATGGACACCTCATATCTGCGGGTGACCGTAATTTCCGTGTCATCCGTCACTTTCTCGTTCTTCGCAGGCTCCACCACATCGTTCACGCCGAGGGTGACGCCCACTTTTTCCAGAACATCTTCCACGTCCTCACCGTAATAAGCAAGCATAGTGTGGCCGGCGCCGTCCGCCAAAACCGTTGCGTCATACGCGCTCTTCACGGTCAGGTTGATCGCCGTCTCGTCCTCCGAACGGGAGATGTCGTCCATCGGCCCAACTTCGATTTCCGGATATTGGGCTTTTGCCTGATTCAGGATGTCCTGCGTCCCGCCGCTGGTTGTTTGCAGCGTGTAGATCTCCCCATTGTACGTAAGATTGACGTCGCGCGTGGCGGCCATAACCGTGATAACAGAACTCACTGTAATCACGACCATCACCAGCAGGGCGGTCAACCGTTTCAACGGGGTTTTGCACAGGAAGCGCTTTGCGTTCTCCACAAATTGCTTCGCATTCTGATTGAACATTGTTTCACCTTTTTCCTTTTCTGCGGCAATTTCGGTTCGTGCCATCACCCTCCCCCAGCCATCCTGTTTGGCAGGGAAAAGAGCCTACGACAAAGTAAATCAATTACTACATGCGGGAAAAAATCTTCCCGCTCGCCGCTTCATGGTTATTGGGGTTGTCAATGCACGTATTATATTCATCCAATCGCCCATTGTCAAATTTGGAAAAAGCGCGATTTTGAGCATTATGAACAAGTCGAAAATCAGAATTGTCCACCGTTTTCCGGAGAAGCTTCCGTTTTCGACCGGATTTCCCCGTTGCTTAGGAAGATTTTGACCGTGTTTTCTGTGCAGAATGTAAAAACTTTCGGTTACAAACTTGTTACAAAGGTTTCAAGCCTGTATTTTATGCCAGGGGACGGGAAAAAAGCGCGGCAAAAATGCGGGGAGACAAGCCCAAAAACGGCTTGTCCTCTGGCTTTCCGGGCGGATTGGCCTTGGGGGACATTGTATGTCTTTGGCAGTTCTCCCGTCAATGATTTCCATTTTGCAGGTTTGGCATTTCTTCTTCGCGCAAGAGAAAGGCGGACGGCAATTTTCCACACTTCTCAACCGCTTTTCCACCGGATTCCCACGAGTTTTCCCTCTCTTCCACAGGGAGAGCCTTGTTTCTGTGGATTTTCCTCGGACCGGACAACTGTCTTTTTCCTCCTACTGTATATTGGGGTTTGAAGCGGATTTTTGAAAGGTTTTCCACTATTTCCACACAGTTTTCCACCGTTGAAAGGGAAAACTCTGTGGAAAGCCGGTCGAATTGGGGTGCCGCCCACGCTCAAAAACACCGTTTTCCACAGGCACACAGTGCCTCTCGCGGACCTCCGGTCAGGACGCGCTTACGGCGGGCACACAGTGCCTCTCGCGGACCTCCGGTCAGGACGCGCCTACGGCGGGCACACAGTGCCTCTCGCGCCTACGGCGAGGGCCACGGCAGCAAACGGCAGCGATTGCATCCTCCGCTCCACAGGGGAAAGTCCTACAGAAACAGATGGGACGTTTTTTGTCCCATACACAGGGAGCGTTCTGCAAAAGCAGGCGGAAAAGTATATAAGGTTACAAGTTCCTTCCCTGCGGCATGAGCAGACACCCCAGTTTCCTTTATATAAATAGAAACCTTCTTGCCAACGCAACATGCTTTTTCCTTTAAATATGAGCGCATCAAAATAGACGCAAAGCAACGAAGCCCTTCCTCCGATTGCAAATATCCTGATTAGAAACTTATATACATCTATAAAGCCCTTGGAACACGCAAAAAGCCTCCCAACGGGAAATTCCGTGGGAGGCTTCGAATGCTTTTGAATTGGGACTCCAGGCGCGCAATTATCTCTTGGAGAACTGCGGTGCACGGCGTGCAGCCTTCAAGCCGTACTTCTTGCGTTCCTTCATTCTCGGGTCGCGCGTGAGGAAGCCGGCCTTCTTCAAAGAGGCGCGGAGGTTCTCGGAATCGTACTGCAACAGGGCGCGCGCAATGCCGTGGCGGATTGCACCGGCCTGTCCCGTTACGCCGCCGCCTGCCACACGGCAGACAACGTCGAACTTCTCGTTGGTCTCGGTGAGCACCAGCGGCTGACGCACGATCAGCTTGAGGGTCTCGAGACCGAAATAATCGTCGATGTCACGATCGTTGATCGTCACCTTGCCGGTGCCCTGGTACAGGCGCACACGGGCGACGGAGCTCTTTCTTCTGCCAGTTCCGTAAAAATAAGGCGCTTTCTCGTACATAGTTCAGTCCCTCCCTTATAACTCCCAGGCTGCGGGCTTCTGGGCGGCATGCTTGTGCTCCGCGCCGTCAAACAAACGCAGTCTGGTCAATGCAGCGCGGCCGATGGTGGTGCTCGGAATCATTCCCTTGACGGCCAATTCCATCGCCTTGGTCGGACGCTGTTCCATGAGGGTGTCATAGCGGACCGCCTTCAGGTGGCCGATATAACCGGTGTGGCGGTAATAGAACTTCTTCTCCAGCTTCTTGCCGGTGAGAACTGCCTTTGCGCAGTTGATGATGATGACATGATCCCCGCAATCGACATGGGGAGCATAGGTCGGCTTATGCTTGCCGCGCAGAAGAACCGCAGCCTGGGCAGCAACACGGCCCAGCGGCTTTCCTGCCGCGTCAATCACATACCACTTGCGGTCGACTTCGCCGGCCTTGGGCATATACGTGGACATAGCGTTTACCTCCAATATTCTTTCAAGATTCCCGAGCCTATCCCTGAATCGCCGCAGGGTTTCCGGCGGCTCAGGGATAGGCTCTTGGCGGGACGTCCATCCCCAAAAGGGCATGGCACTTCCTAAGTGCGGTTCTTAATATACCATCTGCGGCGCACGGTGTCAAGACCAAAACGCGAAATTTTTAATTTACTTTGCGGATAGCTTCCGTTTTCTCGCATTTTTGGCCGATTATCTCCTGCAAACTCCCCCGTCATTTCAATTGTTAAAGAAATGTCAATTCGGGTGGCACTTTTCTTTTTGCCGCGTTTCCGGTATAATAGCACGGAATCCATTGGAACGCTCTTATACATTATATAATATAGGTATATGGCCGGGAGCGGTCTGAGGCGAAACGGGGGATTGTACATGCAAAAGATTATGGGGGAGATGCGCGCCGCCATGGAGCGCTACGAAATGGTATCATCCGGGGACCGCATTGCGGTCGGCGTCTCCGGCGGGAAGGACTCCCTGGCGCTGCTCCGCGGCATGGCCCGCCTGCGGGACTACTACCCGCAGCCTTTTGAGGTCGTCGCGCTGACGGCCGACCCCTGCTTCGGCGGCCAGGAGACGGATTACAGCCCTATTGCCTCCCTGTGCGCCTCCCTGGGTGTGGAATACCATCTGCGCCGCACGCGCCTGGGGGAGATCATCTTTGAGGAGCGCAAGGAGAAGAACCCCTGTAGCCTCTGCGCGCGCATGCGGCGCGGCATCCTGCACAACATGGCCAAGGAAGCGGGCTGCAACAAGCTGGCGCTGGGGCATCACTTCGACGACGCCGTGCAGACTTTTTTTATGAACCTCTTCTACGGCGGCAAGCTCTCCTGCTTTTCCCCAAAGACGTATCTCTCCCGCAAGGACCTCTGGATGATCCGCCCCCTGATCTTTACCGAAGAGGCGTCCATCCGGGCCGCCGCGCGCCGGAACGCCTTCCCCGTGGTCAAAAGCGCCTGCCCTGCGGACGGCGCAACCAGCCGGCAGGACACGGCCACGCTTCTTGCCAACCTGGAGCAGCAGTTCCCCGACCTGCGCTCCAAGGTGATGGGCGCCATGCAGCGGACGCATCTATCGGGCTGGTGAGCGGGTTGCCCTGCCAGCAGCCATTCAAAGGGGCCCTGCCCCATGAAACAACCGGGCGCACCGCACAAAGGGCGCTAAGAGGCAACGTTCACAAGGCGTCCTTTAAACGATCTCGCAGAAACGGCATCCAAGCGGGTATTTCCCGCTGGATGCCGTTTTTTTACAATATCGCCTGGCAGCTATTTTACAACGCCCCTTTTTGTAGGACCGTTTCCAGCGCCGCGTCCTGCTTCTCCTTTGCCCACTCCAAATCCTCAAAATCGCCAAGGGCGGCCAATGATACGGCAGAAGCGTCCACCCCGGCCTCCGGCTGTTCCTGCCGCCCGCGGATGGTCGCCGGGATTTTCCCTTCCAGCTGGCCCCGGGCACTCTGCGCCCGGAGCAGGCAGACCTGTTCCAGCGTATCCACGGCCAGCTGGTGATCTTCATAGGAGCAAAACGCCGTCGGGTCCCGTTCCACATAGGGGGCGATCCTTTTTTCCGTCTGCCGGAGGACAGCTTCAAACCGGCCATTCTCAAAATATCCCGAAAGGAATTCATCAAAGTACCTGTGATAGCGGGCAAAATATTCGTCATGCTTCATCAGGTTGTGATACAGGGGCCGGTTGCGCATAACCTCCCCTTCTGCGGGGGTGTTGATGGGATAATTGATCAGCACGTTGGAGTCCTTGATGGGATTGGTCATCCCCAGGGCATAGGTGCCAAAGGATAGGTTATAGTCCCAGGGAAGGATGCGGAGAATTCCGTCCTCCTCATATAAAAAGTAATTATGCCCGGTGCGTCCCAGATAGCTGTCCCAGTTCATCACAAAAACCTGTACGGTAAAATAGCGCAGCACCTCGTCCACATCGACCGCCGATTCCAAATTTTCGCCGGTCGATAAGACCCGCAGCGCCTCGACCAACCGTTCCCGGTCGGCCTCCGACGCTTTAAACTTCGCGTTCTCGAAGATGTTGGGGTAGCTGTCCGGGTCCCCGTCGATGTATTTGAGCGCTACATCGGCGTTCTCCTCCTTCAGGGAACGATAGTCCGGCTTGTATAATTGCCCAAAATCCTTGCCAAAATTCCGGCGCGCGAAAGCTTCCTCCGGTTCTTCCACCGCCAGAAACAGCCCCCAGTCTTCCCCATTCACCGTCACCCACGCATAGCTGCACAGCGGGGTGGGGACGCCCATAAACGCCATCATATCATAGGCCATATAGGTTTTCAGGTAGCTGTTGTCCTGAAAGGAGGCGTCCAGTGACAATTTGTCAAGGCCGTAGTAATTCCCGCCGTCAATGAATTGGTCGAATTCCAGCTTGAGGCTGTACCGCGACAGGCCGTACTCTTCCGTCAGGCGCAGGGAATTGTTCCCCTTGGCGCGCAGGCCCACCTGCCGGAACGCCTCCCCGTCGATCTCCACCGTACAGGGGACGTATTCCTCTTTTCCCGCGTTTTCGACAAACGCGCCCCAGTCATTGATCTGAAGATCGATGGTATGTACCCTGCTGCTGTTAAACAGGCGGGACGCATACCCCGGCGAGGCACTCGCCTTTGGGAGCCCCAACGGTTCGCCAAACATCAGCAGTATGGCAAGCAGGGCTGCCAACGCTGCCGCGCCGATGCAGATCCGGTCGATCCATGCACTTTTTATCATCGCTTTATCCCATATAATCGCCGTTGTAGGAGACAAGCACCACCCGGGAAACGCCGGGCATGGCCTCCAGCTGATTGACAAAGGCGCTGTTGTCATCCTTGAGGCGGACTTCATAGTTCAGCTCCACGCAGCCGCCGCACACGCTTTTGCTTTTCAGGTTCAGCCGTTTGACCTGCGTCTTTACAAAAATGCGCACCTGTTCCTCAATCCCGCTGTTTTCGCAATGCGCCACCAGGATATACGGCGAATCCACCGTCTTCTTTTTGGAGAATGCAACCAGCACCACCCCAATAAAGATGCTGCCGAACACCGCCAGAGGGATGAGGCCGGCCGCCAGCACAATGCCCACCGCAATCGACCAGAACAAAAAGGCGATGTCCATGGGCTCCTTGATCGCCGTGCGGAAGCGCACAATGGACAGGGCGCCCACCATGCCGAGGGACAGCACAATGTTGCTCACGACCGTCATAATCAGCAGCGTGGTGATGAGCGAAAGGGCGACCAGTGTCACGCCGAAGCTGGCGGAATACATCACCCCGCTGTAGCTCTTTTTATAGACAAAAAAGATAAACAGCCCCAACAGAAAGGCCAAGACAAGGGCGATCGCCATGTCCAGCATGGAGATGCTGGCGATGTTCTCCAGAAAGCTGGATTTGAAAATATCCTGAAAAGTCATTTCAGCCGTTCCTCCCGATTTTCCTTTAATCAAACCTGCGGCATACAGCGTATTTGGAACAGGCCGCCGCCTGCCTTCCGGGAACCTGCACCGCCATGCGGACAAGCTCCGGTAAAAACGCATCGTATTTGACCTCCAACACCGTGCTCTGTTCCAGCGCCCGCAGGTAAAACGTGTCTGGGTTTTGGAAATCCACGTTCCCCAGCCCGGTACAGATGTCCCGGTCCAGGGTAATGCGCACATTGCCGGGCGCATAAAGGAACGCTTCGCGGTCGTAGCGGACGATGGTTTTCGGCCGCAGGCCCTTCCCCTGTAGTTTGCTGTAAAACTCTATGAAGAGCGGTTCCCCGGAGTCCAACAGGAACCCGTATTCGCCGGCCAGAAGGCTTTGCACCTGCTCCGCCGTCATGCGGGCGCTGCGCTTTCCGCACAGGCCGTTCTGCTTAAACTTTTTTTCGAAGCGGATAAAGGAGGGATCCGCCCCATAATAGCGCAGGCGGAATTTTTCCCTCCGGTTCACCCCGTCGAGCTTTTCCCGCAGGGCGCTGTCATAGGGGGTATCAAAGTAGAGGCTCGTCACCCGGTAGCATCCGTCCGCCCCTGCATGCGGGTCATGGGGAAACAATTTGCGCAGCCTTTGGGAAAGCACCAGGTCTTCCCGCAGGTTGATCTGGTGCTTGTATTCGTGCCGCAGAGGGATGGCCTCCGGCGGGTTAGCTATCATAATCGGAATCCCCATCGTCGTTGTCACTGTAGTCGCTGCCGCCGTCGTCATAGTTGGTGTCGCCGTAATGGGTCGCGCCGCTGTAGTCCGTCACACCATCGTTGTTCGGGCCGTAGTCCGTATCGTTGTAGTCCGTCACGCCGTCGTTGTTCGGGCCATAGTCCGTGTCGTTGTAATCCGTCACGCCGTCGTTGTTCGGGCCATAGTCCGTGTCGTTGTAGGCCCCAGAGGAACCCGTCTGCTGCTGCCCGGCCTGTGCATTGACCGCCCTATGCCCAGCTTTGACCACTTTGCCCGTGACCGCGTGAACATCGTATTCGTATTCATTGCCATTGGCGGTGAACTCCAATTCAAAGACCGGGGTCCCGTCGTCGTGGTCGAACTCCTTGTCGTCAAACACGGCGTCTTCTGCCGGCACGTTGGCCTGGGTCAGGGCAATCTCCTGCGCTTTTTCCAGGGTGATGTAGGGGGAGGGCTCCCCGCCCTTTGCATATGCGGGGTCGTAATCGTCGCCGTCAATGGTCACAATCCCGGAAGAAAGGCTGATCTCTTTGACCACCGCCTGGGTGCTGGCGCTCATATCCGCCAGGAAATGGTCGCTTGGGAGTACCGATCCGGGTTCCAACTGCAACACAATATTCTTTTCGTTCCCGTCGATGTCCTCTACAAAGTATCCGGCCTCGTTGATTTTCTCAACTAGATCTCTCAAGACAACGTCGCAGTTCTTGCCGATGTAATCCGGGTAGGCTTCTACAATCCCCTTCCCCTCTTCATTCTGGCCGGCGAGGGCGATCACTTTTCCCTCTTTGTTGTAATCGATTTGAATCTCAGGGTTCACGCTCAGCATCAGGGTTCCCGTTTCTTTCAGCGCAGCGCCTTCGGCTGCCGGTGTTTCCGGAGAGCCGCAGCCGGTCAGAAGGGCTGCTGTGAAAATCGCCAGGGAAGAGACCGCTGCAAAAATTTTTCTTCTCAATTTCATTTTGATAACTCCTCTCAATCTTATTTCAGGTGGCTTTTGTTTTGCCTTACACCCATAGATTACGGAGGGGCGTTTCAGAAACCGGGGTCTCTTGGAAAAATTTTTTAAATTTAATCATCGCTGTCTTCGCCGTCATCGTCGTCGTCATCATCGTCATCGCCGTCATCATCCCCGCGGTCGTTGCCGCCGTCGTAGTCCGTACCGCCTTCCTCGTCCGGACCGTCATCGGTATCCCCATCGCTGTAGTCCGTGGCGCCGTCGTTTCCGGGCCCGTAGTCCGTATCTGCGGGAATGGAGGCGCTGCCGGTGGGCGGCAGATTGCCGGAAACCCCGCCGCTATTCTGTCCATTGCCGGTATCCCGATCGCCGTAATCCGTCACGCCGTCGTTTCCGGAGCCATAGTCCGTGTCCGCTGGGGCGGGCGTGCTGCCGGTGGGCGGCGGGTCATTGGCCGCACCGCCGTTGCCCGGGCCATCGTTGGTATCGCTGTAGCTGGACGTCCCTGCCGGATTGGTGCTGTCCTGGCCGCCAGTGTTTTGGGGCTCGGAAGATGCCGGTGGCGCAACGGCTGGCTCCGCCGGTTCGGACGCCGGCTCCGGCTGCGTTTGTGCGGGCTGGGAAGGCGCTGCGGACAAAGCGCTCTCCGGCGGCTCCTGCCTCCCCTTCTTATGGTCCACAATTTCGACGGTAACCGTCATCCGCCCGGCCAGATGTTCCTCCACTTCCGTGCGCAGCTCCGTCCCGTATTCCTGGAACAGGATGTCGTCCGGGGAGTCGATGGAAATGGAAACCTGGCCCCCTTCGGAAAGGAAGCCCATCGCAATCGCCCGGTCGACCAGTTCATCGGCCACGATCACTTTGTCCTTCCCCTTGCCGTCGTAGCCCTCCAGGAGCTTCTCCCCGTCTTCGTTTGTTCCAACCAGCCCCACAACGTCCCCATGCCGGTTCAGGTTCATCTGAACCTCCGGATTGATGGTCAGGTAGATGGATGAGTAGGGCTGTATATAGTCCTGGTAATAGCCGAACCCAAAGAGGAAGAGGAAGCAGGCCGCGATTGCCGCAACCCCGCTGCAGACCCATCGGGCCGTGCGGCGTTGTTTGACCGGTCCCTCTTTCATCAGCACCGGGTCGTATACCGTCTGCCCCACCTCATAGCGGAGATTTGCCGCTTTTAAAAACCGGCCCTCTTCATCCAGTAAAACCACGTAACCGGGGTGGCATTCCATAACGACATAACTCATTTTGCCGCCACTCCTTTCATCACCTGTTTTAAATGGCCTCGAATGATTTCATATCCATTGGTATAAATCAACAGGAGCGCGACCATGTATTTGCGATGCCGCTCCAGCGTTTTGCGTTCCACGCCGCTGCCGGCCGCGAGCTGTCCAACCGGCAGTTTTTTGGTATGTAAGAGCACATCGAAGAGCTCCGGGTTTTCCCTTGCATATTGCAGCGCTTGCCGGCACGCGGCCAACGTGCGCTGCTGCTTGGGGCAATTGTCCGCCACGTCGCTGATGCTGACGCCAAATTCCTGCATTTGCCGGGTCAACTCCTCGATTTCCGCACGGGTAGCGTCCCGGGAAAGCATTTCCTCCTGGTGATCCCTTTCTTCCGGCAGCGTATCCAAAAGCGCCGCATCCTCTTCCCCCGCCGGCGTGTCCAGCGAAAGGGTACGGCTGTGCCGCCGTTCCCTGCGGCTGTAATCGATCAGACGGCTCCGGATCAGCATCGCCGCATATTTCAGGAAAGCCCCCCGGACGCGGGAATATCCGCCGATCGCCTCATGAAATGCGATCATCGCGATGCTCAACTCGTCATCGTGCCCTTCCACCGGCGGTCGTTTTAAATATTTTGCCGTTTCCGCCTTGATAAAGGGCATGTATATGCCGATCAGACGGTCCGCCGCCTCCACATCTTCCTTTGCCGCATAGACCTGTTGAATGATTTTGTGTTCGTCACGCATGCAGCAGATTCCCCCCCATTTATAGAAATACGGCCCCTGTTTTTTAAAACCGGGGTCGATAACAAAGGAACTGAAAAAATCATTTAGAATGTTCCATTATAATATCATACAAAGCACAAAGGGAAAGCAAAACGGATGTGGGTTAAATCTATGTAAAATCCATGTTAAATTTCTATTTTGATTTCGATCCCTATCGTTCCCTGAGTATGCGGTGGGACGTAAAGGCTTTCTTTATAAAATCATCTTCGGGCCCTATAACCGGTTGGAGGTCCTGTTTCCCTGGCGGCTTTTTCCGCGTTTTTCCGTATAGAGGTTTCCCT
>OLRD01001138.1_pt1 | contig 17093 bp, 17 predicted proteins | sample 1672051 | NCBI WGS metagenome assembly OLRD01 (sample SAMEA3136640, study PRJEB25190) | human gut metagenome | biome: human gut; feature: human-associated habitat; material: faeces | place: Austria | collected 2013 | reverse complement strand
ACTGCGCACAAATCAATGGGGGAAATCTGTGAAAGACTGGAAGAAAGCTCCACATTGTAATGGAAGTCGATATGGGAGCGGGCTGCCTCCGCCGCGGAGCAGTTGATAACCGCGTCAATGATGTCATTTCCACAGCTGCACATTCGGACATCCCGATAAGAAACGTTCAGAAGGGACTGGACATATTCCTCAGTTTTCTGATCCCCGGCCTGTTCGGCAAGCCCCAATATCGCTTGGAGGTGGTGGTGAAAATCGTGGAGGCGCTTGGCGTTTTCCTGCAGGTCCTGGTGGAGCGTTTGATAATTCTTCTCCATAAGGCGGTCTGTTTGCTGCAATACCAGGCGCTGCGCCCGCTCCTGATCCCTGGCGGAGATCGTCAACAGCAAAAGGGAAAACACCAGGAAGAACAGCAACAGAACCAGAAACGAAACAATAGACGCCTGACGCATGGTGTGGATATCGTGAGACAAGATGGCGTTCATCAAATATTGAGTAACCCCGTAGGCAAAGGCACTACCAACGAGAAGGGAAACAAGCCATCTGTTCTTCAGTGTAGACAGTCGATGAAGGCGAGTTCGGAAAATGAGGTAGATTGCAATATCAGTGGATTTGTCCAAAACCAAATAAAGGCAGCGCAATGGTCCCGGCGTCATGAAATCCAAAAATGCGTCTTCAAATCTGCCGCCATGGAGAATACAGACGAAAATCATCCAAATGTAGCCAATCGCCAAGATAATGAACGATACCATAATGCATGAAGCAGCCCGCAAAATTAGTTTTCCCGTAGAAAGGAAAAATGAAACACAGAGCAAAAATACAATGGATATCACTGGGGTGACAAAAGAGAAAGCTTGGATAGAGTTGAGCAAAGCCACCAAAAGGGCACCACACAAAGCTGTCAGGTATATGAGAGCCATATATCCGTGGCTTTCCTTCTTGTTCCCGCTGATAAGGATAATCGCAAACAACATCACTAGACTTTCAATGTATGTTGCAGCCCAATCCACCATTTGATAGATCATTTTTTCCGTTTCCCTCCCCACAAGGCAATCATGGCCTTCTTTACACTGGGCATCATAGGGCGGCTGATGGGAACCCGATCCTCGTTGGTCAACACCAGCCAGGAACCATCCAGCTCCTGGACGTAGTCGAGGTTTACAAAATAGGCCCGGTCCGTAAAGATAAAGCGGGGATCATTGATTTCGGAAAACAGCTCTTTGATCCCACGGTTGTCCTTAAAGTTCCCCTGCCGGTCCGTGACGATCTGGATGCTGCGCTGCATTTTCTGGACATAGAGGATATCCTTATAGAGGATGCGGGTATAATTCTGATAGTGCTGCACCATAATAGAACGGGTATCCGTTTTTTCCAGGGTCGCAAGGGCCTGCTCCAGAGCCTCTGGCAGAGCGTTCTCCAAATCCAGTTTGGGGACGTACCGCAGGGCCTGCACCTTGTACCCCTCTGTGGCGTAGTTGAGGTGGGAGGACAAAAAGAGCAGGGCAGCGTTTGGCTGGAATTGCCGGATATGCTTCGCAACCTCCAGGCCGTTTTGCTCTGGCATCTCTACGTCGAGGATGTAGACATCATACCGCTCTCCGTCCGAGATGGCATCCATAAGTGCCGTTGGGTTGATGTACGTGGTAATGACCGGGGAATCGGTGCTATTTTGAAGCAGCGACTGGATCAGGCCGGTGATTTTGCTGACGAACGGGCTGTCGTCATCGCACAAGGCGATTTTGATCAAGAGAATCTCCTCCTACTCGGTGATAAATTGGTAGGTGCTCCTTCGATTGATATCATACCACCAGATGTCGTCCCCATCAATAATCATCAGGTAAAGATCATTCAGGCTGCGCCGGTTTTTAGGGTTCAAGTTGCTGTTGTAAGCATGGACCCCCTGCTCTTTCTCCGCCATAGTGATTTGGATTTGCTTCACCACTTCGTCGATGGGTCCGGTGTGATATTTTGTGGGCGTCCATCGGGGCATGGCCATGCGGATGTCCTTCGAAGTCGGGCGCAGGGCAGCTTTCGGCAGAGGGGACATCTGAAGGATCATGCGGATCTCTTCTTCAGAAAACCGCTCCAGTTTGGCGTAGAGCTGCAAGACCCGGTAAAAGTCAAACCCCATCTCGCAGAGCAACCGGAAGAGGGAAAACGCCTGATCCCTTAAAATGGGCTGGTATTCTTGGTTGCATGTAAGAATCAGTTTTCGTACCATGCTTTCCACAGGGATGTTAAGGTGCAAACAGGGTTCCATAGCCAAAATCCTTTCTTTTTTTGATCTATTATACCCCGTAAAGATTTGGTTTTCAGCAAGGTTGCATGAACTGCCGAATTTTATGTATTGAATTGCGGCAAAGTCTTGATCTGGGGGTGATCCTGTGGAAAATGATTTTGGTAACCGGATTAAAGAAATCCGAAAAATGAGAGGGAAAACCCAAGAGAGGGTTGCCGAAGATTGTGGAGTTTCCACCTCCACCATAGCCCGGTGGGAGGCAGGTTCGTTGCGCCCCAATCAGGAGAACCAAAAGCTGTTGGCAAATGCTCTGGAAGTAAAAGTGGATGAGTTCTATGTTGACTCAGAGCTGCCCGTTCCCAGGAATGTGTTGCTTGCGGAAATTCTTGATACACTGGAGAAGCTGGATCAACCGTTTCAGCTGCATATTCTTCGGGTAGCGCAGGATTTGGTTGCTCTGACCCACCCAGAATCAGAATAACACAGTGCATTTTCTTTTTTGCTAAAATCGCGCAAATTGTCGTTTTTTATGTATTGAATTGCAGCAGACCTGCTTCCTCTGGGAAGCGGGCCTTTTTTCTGTCTGCTGTCAACAACAGAATAATCAACAAAAACGACAGTTCATGCAAAACTCTTGATTTTCAAAAAATAAGATGCTAAAATATGGCTATCTTTTAGAGACGCTCAGAACCGATGAAAAGGCAGACCATTTAGCACGAAATTTGCTTAGAGAAGAAGGTGGAGGAGGAAAATATGAACCGAGGCAAAAATCTAATCCAGCTAGTTTTAGTTGGAATATTGTCGCTTATGCTTGTATCTTGCGGCACACCTCCGACCAGGGATAACGGGGATAGTTCATTGGTATCTGATGGTTCTTCATTGTCTTCCGGTGCACTTACAGAAGCGACTATATCCCCCGAAGCGATAGACAATAGCCATCTATCCGTAATGCCAGAGAGGGTCGAAGATGTTTACAGCCAGGGAAAGTTATCGTTAGTGCTTGATGCACAAGTTGTTCCAGTAAAGCAGGAGCAGGTATACACGTGGAAATCCGAAAATTTCAATATTGGGGATGAGAGTTTCCAGAAACAAATGGCTGACGAATTGCTTGGTGTATCCTATGATATTGAGCCTAATGCAAACGGTGGAAGTAATTATATCGGTGATAGTGGAGTGTTGAGTTTTAATCCGGATATTGACTTCACCAGCTATAGGACTCTTGAGACGGTAGAGCTAGACACAACTTTGAACAATCTTGTATCTGACGAAGATCTTAATAACCAGTATGTTGACAAAATGAATGACATTCTGGATAGCATTGGGGTTCATCATTTTGCCCCAGCCTTTTGTGCGAAATACGGGAGTGGCAACACCGGCTTTTTCTATGAGATAGCTTGTCAGCCAATCATAGAGGGACTACCCATAGTGAATTCAGGTGCCCAACCCACTTCCATAGAGGAGGTTCCCCCCTATGAAGAAGTCCGTGCCTGCATAGGAGAAGATGGGCAATTGCTTCTTCTCAATTTTCGTTCTTCACAAATAGAAGAGGAAAGCAGACAAGAAGTGAAAGTTATTTCTTTAGAGGATGCGTTGAATATTTTACGCCAGGAAGGCATGGCTGTTCTCAGCAGAGCTTTGTCTGACGCTCAGTCCCTCACTGTGCAAATGATAAATCTGGCGTATGCCCACCTCCCCCAGGACGGCGGGTTCGTATTGACCCCTATCTGGATGTTTGGGCTGGAGAGAGTAGATCAAGAAGGAAATATAAGCAGTGTCACGTTTGCTGTAAATGCCATCACAGGCAAAATAGTGTAAGGGCGTAACGTATGAAATCGGATATGTATAGGTTGAGCCGGAATGTGGGACTGTATGTTTCTCCCCTTATGGCCACATTCCTGATAGCTCAAGAGGCGTTCGGCATTGGTTTGGTTGAGATTATTTCTGGAGAGGCTAAAAATCACTGTGTAGAATTCTTTAACATGACCGTTTACTTTTCCCCGCTCATGCTTCTCACTCCTTTTCTAGCCTCTATCCCATATGCAGCTGTGTTTTGCGAGGATGCAAACTCGGGATACCTCCAGTTTGCCTTGCACAGAAACGTTTACCTTAAAGCATATACGAGAACAAAATACTTCGCCGTGTGGACCAGTGGCTTTTTGGTAATATCCATACCTCTAATGGTTTTTGGAATTATCTGCGTTGCTTTTGCGGCCCCTTATACGGAACTGTATGTTTTGGAGAACGGGAACCAGCTCCAAGACACAGCATGGGAGATACTAGGAACGGTGTTCGACGGGAAAGCGGTGATCTTTAGCCAAATATTCTTTTTTTCCTGCTTCAGTGCTTCTTGCTCAGTCATTGCGTTGGCTGCGTCAGCTTACTTGCCTAACCCCTTTTTTACCTGGTGTTTTCCTGTAATCTTGGCGTATGGTGGGAACTTTCTCTTTAGTAAATTGCATTTGGGATTTTTGAACCTGTATTACAGTTTCGATCCTGTATATGATGTGCTGCATTTCTCCTCGGACACAGCGGGTATTCTCTATATGTTGGCATATCACGCAACTGTGTTCCTAGTGTGTTACGTGCTGTTCTACTTGGGCGTGAAAAGGAGGGTAGGCGGTGGCAAGCTTCGTATTTGCGTGGATGCAAATAAAAAAATGGAAGCGTAATCCCAGAGTGATTTGCGCATTTCTTGTGTTGCTGTTGTTATGCCTGACCATGACTAGCGAGTATGTAGATTATAGCAAGGAGATCGGGCTATCCATACAGGTATTTGAGCCGTTTATCCTTATGTTTACGCAGCGATATTCACTCCTGTTTATCATGCTGATTCTCCTTCTGCTGTATCAAGATGTCCCTTTTATTGACGATTGTACGCCATACCTTCTGATACGGAAGACCCGGTTTTCATGGGCAATGGGCCAAATCCTGTACATTTGTTTTTCCACTTTACTGATTCTTCTTTTTGCATTATTGGTTTGCGTTCTATCGGGTTTTTCCGTAGGCTACTTTCAGAATATTTGGAGCGACACAGCATGGTTTACCGCCTATGGTGGGGCCCTGAACGAGAGTGCTCCGATTGAGATAACTTTGATTGAAAACTTAAATCCCTATGTCTCGGTAGCCTGTATAATGGCATTGTTTTTCTTTGGGACACTGGCATTAAATACAATATTGTTCTCCCTGAACCTATGGAAAGGGAAGTTTGTTGGTTTGTGTGTAGTAGCTAGCTTGATATTTATGGGATATCTGTTTTCAGCAGATCTTATACTGAAAGAATGGAGTGGCTGGCTGTCAATCGCTTGTCATGTTAATTTGGCACAGCATCAGTTGACTGGTACGGAGTCAGACCCTAAAATTGGTCAATCCATTCTGTTGCTCCTGTCCATATCTCTTTGCTCTTTCGCGTGGACTTGTAAACTAGCAAAGAATTTCAACTTCTTCATTGGAGAAAAGGAATGAAGATCAGTGGATATAAGGGACTTTTTTTCCCTACTCTTATCAGCTATATTGTATTATGCTTTTTGCTTGCTGGGAACCAATGGGAAGGAAAGACAGTCTTCGAGTTTTATTGCGGGATATTCGGTGGAATTCGCGCCGGTATCCTTTCCGACAATTTGATGAAACTCATGCAATGGCTGCTCTCCATTTTACCGCTGCTAGTTTTCTTGGGAATGCAAATTTCGGAGGAATTGTCAGGTAGGCTGTACATCGCCGTTATCCGCTTGAAGTCAATACGGCGATGGTGGAACTCATGGGTTCGTTTTTCGCTGCTACTTGCGGGGAGTTTCTCTTTAGCTGTGTTTCTTGCAGCCTTTTTAACTGGAGTCATTTTAGGGGAAGGCGCCGGGCTGGGATCAGAAGTGGGGATGCTTTTCCAGGTGTTCTGCGTAAATGCTATCTATAATTGCACGCTCTCAGTAGTGCTGGTGAGTCTTGGCCTGTGGCTCAGAAACCTTAAATGGTCTATGGTGGTAATACTGGCGATTGTTATGACGAGTTATGTCTTGGGTAAGTTTTTTCCAGCGATGACTCCTTTCTTAGTAGGGACATATTCGATGGCAAATCGGTTGCGTATAAGTGACAATTGTTATGGCGTGGATGGCTGGATTGCTGTAACTATCCTTTTGCTACTTGCCGGTATTGCTTATTTCGTGGGAATCATTGGAGCAAAAAAAGTTCTTTATCGAATGAATGATTGAGGTGAATCGGATGATTTCAGTTAAGGACCTCACGCTTACGTTAAACAATACCATCGTACTGGATCATGTGAGCGCAGAATTTGCCGAAGGCACCGTTACTGGGCTAGTGGGTAGAAACGGATCAGGGAAAACAGTACTAATGAAATGCATCTGTGGTTTCTTTAAGCCGGATAGCGGTTCGGTTTCCGTGGGGGGAAAAATAGTTGGTAGGGATATGGACTTCCCTGAAGACTTGGGGATTATCATTGAGGCACCGGGCTTCTTAGGCCATTTCAGTGGGTATGAAAATTTGAAGCTGTTGGCGATGATCCGCCATAGAATCGGTAAAAAAGAAATTTACGATGCAATGGAGCTCGTAGGACTCGACCCAAAATCTAAAAAGAGAGTGGCTAAATATTCGTTGGGGATGAAGCAAAAACTAGGTATTGCCCAAGCAGTCATGGAAAATCCTAGCATGATCATACTCGATGAACCAATGAATTCCCTGGATTCTTCGAGTGTGGAAGATGTTCGAAAACTTATTTTGCAGTGGAAATCTCAAGGAAAAACGATTATCCTTTCCAGCCACAACCAAGAGGATATCTCAATGTTGTGTGATAAAACATATTACATGAAGGATGGGAAAATTATAGACGGATAAGCTCAAAAACCAATTGTCTAGCCAATTGGTTTGAGAATAATAAAACAGGAGGTATGATTATGAAGCGAAAGCTGGCAGCGTTCCTGGCTGCAATCGTTATGCTCACTGCAATTGCGATTCCGGCCAGCGCTAGGGAAGTGGTTTATTACTACTTCACGCTCTACGAAACCAACGAGACCGATCAAACTGGTTGCTTTGACTGGGCTAACGGGTATCTGGTAAAAGCAACCTCGTATCGGGATGCTGCTATTCGTGTTGACACAAACAGTGGTAATTACAGCGTAAGAACCACCATCAACGCGAACCAGTATACCCGTGCGACGGACTGGGCATGGATCGATGCGGGAGGAAGAGCAACACCTTCTTATCTCAGCGGTCATGGAATTCAAGGTAGCCCCTATATCCTTTGGGTGAGAAGGAATGCTGCGGAGTCGGCATATTCAACTGCAATTTCTGGCTCCTGGAGCCCTGATGAATACTGAGTAGTCCATAATGAGGTAACGCATATTAAGGCTAGACTTAATATGCGTTACCCGTGTTTTTACATGATCGTCTATAAACAAAATGGAAAGGATATGCGGAATAGGGAGTTGTGTTCCGCAGGGTGACGATATGGCTAATGATACGGTGAAATGGAGGCAGATTAAATTCCTTGTATACCCAGTATTTGTGGTGCTTGGGGTTTACATTATCTTGTATTTATACTGCGGGGAAATATTTACCCACAGCCCATATAATTCATATACGAAGCAATGTATCGCATGGCTAAATGGCAGATTGGATTTAGGACAGAATTACTCCTGGCTTGAATTAGCCATATATAATGGGAAATACTATGTTAGTTTCCCGCCCTTTCCTTCGTATGTACTTTTGCCATTTGCCTACTTTTTAGGAGAGAATACTCCTGAGAGCTTGATTAACCTTCTGGTGGCATTAATCGGCGTAGCATACAGTTCACTGACAGTGTTGGAGTATAAATGGAATGAATGGTATGCAGTCTTGCTTCCTATTTTCTTATATGTAGGTGGGGCCGTACTTCCACTTCCTCTCTCTATAGGCGTGTGGTTCGTGGCACAGAATATGTCTTTTACACTTACCCTAATGAGTATTTACTATGCAAAGAAAGGACGAAAGGGGCTTTCACTGTTTCTTTTATGCTGTGCGTCAGGCTGCAGGCCATTCCAAGTGGTATATATGCCATTGATCATCTATATCTACACTCACCACTCTCAATCCACGGTAATCAGGCTAAAGACCTACTTGCTGAAAAAAATGGTCGTCTTCACTCCTACAGTGCTATTAGCTGCATCCTACCTCCTTCTGAATTATTTGCGGTTCGGGAATCCCCTGGAGTTTGGGCATAATTATTTGCCAGAATTCACGAACTCGGAGAACGGACAATTCCATCCCAGCTATATGATTCAAAATCTCTACAATCTTATTCGATTGCCTGATTTTAGCCCTGAAACTAAGATGAGTATACCGCAATTTAACGGAATGAATATTATTATCTGTTTCCCGATTCTCGTTTGGTGGCTGTATGTGGTTGTGACTTCAAAGTCCCCTGCTGTCATAGATCTATTGGTGCTGTGTTGCGTAATATTACATATCCTTATGTTGGTGAGCCACAAAACGATGGGAGGATACCATTATGGGAACAGGTACATCGCGGATACAATTCCTGCCGTTTTTACAGCCATATGTAGCAGTAAGATAAATTTAAAATATCGAGACTTTCTGTTCTTGCAACTACTGCTTCTGTTAGGATTGGCTTTCAACGGTATTGGGTATAGCCAGTTTCTACAAGGTACGACTTAATTTGAAATAGCTCCCAGTTGTGAGAAGACTGGAAAGGAAAAGGTAGGGATATACCCAATAATTCAGTTTGCGCAAGTACCAAATCGAGCTACCGCATACAGGGAAAGTAGAAATGAGGCAAAGAGAATAGAGCAAGTAAGAGCGATTATAACGCAGACAGCTCTGGTTGGCTGGATTCGTTATGGGCGACTGTTGAAAGTACTGATTATGCCACTTTGGTAACCCATTCGGGAAGCACGGGGAGTACTAGCCACTACTATACGGCCGGATAAAATGTTGGGGTGGGTGTCTCTCATTTGAGAGGCACCCACCTATATCCATGGAGAATACTATGTTTAGAAAATATATTTCTTTAGCATCATCACGAATTAAACATTATGCTTTCCATAATGCCCTAATATTTGCAATGTTTATGTTTGGAATTACCATTTCAGCTATTGCATTTATTTTCTTTTACGGGAATTCTATGGTGGATAAACAAAATGAAGCCAGAAATGCACTGCCCTACAGAACATTTATTATTCATTCTACAAACCAGTTGAATCAAGAAATTCTAAAAAAGCTAAGTAATCTCTCAACTTCTGTTTTGGATGTAAGGGTAAAATGTGAAATAGAAAATCCATTTATTTCGCACGTCCATGAAGCCATGACTCCGCAACCACTTAATATTATCTCTTTGGTCAAGAACAACAATGCTATCTACTCATATCAGGGTAAAAATAGTTTCACAAAAGAAGAACTACATCAGAATGTTGCCATTATTCCTATGGACTACGGTGAGGTTTCTTCCATCTTACTCGAGGGAAATAAATTTACTGTAGTTGGAAGAACTACAAATTTTGATCTTAATATTGTCTTCATTCCGCTCCACGCTTTCCTAACTAATGGATTTAACCAAAGTAGTATAGAGGTAATTTTAGATTCAGTTCCTTCTCGTCATACAAACAACAAACTTCTTCGTCAAATTTCCGAGTTACTCCCGGATGCTGTAATATCAGACCCGTTTGAATTGATACAAGCTGATCAGTCTAAAAATCTTGAGGGTATTGTGCTTTCGAGCGGAGTATTTCTAATATCAATCTTATCATTTCTAAGCTTATTTCAATATCTAGTTTCAGAAAACAGTTATGAGAATGCAGTATATTCAATAGTTGGAGCTGACAATAAATCGGTAATTATAATTACGTTATTTGAAATAATCATTCTAAGCAGCGCAGCAGCTTTTATTGCCTGTATTGTTCATGTTACTTGTTATGATCTCCTTTTTGTTAAAATTAATATATATGGTAGTATTCGGTACTCTATCTATGACTATTTAGTCTGCTTCGTTCTGGAAATACTAATTTCCTTTGCTGCAGTACTTCCATTCGTATGTTATTCTTCAACCCATTCCTTGGTCGAGATGGAACGACGTTTTCGATAACAGGAGGGATTTATTTGAAAAAGATATGTCTAATTTTAGAGTGCTATAAAAAGAACATCATTTCTGTGGCCATTTTACTAGTGGTTCTTATTTTTGCTCTGCTCCAGTCTGTTTCGTTTCTAGGACGAGTAAAATATATGACATACACAAGGGATTTTTTGGTTGGTTCAAATTTAAACTTTAATAATACTATTTACTTTATGCCAATGATATTTGAAGGAGATCCTCGTTCTGGAATTGCATTTGAGGAAATCAAATACGGCAATATTCCTGGTATTGAGTCGGTAATCTGCCCCAAAACAGCTACAGTCAAAATGACGGGCAAATATATTAATGTATTACTATGCGATGATAGTTTTATCTCGACGTTCGCTCCCATTGATCAAGGAGATTGGTTTACAACTCCCGGAATAAAGCAGGATGACATAGTAGCATGTGGATATCTCTTTGAAGATTACTCCCTCGGTTCTCAAATTACAGTCGATTTTGGCTGGGACACTCCTCTGCCCTTTACTTTTACTATAGTAGGCAAAAAAAATGAACCATCATATCTTCCCTCGTTTGGCATGCAAAGTAATAATGTCACTGCAATGGATTTGTTTTCACAGGGACACAACACTATTCTAGTTCAGGAATCAAAAGAGATCGATGCCTTCCTTGAAGACTCAAATCTTTATCATGAAAATTGTATGATTAAGCTGAGAGAGGATATAACAGCAGCAGAACGCCAAGAGGTGGAAGAGTTTCTTTTATCTAAAGGGAGTTTTTTGTACTTTAACACGATACTTGAGAATACCGAAAAAGAAATTCTTAATGAAATAAAGCGAAATCTTCCGTTGCCCCTTTTCCTGCTTAGTGTTTCTCTTGTGTCGTTAGTTTCTGTTTCTGTAATTATGGTTCAAAAAATGTTGCCTGCTCACAGTATCTACAGGTTGTGTGGATGTAGTCGTGGCAGTAGTCTCAGAATATTATTTTCGGGGGTAGGGTTAATTGGCATCATGGGTGGGATTATTACGACCTGTTATGTCATCATGTATCCAACTTTGCTGAAATATGGAGTTGTGCTCCCTGAAGCATCTATTATCAACACAGATTTGATACCCGCTGTTATGGGAATTGTGACATTGGCAATCTTTGCTCCTATTTTGGTGATATGGGTTCAAACTCGTCGATGGTCACCCTTAGAAGAATACAGGAGAGAGCAAAAATGATTACTTTGAATAAAATTAAAAAAATTTATGGAAGTGGCCAAAATTGCGTCATCGCTCTGGATGATATTAATTTACATATCGACGAAGGGGATTTCGTTGCAATATTGGGAAAATCCGGATCTGGAAAATCCACCTTATTACACATACTAGGTGCTTTGGACAGGTATGATGAGGGAGATTATTTTCTAGATGGTCAGGATATGAACCAGTGTTCTGACAAAGAACTTGCAAAGATTCGGAACGATTCAATCGGTCTTGTTATGCAGGACTTCGCTTTACTTGGAGATAAAACGGTCATTTTTAATGTTATGCTTCCCATGTTTTTTGATCATACTCCTTTTAAAGATATGAAAAGGTTAGCAGAAATTGCATTACAGGAAACAGGAATATCCAATCTCAAAAACAAGAAAGTTAACCAGCTGTCAGGGGGACAGAAACAGCGGGTATCAATTGCTAGAGCAATCGTAAAACGTCCCATGTTAATCTTGGCCGACGAACCGACAGGTGCGCTAGACAGTAAAACGGGGATTGAAATTATGGATATGTTGTCCAACCTAAATAAAGAGGGTATTACAATTATCGTCGTAACCCACGATAGAGATATTGCCTCATTTTGCCATAGACAAATTACTCTTGGCGATGGAAAAGTAATTAGCGATATTACAGATGATGAATAGAGCTTTCCAATGCAACTATGGTATTTCTGCAATTATCCCTCCTGCCATATATACCGCATATATTTTTCTTGAATCACAACGATCTATATAGGCCTATATTACCTGAATTCGTTGAGGTGATTAAAGCGACAGATTTGCGATTATTGAAACAATCTGAAGCTGGTTCTTTCTGCTATCGTAGGTTTCTGGCCAGTTTTTGTTATACACATGACTCTAGTTATCCGTGACTGCTGATAGTAATAGCAGATACCACTGTTTGTTATGAAGAGGGTTGGCCGCCATGGCGATTCGCTGCCGTTCCTCGTTTTGGTCTTTGCTGCATACCCGGATGTACCCGTATTTTGCGCTTTCGATAGTATCGACCCCCTTTTGAAATGTGAAGCTATCCTACCACACTCCCAATGGAAAGGCCCTCCCGGTTCGTTCCGGGAGGGCTTAGATTTTACTTGCTGAGAAGCTGTTTTTCGGATGATTGCCCCACGAGCACATACAAGTTTGACGAATCCGCCTTATTCCACCGGAACCGTTCCTCCACCGCGAGGAACCCAGCCCTCTCCAAATCCCGCACACCCCGGCGCACGGTGCTCTCCGACATCTTCAGATCCCTGGCCATGGTGGGAATGGCCGGCCAGCACACGCCCTCCCGGTTGGCCCTGCCCCGCAGGTAGAGGTACACGGCAATGGCCCGGCTGGGCAGGTCGCTTTGATAAATCCGCTTAAGGTCTGTCATCTTCTCTTTCCTTTCCCGGTTTTGTCTGTCTTCTGCCAGGTGAGCTGGCGTGGAGTTTCTTGTCCTCCGGCCCCGGCTGGGGTGGCTGCTCCTTCGCCTTTGGCTGCTGGGGTTCTTCCTGGGGCGGGTACTTTTCCTGGATGGCCTGCACCAGGGCTTCCTTTCCGGCATAGGCCACAGGGCGGTTGCCCTTATCCGGAACCGTGTACGGCTCCCCAAAGGAGATGCCCCACTGAAAGAACAGCTTCAGCTTGACCTTCATGGGGTGCGCCCCGGTTTTCATCACGATAAACTGGCCCTTGGGCATGGACTTCAGCTCATCCGGGGTCATAAGGGGCCGCTCCATCATCTGCAGGGACTGGCTGCTGTTGTCCTTCCCCTTGCTGATGGACCCGCTCTGCACCGTCCGGCTGCCTAGGGACTTGCTCATCACCTGGGCGGTCTCGCTGTTGGGGGCGAACCCGCCGAAGATGGTGAGCTGCACATTGTCCACGATGATCTCCGCCCCCTCTTTGCCGTAGTTTTTCTCCAGCTGCCCAATGCTCTGGATGATAGGGACAATACTCAAGCGCCGGGACCGGCTGGCGGAGAACATCATTTCAGCCGACTCAATCTTTGGCAGCGTCCCGTACTCGTCACAGTAGAACACGGCCCGGTTGGGCAGCTTCCCGCCGTTCTCGTCCGCCACGGAGAGGATCTCCCGGTACAGTTGTTGGATGATGAGGCTCACCATGAAAAACTTTGAGGGATCTTCCTCGGGCATGACCAGGAACAGCGCCGACTTCTCCTTGCAGAAAGTCTCCGCGTCCACGGCGGTGTCGAAGCAGAGCAGCTGCTCCATCTCAGAATCGAGAAAGGCGTTGAGCCGGGCCAGGGTGGTGGACATGACCGAGGCCATGGCCTGGTCGGCGGTGGAGGTGGCGGCCCCGGCGAACCATTTCGCCTTGTGGGTTTCCGGCAGCAGAGACAGCAGCGCCTGGAACTGGGTCTGGCCTTTGGTCTGGCTGGGGGCCATCAGCTCCTGGATGATCTTGAACACGGACACAATGTGCCGCTCCGGTGGAGGGCAGAACTCCGCCACCAGCAGGATGGTAGCGGTGAGCAGGCCCTCGGCGGCGTCGTAGAAGAACTGGTTCTGCCCGAAGTTCTGGCCGTCCATCCCCGCCGTGATGATGGTCTTAGAGATGATTTTGGCGTATCGTTCCGCCTTGGCCTTGAACAGGAGTGTGTCCGGGTGCTCCCGGTAGGCGTCCATGTACTTGTTCACCAGGTGCAACAGGTTGAATCCATCGCTGCGGGTGGGGTTGCGCAGGTCGATGACCCCCACCCGGTAGCCGTAGCACTCCTGGGCGATCCTGCCGTAATTGCGCACCACGTCGCCCTTGGTGTCCGTGGAGAGGAAAGACATCCCGCTGGCCAGGGCGTACTCTAAACAGGGGTACAGCCAGTAAGCCGTCTTGCCCACACCGGCGGCGCCGATCATAACAGCGTGGACATCCCCGGTGTCCACCAGGGCCGTGGTTTCGTCAGCGGTCTTGGGGATGGGATGGGAACGACGCAGCAGCTTCACCACCAGGACATTCCACACGGTGCGAAGGCCGTTGCCCAGGCGGTGGCGGCGTGTCAAGCATCCCACAACGATTCCCTGTTCAGTGGGGAGGTGCTCCCCTTTTCGCCACAGCTCTGGCTCGAACCGCACATGGGTGTACGTCTTTTTGATTTCTCCCTTGGTGGCCCACCGGGCGGTGCCGTGCTGCCCGTGGCCTACGGTCTTGGCCCTAATGTTGAGACTGTACATTCCGGACAATCCGGCAATCAGGCCCAGGGTAGCGAACATGGCTGTTCCTGCGATCACCAACTTCACGATTGGCTGCAAAAAATCAACTCCCTTCTGGTTCTCAGCAATCCTCAACGCAGAAAAGAAAAAAGGCCGCGAATCTTCCACCCTGTGGAAAATCCGAAGCCCGATTTCTTTTCTCCAGCTTGTTTTCTGGTTTACCGGTACTCTACCAGTAACTCTCTATGATTTTTTCTTTTCTGCTTATCCTTCACCTGGTATAGTTCCCCTTCCCCTGTCACCATGACAGGGGCCCGGTGTCACGAAATAGGCAAGGTACCCCCTTGTGAGTGAAATTGCGCTTTCACATGGACATGGTCATCCCTTGGTTTTCCTCCTGGCGGTTGGCGAGCAGCTCAACATTCCAGTCCTTGAGCGTGGGGAACTCTGCGGACATGGTGACGTTCCACTCCTGCAGCAATTCGCCGGCGATTCTGCGGGCGGCGTTACGCCCAGCTTCGTCATTGTCCAGGCACAGGGTGACTTCCTCCAACTGGGGCTGGGTTTCCAGTAAGTGGTGGATGGGGGCGGCGCTGACCCCGCAGAGGGCCACATAGCTGTGATCCTGCCACCCTTCTGGGTGCAGGGAAATGTAGGAGAGCAGGTCGATGGGGGCCTCAAAGGCATAGAGTTTCCCGCTGGTACCTGGCCAGTGGAAGCTGTACTCTTTCTCGCTGCCGGGGAGCGTCTGGCGGAAATGGGAGCCGGTGAGGGTTCCCCTGGCGTGGAGGTGGCGGATCTCGCCTTGCTCGTCCCGGCCCACAAAAACAGCGTTGTGGTGGTCTGCACTCTCATAGAGGAGGCCCTTCCGGGCGAAGGCGGACACCACCTCCGGAGCGATGCCCCTGGTCTGGCACAGGTAAGCGAATACCCGCCGCATATGTCCATTCACCGAAGGGATCTCCAACTGTTTCGGTTCCTCCTGCTTTGGACGGGAGGACACAGGCGGAGAACGGGCGGGCAGCTTCTCCAGATCTTGGACGGAGCAGTTCAGCAGCATGGCCGCCGCCTGTTCCTCCGACTCCCCGTAGAAGTAGTGGAAGAAGTCCACGGCGTCTCCGCCCCGCTGGGTGTACTGGTCGAACCACAGGTGGCCCCGGATGGTGACCCGCTCATCATGGAACTTCCACTCCCACTCGCTGCCCAGGCGCTTGAGCGTCTCTCCACGGGAGCGGAGCAGGGCCACCAGGTCAGTGCGGCCAGCCAGATAGCGTTGTTGTTTGGTAATGGGTATCCCTCCAATCACATCTCTAATTTTTGCCCGTGGGCCAGCTTTTTCTCAGCGATCTTGCGGCGGAGTTTGGCGTCCACCAGCCGGGCCACGGGCGGATTGAGGTTGAATTGGCGGCCAAAAATCTGGCCCACTTGGAGGAGCAAGCGGGTGGCCATGGGAAACAGGGAGGCAGCGTAAGCGTCTTGCTCACCTTGGGCGAGGTGCTCCAAAACCCGCACGGCCCCTGGGTGGCCCTGCTCCGCCGCCTGCCGGATGTACTCCAAGCCTTTCTCCCTGTCCTGCTCCACGCCGTTGCCCCAGTAGTAGATTTTGCCCAGGAGATATTGAGCATAGGGATTCCCCTTCTCCGCCACTGTGGCAAGCAACTCCAGGGCTTTCTCCATGTTCTGAGGCAGGACGGTCCCCTGGGCGTAGGATTTCCCCAGCAGATAAGCGGCCTGGAGGTTCTGGTGCTTCTCCCAGGATTCCCATAGGTAATACTCCCCCTCCTGGGGTGAGAAGCCGGGAAAGGCGGGGTCCAGGCACAGCTTTCCCAGGGCGTACAGGGCGTCCTTGTTGTGCTGCTTCACCGCTCTTTTCCAGTAAAAATAAGCTGTCTCCGGGCTGGGGTCTGTCCCGATCCCGTGGAGGGCCATATATCCCAGGCGGTACTGGAGCCGGTCATCCGGACGGGCTTTCTCGATGGACACAAAGGCGTTATAGGCCATCTTGTCCCAATAGTTTGCTTTCGTTTCGTCGATTTCCGTGCCGATGCCCCTGCGGTACATTTTTCCCAGCTCGTACATGGCGTAGGCGTTGGCCTGATTTTCGTGTTCCGCCGCTGTGAGGAACAGTTCCAAGGCACGTTCCTCGTCCCGCTCCACTCCCTGCCCCCGGAGGTAGAGGGTTCCCAAGGCGTAGGCGGCGAAGGGGTAGTTGTTGTGCTGGACGGCACGCACATACCAGAGGGCGGCTTCCAGGTAGTCCTGCTCCACACCGTAGCCCATGGCGTACATTTTGCCCACCCGATACTGGAAGTAGGCGGGCTTCTTTTCGGTGGCAGCTGCTTTCTGAAAACCAGCCAAGGCCTTTTGAAACCACCGCTG
>OLRD01001137.1_pt1 | contig 17132 bp, 11 predicted proteins | sample 1672051 | NCBI WGS metagenome assembly OLRD01 (sample SAMEA3136640, study PRJEB25190) | human gut metagenome | biome: human gut; feature: human-associated habitat; material: faeces | place: Austria | collected 2013 | reverse complement strand
GCCAGACGGGAACCGGAACAGAAACCAGGTCCCATTGAACAACTGGCCGCTGACATCGACCAGTTTGCTTTTGACTATGACCCGTATGAATATCGGGATACGGTGGATGACCGTGAGACCGCACTCCGGGAACTGACAGCTTCCCTGCAGAACGGTGACGCACAGGACGTGAGAAAATGGCTTCAGGATATTGCCGAGGATGAGCCGGGAGAATGGACTGCCGAGGCAGCCGCACTTCTGGACCGTCTGGATCAGCTGGTGCCGGAAAAAGAGGCTATCCTGGCGGATGAGCCGGACCCGAATCTTGTGAAGATGGCGGATGAAGCAATGGCGATGGGCATAGATACCGCATGGAACTCAGGCGAGGAATTTCCGCTGTCATTCTCTGATGACAGTACAGTTCAGGAAAGCTCGCAGCCCAGCGCCGAGTTCCGTGAGGCGCTTTTGGTGCTGGACGATGCCGCGTATCTGCACATCCAGCCCTGTGATACCGGGTGGGACTACACGCTCTACGACAAAGAAACCATGCGACAGCTGGACAGCGGCCAGCTAGATGCGCCGGAATTGCCGTTGTCCACCGCTGCACTGAAAATCTGTGAGATGCACGGCATGGGCGGCCAGTCCATTCGGTATGCGCCGCTGTCCATGATCGAGACCTTGCAGGAGGCGGCAGTCCAACAGATGCAGGCAGCGGCCCAGGCCGCTGTGCCGGAAGTCACCCAGCTGCCGGATGCCCCGGAGCAGACACTGGACGAATACCCCATGCCGGACCCGACGTTGACCCAGGACGATCTGGAAAAGTGCGGCTATCTGGACAGCGACCTTCTGCCCCTTTCCAAAGAGCGGGCCTACGAGCTGATGGCGCAGGACCTAACCGTTTACATGGTCCAGCAGGGCGAAAACCCCGCGATGGCCTTTGATACTGCCGACCTGGACGCTCACGATGGCATTTTTGCCGTCACCCGTGAGGAATGGGAGGATAGTCCCTCCTTTGATGCTCAGGTCAAGGAGCGTATGGACCACCAGCAGGAACGGGAGCAGGCGTTCCTCGACCACAAGGGCGATTGCTTCGCCATCTATCAGGTGAAGCACACCGACGAGCTGCGGGACATCCGCTATGAGGGGCTGGAATGGATCAAGTCCATCGGACAGACGGTGCAGCGGGACAATTATGATCTGGTCTACACCGCGCCGCTGGCCCCCGGCGACTTGAAAGGCAGCGTGCTGGATAATCTTGAATACCGCTTCAACAATGAACACCCCGCCGACTACCGCCACCCGTCCATGAGTGTCAGCGACATCGTTGCCATCAAGCGGGACGGCAAGGTATCCTGTCATTACTGCGACAGCTTCGGCTTTGCCGAGGTGCCCGGCTTCCTGCCGGACAACCCGTTGAAAAATGCGGAAATGGCCGTGGAGGATGACTACGGCATGATCGACGGCATCATCAACAACGGCCCCAAGGAGCAGACGGTGGCCCAGCTGGAACAGCAGGCCCGCAGCGGCCAGGCCATTTCCCTGATGGACCTGGCTGCCGCCGCCCACCGGGAGGGCCGGGACAAGAAGAAATCCGTCGTGGAGCAGCTGAAAAGCCAGCCCAAACCCGAACATAAAAAGACAGCGCCCAAAAAGAGCGCGGAAAGGGAGATCTGATATGAACGCTTTGACTTTTGAGGAAACCAACCTGCTGTGCATCTACAACCCCGGCACCCGCCAGGGGGCCATCGAGGCCCTGACCGAGATGCGCGGCCACTTGCAGGCGGACGAGGACGAGCTGCTGGCCCTGACCGACAGCACCATCGTCAAGCTCCGGGCTATGACCGATACCGAGTTTAGCACGCTGGATCTGTATCTGGATTTTGATAAATAAGTGGCTAGTCAGCATTCTTCCTTTATGATAATATTTTAGTGTTATCAGTCCTCATTGGTCATTTTGTTGAGGTAAAGGAGGGATACTGTATGCGGTGGATGTATTGGCTCCCCACTGACATTCGACAAACGCTTCGTAACCGAGTAGATAAAACCATTGGTTACGAATTAGATAAGAATCGTTGGGGGGCACTGGCTCCAGGTTCGTTGGATAAGATAAAGCATTTCTATGTTACAGATTTTAGAGCATTAAATCTTGTTACAGGTATTATCCGTTATTCGTTGAAAGGCACTAATACAAAAGTGTATTATCGAGGGCAAGAGCGTGACTATCCTCTTATTCCAAGTTTGTATCGATCGGCCAAAAGTGGTGATGATGCAGCGATAGCAGAGCAGAAACTGTCAGAGATACTGTCCTGCCTCAAACCTTATTTCGATCCGATGGGAACAGACGACGAACGAGAAGCTCTTTGTCAGCATTATGGCCTACATACGCGTTGGTTAGATATTGTTGACCATATTCAAACGGCATTGTGGTTTGCTTATGATCGTACCTATGTCGATGATATGCGCGAGCAACGCTTTGACGAAGATGTTGGGTATATTTATGTCATTGCAGTACCTGACGATGAAACAAAAGTAAAAGCAATTGATTTGCGGGAGAAGCCTTCTCAATTTCTGAGGCCGCATACGCAGCAAGCATTTGCCATGAGGACAGCCAACCCAAGTAAAGAATTAGGAAAACTGTCTGCATATCAAGTTGCTACCTTGATAATTCCACGCCCACTCCTCAAAATTTGGAGCAATTATGATAATATTCCGGCAAAGTATATGTATCCAAACAATGTGACCGATGCAGGATTACGCTTTTGGGAACAAGCTGTTGAGCGAGTGACCGCGACAGGACTAGATATAAAATCAATATAACACAAAAAAGAGCAACCTTCGGGTTGCTCTTTTTTTATCTGAAACCGAAAGGAGGACAGACCCATGCCAACCAAAGCAGAAATGTACGCGCAGATGGCGGAGAAGGTGGCGGTCCAGCTCACCGGCAGCTGGCAGGAGTGGGCGGGCTTTCTCACCACCGCCGCACGACTGTATAAGTACCCCTACTATGAACAACTGATGATCTACGCCCAGCGCCCGGACGCTACCGCCTGCGCCGAGTACGACCTGTGGAACAACCGCATGGGCCGGTATGTGCGGCGCGGGTCCAAGGGCATCGCCCTGGTGGATGATTCCGGGGACCGGCCCCGACTGCGGTATGTATTCGACATTTCCGACACCGGCACCCGTGAACACTCCCGCACCCCCTGGCTGTGGACGATGAACGAGGAACACACCGCGCCGGTCATGGCGATGCTGGAACGCAACTATGATGTGAGCGGCGGCGACCTGGCCCAGCAGCTGGCCGATGTGGCCGCCAAGCTGGCGGAGGAATACTGGGCCGACCACCGGCGGGATATTCTCCCTATCGTTGACGGTTCCTTTTTGGAAGAGTACGATGAGTACAACATCGAAGTCCAGTTCAAATCCACCGCCGCTGTCAGCATCACCTATGCCCTGATGTCCCGCTGTGGGCTGGAGCCGGAGCAGTATTTCAGCCATGAGGATTTCATGGCGATCTTCGACTTCAACACCCCCGCCACCGTGGGGGCGCTGGGCACGGCGGTCAGCCAGATAAACCAGCAGGTACTGCGGCAGATCGGCGTCACCATCCAGAACTATGAGCGCGCCAAGGGCGCGGAAAGGAGTGCCACACATGGAAAACAACCTGACTTACACGAGGAACGGCGATTACCTGATCCCCGACCTGAAGCTGTCCGAACAGCCGGAGAAGCCCCTGGGCAAGTACGGCAGGATGCGCAAAGCGTACCTGAAGGAACACCGGCCCATCCTCTACAACCAGCTGCTGATGAGCGAGAAGCTGTACCCGCACCTTCGGGAGATCGACGAGACCGCGAACAGCCGTCTGGAGCAGATGATGCCCCGGCTGGCGGAGGCAGCGGGCGCGACGGAGCAGCTGAAAGCCAGCGACCCCATGCAGTGGGTGGGCCTGATGAACACCTGCAAGGCCCAGGCGGAGGAGATCCTGCTGGCGGAACTTATCAACAGCTGACCTTAAACCTGTTCCTCTCCGAAGCGGAACAAATCCATAAAATCGACGAAGCAGAGAGTGTGAAAACGCCCTCTGCTTTTTCTATGCCCAAACCCGCTGCGCAGGCGGAACCTGTGCTCTGTGTCTCAATTTACAAAGGCAGGCCAAACGGGGCCTGCCTTTGTAAATTGTTGAAATGGCGCGCTGTCAACCCAGCTGAATCCCCAGCTCGGAGGGCAATGCCCGGTTTTCCGCACAGTGAACCAGCATCTGCTCCAGATTTTTAACACAATAGAAATCATCCGTATCCGTATGCACCGGCTGCACCAGCTCGGAACGCACCGGAGTGATAGGGTTTTGCTGCACCAGACGTACCGCGTGGATATGCGGCAAATCCGCTTCCACACCGCAAAGTGGCGGGTCACCGCTGTCAACCGCCTGAATCGCATCCATCAGCTTCTGCATATCGGCGCCTGGGTCCACATCGCTGTAATCAAAGGCGCTTCCATCCGCCATCACTCCGCGAAATACCGGCTTTTCCCGGGTGTAAGTGATGGTGGCGTTTTCAAATTCCAACACGCCCACCGGCCCCCAAAACTCTGTGCGGATCGGGTGCGCCGTATAGTACAGGAGCGGCAGCCCCTGTGCCGTTTGAAACCGCAGCGCGGCAATGTCATAGTTTTCAATCGTGGGATTCGCGCGGTACAGCTCCGCCTGCACGCTCTCGATGTCACAGGCTGTACGCATTGTCGGTCCCAGCAGAAAGGTCAGCATCTGAAAATGATGGGCACACGCGTTTGTAAAGGGACTGTCGAATACTTCCCGCCCCTGGCAGGTGATCCGCCCGGCCCAATTGTTGCGTGCATAGTAAGCGGCGCCGCGGCGGAAGCCATGGTAGACGGCGATGTGCTTTGCCTTGCCGAAACGCCCAAGCAAAATATCACGCTTGAGCGCCTGTACGTCCCTGCGGTAATTGAGCTGATAGCCGATGCAAAGGAATTTTCCCGTCTTTTTACTGGCTTCCTGCATGGCGGCGGCTTCCTTTACGGTCAGGCAGAGCGGCTTCTCGCACAAAACGTTCACGCCATGCTCCAGGCAGGAAAGTACCATATCGGTATGGAAATGCACCGGCGATACGAGCACCGCCAAATCGGCGCTGTCTTTGGCAAAAAATGCGTCCAGAGTAGGATAAACAGGGATCTGCCGCTGCCGTATCTGCGGCACGCGCTCTGCAAGATTGGGATCAATATCACAAATGGCCGTAAGCTCCGCCCCCATATCCTGAGACGTCAGAGCTTCTACATACAGCCTGCCGTATCCGCCCGCCCCTACAAGCACAACGCGCGGCCTTGTTTTTGACATAGCAATCTTCTCCTTCTTTCCAATTGGTTATTCCCGCAGCTTTATGCGGTAGGTGCTCACTTCAAAGGGCCGGACGTGCAGCTCGGCCTTCAAGGCTGCGGCCCTGCCGACAGGCGTTTCCAGCAGGTCGCAGGGTATCAGCGTCTCCACCGGCAGATCGGAGCGGATGTGGAAATACGTATCAGCCTTCTTGCTTTCGTACAGGCGCAGGATCAAATCTCCGCTTTCATCATCCGCCCGCTTCACCGTGTCGATGACAACGTTCGCCGCGTCGGTGGAAAAGGCAGAAAAGGCCTGCAGGCTTCCCGCTTCAAGCCAGACGGGGTCGTTGAAGGCCGCCGCCTGCTGTACAACAGGCGCCTGTGCAAAGCTCTCGCTCCAAGCCGTAAACCCGTAGCGGAAGCGATGCTCCCCCTGGTCACTGGCCATCTCCGGAGAGGCCGCAGCCCGCAGCAGCGTCAGCTCAATGCTGTTCTGCTCTACTCCGACGCCGTATTTGCAGTCGTTCAAAACCGCACATCCATGGCTGTTATCGCACAGGGCCGTGTAACGGTGGTTGCATACCTCAAACCGCTGCTGGTCATAGCCGCGGCTGCGATGCGTCGGACGTTCCACATAGCCGAACTGAATCTCATGGATCGCATTTTCAGCCCGCACGTCTACCGGGAATTCCACCTTCAGCAGACGGTGAAGCTCCCGCCATTGAATCGTGGTGTCGAACTCCGCCACCGGGCTTCCTGTACGCAGGGTGATGACCTGCGTAACCGCCGAGCGGCCAATGCTCCCGGTCCAGCGAACTGAGACGGAAAAGCCTTCCTCTTTCAGCAGTTCAAGCGTGTCGGCCCGTGCGGTGCAGGCCTCCTGTTCGCGGTAGTTGCTGTCAATGTCCCATGCGTCGAAGATGCGGGGTACGTCCTTGTACATCCGCAGGACGTTCATCGGACGGCCCGCCGCCATCTCACGGCCATCCAGCGTATAGGAGATCACACGTCCCTGCCGGTCCACCTGCATCGCCACGCGTTCGTTCTGCAGAAGGACGCCAGCCTCCAACCGCTTTGCAAACGCCCTGGGTTGGCTTTGGCCGCCCCCTGCGGGCAGCAACGTCACCGCTCCCAGAGCGGGCAGCGTTACCAACGCCTGCGTGCCGCACACTGCAACCGGCTCACCCTCGGCAGTCTGCGCGCCGTGCGCGAAAGCCTGGGGCAGAGCGACGAGTTCCTCGCGTGCAAAGCCCAAGCCGTTGAAGACCGTTACGGCATCGTCCTGTTTCACAGGGCGGAGCAAGGCCCGGCGGGCGTCGGTGCACAGCGTCTGCGCGTCCCGCTGTAACGCTTCAAGCGCCTGGTTCGCTTCATTATATACCCTGGCAATGGAAGACCCCGGCAGAATGTCGTGAAACTGGTTAAGTAGCAGCGTTTTCCATAGCCTCTGCGCCTGTTCGGCATCATATGGGTGGCCGTGCCGCGCCGCCAATGCCCCCCACAATTCCATGTGGTGAAGCGCACGCTCACTGAGGCGATTGTTTTTCTTCACAGAAGCCTGTGTGGTGTATGTACCGCGGTGAGCGTTGAAGTACAGCTCTCCATCCCAGGTGTTTTGAGGCCCGCCCTTGGCCTGCAGGGCCTCAAAGAATTCCAGCGGGGAACACATCTCTACCTTGGGCATCCCTTCAAGGTCGCGTTCCCGCAGGGCATACTCAATGTGGTCCCGGCACGGGCCGCCGCCGCCGTCTCCGTAACCGAAGGGGATCAGGAAATCTTCCAGATGCCGCTTTTGCACCCGCTTTTTCCAAACGCCGCATAATTCCTTCGGATCGGTCCGGTAGGTGTAGTTGGTAGGCAGAAAGGACACGACCTGGCTGCCGTCCATGCCCTTCCAATTAAAGTAATGATAGGGAAACGGGTCACCTTCGTTATAGCTCCAGAAAATTTTCTGGGTAACCAGATACCGAACGCCGCAGCCTGCCAAAAGCTGCGGCAGAACCGCGGAGTAGCCGAACGTGTCCGGCAGCCACAGGACCTGGCTGTCAATACCCAGCTCATCGCGGTAGAAGCGCTTGCCAAACACCAGCTGCCGCACCAGCGCCTCGCCGGAAGGGATGTTTGTATCCGGTTCCACATACATGGCGCCCTCCGCGATCCAGCGGCCGGACCGGACGGCGCTGCGGATGCGTTCATACAGCTCGGGGTAATGCTCCCGGCACATCTCGTAGGCGGCCGGCTGGCTTTGGATATAGCGGTATTCCGGATATTGTTCCAAAAGACGCAGCTGGGCGGCAAATGTACGCGCCGTCTTTCGGTGAGTCTCTTGCATAGGCCACAGCCAGGCCAAATCCAGATGAGAATTGCCCACTGCCGCCATCAATGGTGCCGTGGAACCATTGTGGCATTCCAGCAGAGGCCGCAGCGAGGCACGGGCCTGGCGGTAACACTCGTCCCGCGTTTCAGCCGGTTGTTCAAAATCGACGATGCGCGTATACCGCTCCAGGCCGTCGGCGATCTGTGAAGCCCGCAGCGAATCCTCCGGCAGCTCATCCATCAGCATGGACAGAGTGGAAACATCCATCCAGAGCTGGTAAGCATTTTCGTTCCAGATGCCAAAGGTATTGCGTCCCATCCGGCTGCGGCAGCCTTCCGCCGCAGGGTCCTGCAAAGTTCCGGGAAGCACCGGTCCTGTGCTGCAGCCTCCCACATCCGGAAAATAATGCCCCGCGTACACCTCAAACAGAAGTGAAAAACGCTCCCCCGGTTGGGCACAATGGGTCAAAATATTGTCACAGATATAATGGTGCGGTACACTGACCCATTCGGCCCGGCGGGTGCCAAACGCTTTTCCGTTCACAAAGAGCGTGGCCTCGCCTCCAAGGTCCAGCTCCATGGCAACCGTTTTGTCGGCCGCCGCTTCCGGCAAGGTGATATCGGCGCGGCACCACATATATTCCCAAGTGTGCCCCCAGGCCGTTCCTTCCTCCATCGGGCAAAACGGTCCCTGCGCGGCCTGGCCGGGCGTAAGATGCCGCATGGTGGTAAAACCGTCAAATTGGATGCTTTCAAGCGGACGGTAAAAATCGCTGGCCAAGACACGCTGCCAATGGGCCAGCCGATCCCTGTATTCGGAATGAAGCAAAGACATGGCGTATTCCCCCTTAAGATATGTGTGATACGGAAAGGCCTTCCGAAACTGGAAAGCGGATTTCTGATATGATACAATTTACATATTAAATTCAATAAAACCTCTCCGGGCATAGCATACAGGAGATTATAGGGATACACAATTCACAAATTCGTAAATTGTTGACAAAATTTCGACTTTGTCTTTCGGAGGCATGCTTTTGGGCAGCAGGATGCGAAAAGGCTCGAAAAAATGAACAGAAAACCGAAAATCTGAATTGACATTGATATACCCGCTTATTTATCCTAATATAAAAAGGAAGAAGTTTATGCAAAAATTGATTCGGTTCTGGCAGAATCTGCGCTTACGCGCAAAGTTTTTGCTGATTCTGCTGGTTGGCATTGTGCCGGTCGGCATTGTCGCCATCGTGACCCTCTATATCCCGCTTCGAGCCTACGACAGACAGCTCTACAAAAGCAGCGCTCAGATGATTTCCCTGTTCGCAGAGCAGATTCAGGACGAACTGATGAACTTTGAGGATATCAGCTACCGCATCCTGACAGATACAGCCCTTCAGGAAAACCTGTCCATCATGAAGGAGGCAGCCCCCGGCACACTGACGTGGATCAACGCTCAGACAAAGGTCGCAAACCGGGTAGCCTATTACAGCCTGTGGTTTTCGAACGCCGTCAGCTTTCAGCTAAAAACCAGCAGGGGCAATTCTTACAATCACTTTTTTGAAGTATCTGCGGGCAGCGACGAATTGACAGAAGAACGGATCACCGCCGCTGTCAACCATCGGGGGCGTTTTGTCTGGCTTACGGAAGAGGGGGCGCAAACCCGTCTGTTTCTTGTACGGGAAATTCGTGAAATGCAGGATATGGACCTGGACACCCTGGGCTGCCTGCTGATCGAAGTGGATTTCCCCGCACTGGTGGAGCAATACAACCACAGCATGGCACAGATGGGAGTGATGCCGCGGTGCGCTGTTTATAACGACGGGCTTTGTCTGTACGCCAGCGACGCGGCCATCCAGACTCTCGGTGTGGGCGAAGACGGCTACACCTATATGAAGCTGGACGGCCAACCGATGCTCTGTGTCCGTTACACGTCCAGCAATGGAATGAAGTATGTGACATTAGTAGATTACAGCGGCATCCGGGCCACCACGCTGGTAGCGGTCAGCGTTACCATTCTTTGCATTCTTGCCGCAGTACTTTTAACATTGGCCGTCAGCACCGGGTTGATCGATAACATTCTGAACGATCTGCAGCTCCTTTTGCAGAAATTTGACGCCTTTGCCATCAGCGGAGAGCCAATCACCACCCATAACAGCCCATATCAGGGGCGGCTGGACGAGATTGGCGACCTGCACCGCGGTTTTGATTGGATGACCCGCGTATGGACTCGAGTCAACCATGAAAAAGAAGAACAGCGTCATCTTTTGCAGGAAAAGCAGATTCAACAGCTGCGTGCCCAAATCCGGCCGCATTTTTTATATAACACTTTGGAATCCATCTACTGCCTGGCCCAGAATCTGGAGGACCAGCGCATCGCAGTGATGACCAACGCTTTGGGCAAGCTGCTGCGTTCCTCCCTGAATGACAAGCGGGATGTAATTACCGTATCCGAAGACTTACAGGTCACGCGCGATTACCTGAGTATCCAGCAAATCCGCTATGGCGAACGGCTGCAGGTGGAGTATGATTTTCCGCAGGATATCCTAACCTGCCGGATTCCGGCCATGACCATCCAGCCGCTGGTGGAAAACGCCATTCACCATGCCGCCGAAAAAATGCTGGACGTCTGCGTCATTCGTGTCAGCGGTGCTGCAACGGCGGATGGTGTGGATATTATCGTGCAGGACAACGGCCCTGGTACAGACGAAGACATTCTTAACAAACTGGAAAGCGGCGAGGTGCAGCCGGAGGGGCTGGGCATTGGAATGCGCAACATCCACAAGCGCGTACAGCACGCCTTTTCCGAGCAGTATGGGCTGCGTGTCTGCAGTGAGGAGGGCCAAACACAAATTACCGTTCATTTGCCGGATACCCGGCCCGAGCCGCATAACAAAGCATGAAATAGAGAAATGAGGATACCGTGTATAAACTGCTATTGGTAGATGACGAGCCTATCATCCGTGAAGGGCTGGAACGGATTATTGATTGGGAAAAGCTGGATCTTAAGCTGACGGCCTCCTGTCCCAATGCAATTGCAGCACTGGACAGCATGACCGACGATATGCCGGATATTCTTCTGACCGATATCCGGCTGCCGGGCATGACCGGGCTGGAATTGGTTCAGCGTGCGGTGACGCTGCACCCCATGCTTCAAACGCTGATCCTCTCTGGCCATGATACCTTTCAGTATGCACAGCAGGCGCTGAAATACGGCGTTATCGAATATCTGCTTAAGCCCTGCTCTCAGAAAGAGATGGAGGAAGCGTTGCTGCGCGCCTGTCAAGCCGTCGACCGGCAGCGGAAAAAGGTGCTTTATCTGTATGAAGAGCGGCGTCAGCGCATCAAATCGCTGGTAGACAGCTTCAATGCCTTGCGGGAGAGCGAGGCGGATGCTGAACAGCTGGAAAAGCAGGTCGGAGAGCTTGTCAAAACAGTGGAGGATCCCAGCCTGCTGCAGGAAACGCTGGTTGCCGTAGTGATCGGCTGCATGGGCGCGGGCCAGGCTGAATGGGGCATGAACATTATTACCGACGCCCTGCATGACCGAAGGTCTCTGGAGGAACTCATCAGCCGTACTTTGCTGCGGCTGCGCAGGGAAGGGAGCGCCGCTCGCAGCAACGATTTCGTGCAACGGATAATCTCCTATACGAGTGTCCATTATGCCGACGAGTCGCTTTCCTTACAATATCTGGCGGACAAAGTCGTGTATATGAACGCGGACTATATCGGCCGTGAATTTACCCGTGCCATGGGGCAGAAGTTCAGCAGCTATTTGTTGGGCATACGCATGGAGCATGCCAAATCGCTGATGCGCGCAGATCGCTCGCTTCACAGCTATGAGATTGCTGAGAAAGTTGGTTTGGGCGATAACCCCCACTATTTCAGCCAGCTGTTCCGTAAATATACCGGTACAACGCCTAAAGACTACCGCCGTTTTCTGGATGAACAGCCGGGCAGGCCGGAGTAAGGGATAACCGCGCCTTTCCCAAAAAGCATATCAGGATCCGTTCAGGCGGGGCCAAAGTATGGCGCGCTCTTTCTTTGGCCTTTTGGGGGCGCCGGGCAAAAAGGCAAGACAAAAACCCGAAAAAACGTACAAAAAAATCAGAAATATGAATTAAGTTTTAGGGAAATCACCGCTATAATATGGATATCGCGAATAGAGATGAGCCAAACGCATCTTCCGCGAGCGGGCTGTGTTTCCGCTCATCCCTATATCACAAATCATACGGAGGTGCTCTCTAAAGTGAAGAAGAAAATAATCGCTACCCTGTGCGCCGCGTTGATGCTTTCCGGCGTCATTACCGGCTGCAGCGGTTCTGCCTCCAGCGGCTCACAGGCCGCTGCCAGTACCGGCACCAGCGCCAACACCGCATCCGGCGCCGAAGGCAAGACCACCCTGAACGTTCTGTGGTGGGGTTCTCAGACGCGCCATGAAATGACGACTGAGATGCTGGAAAAATTTGAGGAGCTGAATCCCGACATCGACGTGGTCATGGACTACTCCGACTGGGACGGCTACTGGACCAAGCTTCCCGCTCAGGTTGCAGGCGGTCAGACGCCCGACGTGTTCCAGATGGACTACGCCAAGCTGGCGGAATATGTAGAAAACGGCGTTACCGCCGATTTGAGCAGCTATATTGCCGACGGCAGCCTGGATATGAGCAACGTAGAGCAGAATATTCTGGACTCCGGCACAGTGGACGGCAAAGTCTACGCGATCTCTACTGGTACGAATGCGCCTGTTATGCTGTATCGCAAGGACATTTTGGATGAGTTGGGCTTGAGCTTGCCGATGAATCCCACAATGTCCGAGTATATCGAGGTTTCCAAGAAAGTCTACGAGGCCACCGGCCTGCGCGACACGTTCGTGACGAGCTGCTCTGCCGATAACCTGCGCTTTATCGTGCGCAACTATGGCCTGAACCTTTACAACGAAGATGCCTCCGCGCTGGGCTTTGACGATCCAAAGTATGTCGTGGATATGTGGGAGCTGGCCGTACAGTCTCAAGAGGAAGGCTGGGGCTTGATGATCGGCGAAGAGACTGCTACCACCGCCTTTGATTCCATGGTATCGGATTCCTGGAGCCGCTATCAGAACTCCAACGAGCTGCAGGCGTACCGCGATGCCACAGGTAAGGATATCAGCATGGTCATGATTCCCAACCGCGACGACGCCACCGCTTCTGCTACTTACCTTAAACCCGCCATGTTCTGGTGCGTGGGCGCCGACAGCGACGTGAAAGATGCCGCGATCCGCTTTATCAACTTCTTTGCCAACAATGAAGCCTGCTACGACATTGTCGGCATCGAGCGCGCGGTTCCCATTTCCTCCAAGATGCGCGAATATGTTGCTCCTACGCTGGATGACGTCAGCGAGGAAGTTGTTGAGTTCATCGACTATGTCAGCCAGCCGGAGATGGCTTCCCCGCTGATGAATCCCGATCCTGCGGCGCACAGCAAAGTCTCCGATCTACTGACTCAGTACTCCGATCAGGTCCGCTACGGCGAGATCACCGATCTGGAAACGGCTGCCCAGCAGTTCATGGATGAAGCAAACGCGATTCTGGCTGCGGAATAAACGGCCTTTACAAGGCCAAAGGCGTCTGAGCCGCATCATCCGGGTCCGGCGTTCTCCATAAGGCCGGACCGGTATACAAAGATACGATGCTCTATCGCGCCGAAGGGAGCTCCTTCGGCGCGTTTCTTAAAGTCTCCCCAAAATCTGTGAAAGGAGCCGTTGTCATGACGAAAAACACCGGTCTCAAACACAAATGCGGCACTTTGCTGGATCGGGACAATGTGGCGGGGTACGTGTTTATCCTTCCTTTTATCATCGGTCTCGTCGTATTTACCGCCATTCCGTTCTTTACCTCGCTGTATCTGGCATTTACGAAGTACAACGTCTTGTCCGACCCCAAATGGGTGGGACTTGCAAACTTCAAAGAGATGTTTTTTGAGGACGAGCTGTTCTGGACCTCTTTTAAGGTAACCTTCAAGTTTGCCCTCATCCAAGTACCTGTCAAACTGACGGTTGCCCTGCTTGTAGCCATGGTCCTGGCCCGTGCGACCCGCGTGACCAGTTTCTACCGCGCGGCGTTCTATATCCCCTCGCTGATGGGCGGCAGCGTTGCCATCGCTCTGCTGTGGAAGCAGCTGTTTTCACCCAAGGGCGTCATCAATCAAATTTTGGGCTTCTTCGGCCTTCCGGATGATACGGCATGGCTTGGCAATCCCAAAACCGCGCTGGGAACGCTCATTGCGCTGGGCGTCTGGCAGTTCGGTTCTTCGATGCTGATTTTTCTGGCGGCCATTAAAAATATCCCGTCAAGCTATTATGAAGCCGCCATCGTGGACGGCGCCGGCCCTGTGCGCCGATTCTTTTCCATTACGCTTCCTCTGCTGACCCCCATTATCTTCTTCAACCTCATCAACCAGGTGATCGGCGCTTTCCAGGCGTTCAACTCCAGCTACCTGATCACCAAGGGCAAACCGCTGAACACCACGCTGTATTATGGAGTTCATCTGTACAACAAAGCCTTTAATCAGTTCGAGATGGGCTACGGAAGCGCCATGGCTTGGTTCATGCTGCTGATCATCGCTTTCTTTACGGCTCTGATTTTCCGCTCCTCCAGCGCCTGGGTTTATTATGAATCGGAAGGAAGGTAAAACAGAGATGATCAAATCTATCACACATAGCTTTTCCGCACAGCGCAAGATCGGCACCTTTTTTTACCACGCTCTGATGATCGTCGTCAGCTTCCTGATGCTGTACCCGGTTCTGTGGCTGGTGGCCTCTTCTTTTAAACCCAACGGTGACATTTTTTCCACCGCTACGTCATTGTTCCCCGAAAACTTTACACTGGAGCATTATATCAACGGCTGGAAAGGCTTCGGAGGTTATACGTTCACAACTTTTTTCTCAAATTCACTTTTGGTAGCGCTTCTGTCTGCCGTGGGCATGATGGCTTCCTCCGCGCTTGTCGCTTTCGGCCTTGCGCGTATCAAATTCAAGGGCCGCAATATCTGGTTCGTGCTGATGGTCGTCACCATGATGCTGCCCGGCCAGGTTATGATGATCCCGCGCTTTGTGCTGTTCAACAGCATGGGCTGGGTGGGTACCTATCTTCCCATGATCGTTCCCTCCTTCTTTGCCAGCGGGTTCAATATCTTCCTCATCATGCAGTTCATTCGCGGCATTCCCCGTGATATGGACGAAGCGGCCAAAATCGACGGATGCAGCTGGTACGGTGTATTTTTCCGTATCATTGTCCCCATGATCGTGCCTTCGCTGGTAACGGTTGCCGTGCTGACCTTCATGTCCAGCTGGGAGGATTTCATGGGCGCTCTGCTTTACCTGAACAAACCGGAAACCTACACCGTCGCATATGCGCTGAAGATGTTCAACGACAGCTCCATGTCGGATTACGGCGCTACCTTTGCCATGTCCGCCGCCTCGCTGGTGCCGATACTGGTCCTCTTCTTCTTCTTCCAGAAAAATCTGGTGGAAGGCATCTCCATCCAAGGCCTGAAAGGCTGATTCTCATCAACGATAGACAAGGAGGCACATTTTATGCCTTGTATTGACCGGCTCCCTGCAATCCCTCTGCTGGCGTCCGACCCATACCTTTCCATTTGGATGCCCGCAGACACCATGACCCAAACAGACGCCTGCCACTGGAGCGGCCCCGCAAAGCCGATTCGCGGCGTGCTGACCGTAGACGGCGTGGCCTGCCGGTTTCTCGGTGCGGGCCCCGAGCCCGAGGCCGGCCTGACTGAGTTAAAGGTGACAGCCACCCGTACCTGTTTTACCAGTGAATTTGCCGGCGTGCGGCTTGAGACCTGTTTTGCTTCGCCGGCTCTTCCGCAGGATCTGGATCTGCTCAGCATGCCCGTCACCCTGGTGACGCTGTCCGCAGTTTCTCTGGATGGCGCAGAGCATGACGTTCGTGTGAAACTGCATCTGTCCGACCGGCTGTGCTATGATGGAGATATCCGCCCCGCCATGTCCGGCGCGTCTTTTGTTCTCAACGGCAAAAATACCGCCTGGTGCGGGCAGACTACCCAGAAGCCGCTGAGCCACTCCGCCGACCATTCGACCATCGACTGGGGCTATCTGTACCTGAGCGCCGACGGCGAGACCACGCTTGTGGGCGACGGCCTGCAGACCTGCTGTTCTCTCTCAGCGGGCGGCCCTGCCGCGCAGCTCATCATCGCCTACGATGACATCGCCTCTATCAACTATTTCGGCGATCTGTGCAAGCCCTGGTACCGCCGGGATGGCCGGCAGATCACCGATGCGATCCGTTGTGTGCAGGAACATTTTGACACGATCCTGAACGACTGCACCCGGCTGGACGCGCGGCTGGCAGAGGATGCCCGCAGCGCGGCGGGCGAGGACTACGAGCGGCTCGTCAACGCTGCGTGGCGCCACACCTTTGCCGCCCACAAGCTGATTGCCACGCCGGCGGGCGAGATGGCGTTTCTCTCCAAGGAGAACGACTCCAACGGCTGCATCGGCACCGTGGATGTGAGCTATCCTTCCATCCCGATTTTTCTGAAGTATTGCCCGGAGCTGGTCAACGCTCTGTGCCGGCCCGTGTTGGAATTTGCCTCTATGCCGGTGTGGACCGAGGATTTTGCCCCCCACGATGTGGGCCGCTATCCTCTGGCCACCGGCCAGGTCTATGCCGCCCGCAGGCACGTCGGTCAGGGGGAGTGCTATCCGCCCTACTACCTCTATCCCGCCGGGACCGATGTGTGGGACGTCCGCTATCAGATGCCGGTGGAAGAATGCGGCAATATGCTCATCATGCTGGAGGCAGGCCGCGCCTTTGGCGCAGACCCCGCGCTGGCTAAGCAGTATCGCTCCCTGCTGGACACCTGGGTGCAGTACCTTGTAAAATACGGGGAGGACCCCGACGAACAGCTTTGCACCGATGACTTTGCCGGGCATCTGGCCCACAACGTGAACCTGGCCGCCAAGGCCATCATCGGCGTGGCCTGCTATGCCCGCCTGACCGGCGAGGAGTCCTATGCGAAACAGGCTAAGACCATGGCGGAGCATCTGCTGGAGAAAATCGGCGACAAGGGCAATACGCCTCTGACGCTGGACGGCCAGGGCTGGAGCATGAAATACAACCTGCTGTGGGATAAGGTGCTGGGTCTCGGCCTAATGCCGGAGAGTTTTTACGCGGCGGAGACTGCCAGCTACCTGCCCCGCATCAACACCTACGGTCTGCCGCTGGATTCCCGCGCCGATTATACCAAGTCGGACTGGATCTGCTGGACGGCCCGCATGGCGGACGACGCGGCCGTTCGCACCGCATTGATCGCGCCCATTGCGAAGGAACTGCGGGAAACCACATCCCGCGTCCCCTTCTCCGATTGGTACGACACCAAAACCGGACGCTATGTGGCCTTTATCGCCCGCAGCGTACAGGGCGGCATCTTTGCACTGATGCTGTGAAATCGATGCTTCAAGAGGTTTACGGCAATCCGTCATCTCTTCA
>OLRD01001135.1_pt1 | contig 17148 bp, 14 predicted proteins | sample 1672051 | NCBI WGS metagenome assembly OLRD01 (sample SAMEA3136640, study PRJEB25190) | human gut metagenome | biome: human gut; feature: human-associated habitat; material: faeces | place: Austria | collected 2013 | reverse complement strand
AATCGAAGGGTTGCTCAGACATCCGATGACGAACAGCGGGCTGGAGAAGTTCCTCGCAGACCATGCACGGCTGAACGTTTGACGGAAAACAAAACCGCAGTGCTTCCGATGTAAAATAATAACAGACCTATTCCAAAAACCTCAGGGGGGGGGTATGGATATCCCCTACCGGGTGCTGAACTTGTAGACACAGACATGGCGGTAGCGCTGGCCGGAGCCGAGCACCGTCGAGGGGAAGCCGGGATGGTTGGGGCTGTCGGGGAAATGCTGGGTTTCGAGCGCCAGCGAAGCGCGGCGGCCGTAGGATTTGCCGCCCTTGCCGACTAGGGAGCCGTCGAAGAAATTACCGCCGTAGAACTGGATGCCCGGTTCGGTCGTCCAAACCTCCATATAACGCCCCGCAGCGGGTTCATAGACCGTAGCCGCCAGCTCCAGGTCATGGGTGCTCCTGCGCGACAGCACCCAATTGTGGTCGTAGCCGTGGCCGTGGCGGAGCTGTTCGAAATCGGCATCGAGGCGCGACCCGATCGGTGCCGGACGGCGGAAATCCATCGGCGTGCCTTCGACGGGCATCAGGCGACCGGTGGGGATGAGCGTCGAATCGACGGGCGTGAAGAAATCGGCTGCGATCATCAGCTCATGGTCGTTGATCGGCGGCCCGCCCGCCCCGTGCAGGTTGAAGAACGAGTGGTGCGTGAGGTTGACGACCGTACGGCGGTCGGTCGCAGCCTCGTGTGTGATGACGAAGCTGTTGTCGTCGGTCAGCTCGTAGGTCATCGTAACCTTCAGGTTCCCGGGGTATCCCTGATCGCCGTCGGGCGAGAGGCAGGCCAATACGATCTTCTGCGGCGTCACCTCGACGACATCCCACACAACCATGTCGAAGCCCTTGGCACCGCCGTGCAGGCTGTTGGGGCCGTCGTTCAGAGGCAGCGTATACTCCTTCCCGTCGAGCGTAAATCGCCCTGCGGCGATACGATTGCCGTAACGGCCGATGGTGGCGCCGAGGAACCGCTCTCCGGTTTGATCGACGTAAGCGCCGAGATTGTCGTGCCCCAGCACGATGTCCGCGAAATTGCCGTCGCGGTCGGGCACCCACAATTCGACGACGCGGCCGCCGAAATTGGTCACCGTCATCTCCAGCCCGCGGGCATTCCTCAACGTGTAAAGGTCGGTCGCCTTGCCGTCCACCGTGGAGCGGAAGGCGGCACGCGAGACCTGCGAATGCCGCTCGGAGCCGCATCCGGAAAGCATTCCTGCCATAAAAAATACGATTAATAAGTTCTGTTTCATTTTATTCGGTTCGGGAGCCCCCGCCCGGGGCCGACGGCGCCTGCCGCCGGACAGGGTGCTGTCAGTCGGTTACGACGGGGATGCGGATCAGCGTGAACGAGTGCGCCGGGAAGGCATAGGTGAACCGGTCGCCCCGCGCCTGTGCCTCTTTGGTCACGGTTTTCACGGCCTGACGGGTCATCGAGTTCTCGGCCTTGATGTCGGGGCCGTTGACCTCGTATACCGTCGCCTTGCCGCCGAAACGTCCTGTCTGGCAGAGGATGTCGGTCGTGATGGCCTGCTCCCGGTGGCGGTTGGTGACGTTCACGATCACTTCGCCGGCCTCGTTGTCATAGGCCGCCGATACGTCGAGGTAAGGGATCCGCTCCCCGCCCAGCGCATAGGTGTCACAGTCGACGAAGGTGTCGAGCGACGTGCCGTGGCAATGCGTGGCGAAGAGCTGCAACGGGTAGAAGATCGTCTGGTACCACGAACCTTCCTTGGTGGAGAAGATCGGGGCGATGACGTTGACCAGCTGCGCCATGTTGGCCATCTTGACCACATGGGCGTTGCGGACGAAGATGTTGAGGAAAGTCGATACCACCAGCGCATCTTCGAGGTTGTAGACCTCCTCGTTGCCCTCCTCGCCCTTGGCGCGGTACCATACGTTGTACTCGTCGAAGGCGATGTAGATCGGATCCTTGCGTTCGGCCTTGGTCATCGCCTCGGCGATCAGTCCCTCGGTGATGCGGATAGCCTTCTCGGCGAAGCGCGTCGTGGCCATGAACTTGTAATAATCGTTGCTCCGGTTCTCGACGTAGTTGTGCAGGGCGATGTAGTCGGCGTGGTTCTTCAGGTACTCCAGCACGGTACGGTTCCAGTCGATCCAGTTGCCGTTGTAGTCGCTCGACCCGGCCACGACGAGTTTGATGTCCCGGTCGATCCACTTCATCAGCTTGGCCGTCTCGAGGGCGAACTTGCCGTAATCCTCGGCGTTCTTGTGCCCCATCTGCCACTGGCCGTCCATCTCGTTGCCCAGGGCCCAGTATTTCACCTTGTGGGGTTTCTCGTAGCCGTTACGGCGGCGCAGGTCAGACCAGTAGGTGCCTTTCTCGACATTGCAGTACTCGACCCAGTTGCGGGCTTCGTCCATCGTCCCCGTGCCGAGGTTCACGCAGAAATAGGGCTCGGTCGCGGCACGGCGGCACCACTCGACGAACTCATCGGTGCCGAACGCGTTGCTCTCGCGGAAGCCCCATGCCAGGTCGATGCGCGTCGGGCGTCCGGCCTGCGGGCCGATGCCGTCCTCCCAGTGGTAGCCCGAGACGAAGTTGCCGCCCGGCCAGCGCACCAGCGATGTGCGAAGCGCCCGCGTCGCTTCGAGCACGTCCCGGCGGTAGCCCTTCTCGTCCGAAAGGGGCGATCCGGGCTCGTAAAGCCCGCCGTAGATGCAGCGGCCGAGGTGCTCGACGAAGTTGCCGTAGATATTCCGGTCGATTTCGCCCTTTTGGCGTTCGATGTCGACCTTGATTCGGGCATTGCCCGTTTTCCCGCGCGCCCAAAGCCCGCCGGGGATCAGCACGGCGGCCACGAGCGCCGCCAGCATGGTTCTTTTCAGATTCATAGTCTTCGGTTTTTCAGGGTTATTCATCCAGCACCACGATCGTATAGGAGTAGGGCGCTATGTCGACAGTCTGCGCAGCCCAGGCCGGCAGTTCCCGCCCGACGGGGGCGATGCGGCGCGGCTCTTCGGGGGTGTTCACCGCGTCGAGGTCGCCCGAGAGCGAAACCATGCGGGCTTGGGAAACCTTCCCCATCCCGTCCACGCGCAGGCCCACACGCAGCGGCTCGGCACCCGTATTGGCGATGTGGAGCACGACGCTCCCCGCCTCGCGGCTGCGGGTTGCCGTCACGTCGAGCACCCCATCAGCGCCCTCGACCCCGCAGCCGACCGTCAGGGGACGGTGGTGTGCCGCAGCCATCTGCTGCGCATAATAGGGGGGCATCCCCCACACCTGGGACGGGGTGAAGAAAACCTGCCCCTGATCCCAGCCGTTGTCGTTTTGCCGGTAGGGTTGCAGGGCATTGGCCGCGCAGGAGGTCAGCACGAAGTCGCCCATGCGGCGCACGGCGTTCTGAAGCGTGACGTGTCCCAGCACGCGCTGCATGTCGTGGCGGTTGCCGTTCTCCTCGAAGATGGCGCATTTCATCGTAGTGGAGGGATTCCACCTGAGGAACAGCTCGCGCATACGGCGCAGTTCGGCCTCGACCTCCCGGCCGCTGGCGAGCTGGTCGGCCCACGGATGGTAGTCCCAATAGTCGGCTTTGCCGTCCAGGGCACGGAACGTCCGTTCCATGCTCGGCGAATCGGCACGCCACCACGCCGTGGAGATCAGTTTCACCGACGGGTCTTTGCCCTTGATGGCGTCGTGCAGCAGGTTGAAGCGCTCGACATAGTGGTCGTATTCGTCGGCACGATCGCCGTTGAAGAGTACCTCCTCGTTGCCGATGCCGATATATTTCACGCCGTAAGGCTCGGGGTGGCCGTTCTCGGCACGCCGGCGCCCCCACTCCGACGTCACCGGGCCGTTCAGGTACTCGATCATGTCGGCCATATCCTGGGGCGTCTCTTCGATATTGACCGCAAAGGCCGCCGTGAAGCCCGCCTTCTCGCAGAATTGCAGGAAATCCTCGATGCCGAAGCCGTTGGTCGACCAGCGGTACCAGTGTCCGTGGTAGGGCGGCCGCTTGTCGCGGTCGCCGATCATCTTCTTGAAGCGGTAGCCCGAAATGTTGATCATCGTACCGCCGTAACGCAGGAAGGTCAGCCCCTGGTCGACCATCGCCTGCCCGATGTCACCCCGCAGCGGCAGGCCGCGGAAGCGGTCTTCGCCCGTGGACATCAGCGTCACCTGATCGGCCTGCACCCTGCCGGGGCGGTCGAGGTAGAGGGCGAAGCGGGCATCCCCGTCCGCGGCGGCGGCAGTCAGTTCGAACGGAAATTTCTTCCAGGCCGCACCGATGCCCGTGATACGCTGCGAGGCATATTCCTTCGTGCCGTCGGCACTCTGCAACGCCACGACCACATCGCCCGACCCGCGCAGGTAGAGACGCCCTTCGAACGTCTGCCCCTTGCGCATGGCAATGCCCCAGCGGTTCAGTCCGGCATTGGCGATGCCGACGGTTCCCGTCCCGGAGACGAATTCCACGCTCTGCGAGCAGGCGCCGTTATAGGCGTCCCCCACTTCGTGGCGGTAGGCAGCCACGGCACCGCCCGTCGAAAAGGCGTCCCACTGCCGGCTGACCTGCACGGCCGGCGTCGTGCGGAACACGAGTTTGCGCGACGCACCGTCGGCCGTAACCTTCACGTTACGGAACCGTGCCTCGGAATTCCACGTACGCAGGGCGACCCTGCCCCTGGCCAGCACGGGATCGTCGTCCTCGGCACGGAGCACGCAAGCCCCGTTCAGGAAAACCTGCAACGTGCGGCCGTCGGTCTTGAATCCCAGCCTGTTCCATTGTGCGGGGTCGCACGACACGGCAGCATCGGCGATCGGCGTGAAATTGTTCTTATGCTTGCCCAGCACGACCTTACGGACGTCGGCCGTAAGGCTTATCTCGTAGCCGTGGAAATTGTCGGCGCCGTTGCCCGGCTCCGAAACCCCGGCCAGCAGGCCGGCATTGTCGCCACCGCCGCCGCGGGTGAATTTCAGTTCGGTCTCGACCTCGCCCGCAGCCATCTCCAGCGGGTCATAGACCAGCTTGGCGCCCGCATGAGCGGCACAGAGCAGCTCGTCGCCGGCAACCTGCCACTCCCCTTCGTAGGCCGAGCAGTCGTCGAAAAGGGGGTTGGGCACGGGCTCCTCGAAACTCTCGCCGAAGATCCGCTGGTCGTAAAGGCCTCCGTAAATCTCGTGGTTGACGTCTTCGATGCAGGCCCCGTAAAGCCAGGGGGTGACGCTGCCCTCGACTTTCGACGCATCGACCGTGATCGTGGCGTCCGTTGCGCCGCCCGCACAGGCGGCGGCCATGGCGGCACACAAGGCCGCGAGGGGAATTTTTTTCAGGGAACGGTTCATATGTCCGGGTTTTTATTTTACCAGTTCTTTCTGTATCTGTTCGAGCGATTTGTCCTTGGTCTCGGGGAGCTTTATCGCAAAGATAAGGCTGCCGAGGGCAATAAGCGCGAAAAATCCGAAGATATAGGTGCCGCCAACCGAAAGGAAGACAGGGAAGAACCACGACAACAGCGCCGACCACACCCAGTGGGTCATGCTGCCCAGCACCTGCCCCTTGGCACGCACCGAATTGGGGAAGACCTCGGAAATGACCACCCAGATCGTAGCGCCCAGCGACACGGCGAAGAAGGCGATGTAGCCCATCAGGCAGACAAGCATGTAGTAACCTTCGAAGCGTTCGAGCCAGAACCCGCGCGCCACGAGCACCAGCGAGACGAACATCCCCACGGCACCTACGCCGATGAGCTTCTTCCGCCCCACCTTGTCGATGAGGAACATGCCCAGCATGGTGAACGTGAGGTTGGTGATGCCGATCATGATCGACTGCATCATCGCCCCCTCGCGGAAGACGCCCGACATCTCGAACAGGCGCGGCGCATAGTAGAGGATGGCGTTGATCCCCGTGAGCTGGTTGAACGTCGAGATGAGGAACGCCAGCAGGATGGGGATGAAATATTTTTTCCGGAAAAGCCGCTCGCCCGTATCGCCCGCCCCGGCGAGCGAGGCGCGGATCTCGGCCATTTCGGCTTCGACATTCTCGCGCGTGGTGCGTTCGAGTACACGGCGCGCCTCGGCGTCACGGCTGCGGATAAGCAGCCAGCGGGGGCTTTCGGGCACGGTCATCAGCAACAGGCCGAAGGCCAGTGCCGGGACGGCCTCGATGCCCAGCATCCACTGCCAGTCGTGGGGAATCCCCACGATCCAGTAATTGGTCAGGTAGGCGATGACGATGCCCAGCACGATGTTGAACTGGAAGAAGGCCACGAAACGCCCGCGCCAGTGCGACGGGGAGATCTCGGCGATATACATCGGCCCCACGACCGACGAGGCGCCGACGGCCAGCCCGCCCAGGAAGCGGAAGAACATGAACGAATACCAGTTGACGATCACGGCACTGCCCACGGCCGAGATCAGGTAGAGCCACGCGATCACTTTCAGCGAGCGCAGGCGCCCGTAGCGTTCGGCTGGGCCGCCGCAGACCAGGGCGCCGACGATGGTGCCGATAAGCGCCGTGGCGATCGTGAAGCCGTGCGCGAAGTCCGAGAGCGCATAGATCCCCTGGATCGCCTTTTCGGCACCGGAGATCACGGCCGTGTCGAAGCCGAACAAAAGGCCGCCGAGCGAAGCGACGAAGGCGACATAAAACATGAAGCCTTTAACGGATGTTTTCATATCAGGTCGGATTAGTTGGTTTTCAGTTTCGCTTCACGCCGGTTCAGAGGCCGAATTCGATCCGGTCGATCACATGGTTCTGGTAACATTCGTCCAGTTCGACGAAATAGCCGCTCCAGCCCCAGACGCGCACGATCAGGTTGCGGTGCCGCTCGGGATGCACCTTGGCGTCGAGCAGCTTTTCGCGGCTGACGGTATTGAGCTGCAACTGGTGGCCGCCCAGGGCGATGTAGGTCTTGACGAGCATTCCCAGTTTGCGGACGCTCTCCTCGTTGTTGAAAACCGACTGGTCGAACTCGAGGGTCAGCGGCCCGCCGTTGACCACATCCTCCAGTCGCGGTTTGGTGAAGGATTTGATGACCGATACGGGCCCGCGCTGGTCGATGAACAGGCTCGGCGAATAGTTGGCGGGGATCATCTCCCCGGCACTACGGCCGTCGGGCGTGGCACCGAGGCCTGCGGCATGAAAAACATAGTACATGGCCGTACCGGTGCCGGCGCGGTAGATGCCGCCCCGCTCGTTGCGGCGCCCTTCGAGCGCACGTGCGAACGATGCGAGCAGGTCGCGCCCGATGGAATCGGCATAGTCGTCGTCCTGCCCCATCTTGGGAGCCTCCCGCCGCAGCAGGCGTTGTAATTCGGGTGCGCCGCGGAAGTCGTCCTCCAGCGCCGAGAGCAGCGTCGGGGCATCGAAACGGCGCTCCTCGAAGTAGAATTTGCGCAGCGCCGCCAGCGAGTCGGCCGCCGTGGCAATGCCCGTGCCGTGCAGACCGTAGTTGTTGTAGCGCGAGCCGAGCGAAATGTCCTGCGCCCGTTCTATGGTGCCGTCCATCAACAGCGACATCATCGGTGCGGGGGCGATGTAGAGGTTGCGGTGCTTGCGGCAGATGGCGTCGGCCTTTTCGGCGATCTTCCGCTCTACACGGCCGTAGAAGGCCGCATAATCGGGGCATTGCTCCAGTTCGGGCAACACCTCGCGCACGCAGCCGATGAGCGACACGGCGTCGATGTTGGGGATGTCCATCGCATGGTTGGGGATGATGAACTCCCAGCAGGCGGCCACGACATAATTGCGGGCGTCCTGCTCCGAATAGCCTTTCTTCATGAGCCCCGGGACGATCACGTCGTCGTTGCTGTACTGCGGGAATCCCAGCCCCTTGCGGGTGAGCTGCGACCCCAGGAAGAAGATTTCGTCGGGCGTATCCGCGTCGACGCGGATGTTGATCTTGGGGTCGATCAGCTCCAGTTCGCAGCTGGCCCGCAGGCACATCTCCGAGAGGCGGTTGAAAAGGTAGTCGCCGTTTGCGGCGCGGCCGCCCAGCACCATGCTCTGGCCGTTGTCGCCCTGCTGCATACCGGGATAGAGGTCGCTGTCCTTGTTGCATGCGAGGAAGAACTCTTCCACCAGGTCGAACGCCTCCTCCTCGGTCAGCACACCGCTGTCGATGTCATGGCGGAAATAGGGGTACATGTACTGGTCGAAACGCCCCAGCGTATTGTGGTAATTGCCGGCCTCCCAGATCGCGAAATGGAGGATGCGCAGCAGTTGCAGCGCCTCGCGCAGCGACCGGGCGCCGCGCGTACGCACGGCCTCGAGCACTTGGGCCGTATCCGCCTGCCCCGCTTCGCGGGCATGGGCGGCGTAACGCCCCGTAAGCTCCTGCACGGCCTCGATGCAGAGCGCCACCGACCCCAGGAAGATACGCTGTTCCTGGTCGAGCGAATCGTCCGCCAGGCGGGAAGCGATTTCGGCCTTCCGGGCATCGAGCCCGAGGCGGATGGTGGTTTCGTAGTCGGGCGATATGTTGCAGACCGTCCCGCGCTCGTGGATGTAGTGCGACGCCTTGATCCCGTCCCACTCCTGCGGGGTGAAGATTTCGGGCACTTCGGTAACGGTGCGGGTGAATACGATCTTTTCGCCCGGCAGGATCACGGGCTGTTCGGCACGCATCAGGGCTGCGAGCATCTCCGCCGAGCGCCTCACGGGCGGCATTCCGGCCGCTGCAAACCCGATATTGAGGTTGTCCAGCCCGAGCCGGGCCGGGGTACGGCGCAGGACATGGTGCTCTTTGCGGAGGATATAGCCGCGCAGGTTTTCGATTCTGGGATTCATTGTATGAGTGTTTTAAGATTGTAGTCGCTGAAAACGTCGTGGACACGGGGCTCCGCCCCGGTATCGAAACCGGGGGCATACGTCCGGCCGATCATGGCGTACTTCGCCCCGGCGGTCTTGTGGTAGCGCAGGATCTCGACCCGCTCCAGCCCCGGGGCATCCTTGATCAGCAGGCAGGTCTGCAACATGTTCTCCCGCGTATCGTTCACCCCGGGGATCAGCGGGATGCGGACGACGAACGGCCGGCCCGAAGTGCACAGCCATGCCAGATTGCGCAGGATGGGGGCATTGTCCACCCCTGTCCAGCGGCGATGCTGCACCGGGTCGGCGTGCTTCACGTCGAACAGCACCAGATCGGCGTGCCCCGCCACCCGGCGGAAAACATCCGGCGCGGCATAGCCGCTCGTCTCGACGGCCGTATGCACCCCCGCGGCCTGCAACGCGGCAAGCACCTCTGCCGCAAATGCGGCCTGCAGGAGCGGCTCGCCGCCCGTGAGCGTCACACCGCCGCGGTTCATGGCGTATACCGCCTTGTTGCGCAGCAGTTTGCCAGCCAGCTCCCCCGAGCAGATCGCGTACCCGCACATCGTGCGGCCGTCGCGGCGATCCATATACTGCGGCTCGGGGGAAATGCCCTCGGGATTGTGGCACCAGGCACAGCGAAGCGGGCACCCTTTCAGGAAAACGGTGGTGCGGATACCCGGCCCGTCGTGTATGGCGAACTCCTCGATGCTGAAAACAATCCCTTTCTCCATTGCGCTGTACGATCTTTCGGGCAAATATAAACAAAATTTCGTCATACTGGTACGAACTGGTATGTTTTTTTTTATTTTTCGTACCGGTTCGTACCGATATTACCCGATTTTACGTATATTTGCACGACATTGCGTGTGCAAAGCCATGAAAAACAACGAATCGAAATACAAACAGGTCGTCAACTTCGTCATCGACGGCATCGCCGAAGGGAAGCTCCAGAAGGGGGACTGGATACCCTCGATCAACGAATTCCGCGAGAATTACCGTCTCTCGCGCGACACCGTGTTCGCCGGGCTGAGCGAACTCAAATCGCGCGGCATCATCGCCTCGACGCCCGGCGTGGGCTACTACATCGCCTCGGCGCGAATCCCCTCGGAACAGAATATTTTCCTGCTCTTCAACGAATTCAACGAATTCAAGGAAGACCTCTACAACTCGTTCATGGAGCACGTCGGCAAAGGCGTAAGCGTAGACCTCTATTTCCACAACTACAACCGCAGGGTCTTCGACGCGCTGGTGACCGACGCCAACGGCAAATACACCACCTATATCATCATGCCGGGCAAGTTCACCGGCATCGCGCCGCTGCTCGAAAGCCTTTCGGGGCGGGTGTTCCTGCTCGACCACTTCCACCCCGAACTGCTGGGCAGGTATTCGTCCGTGGCGCAGAACTTCGAAAAGGACACCTACGAGGCGCTCTGCCACGGGCTGCGGCATATCCGCAAATACGAACGGCTGCTGATGGTGCAGCACGAAAAAAAGGAGCCGCAGGAGCGCTACGACGGACTGGTGCGCTTCTGTGCGGAACACGGGTTCGGGCACGAATACCTCGCCTCGATCCGCGACCGCGAAATCCGCGAAGGCGACCTGTTCATCCTCGTCAGCGACCGCGACCTGGTGACGCTGCTCAAGCAGGCCGAGCGGCAGCAGATGACGCCCGGCCGCGAATTCGGCATCATTTCGTACAACGACACGCCGCTCAAGGAGATCCTCGCGGGCGGGATCACCACCCTCTCGACCGACTTCCGCCAGATGGGGCTGACGCTGGCGCAGCTGATCTTCCAGAAAGGCATCCGCAACATCGAGAACCCCTGGATGCTCAACATCCGGCGCTCCCTGTAAAACGGCAGCAGGCCGCGATTCCGCCCTCCCTGCGGGCGGAGCAGCGGACTGACGGGCTGACGAGCTTACAGACTAATGAGCCGGCGGACAGACAGACAGACAGACAGACAGACAGACAGACGAACCAATGGGCTGACGGGCGGGCAAACTGGCAGACCGAAGGACTGGCGGGCCGACGGACTGGCGGGCCGACGGACTGATGAGTTGACGGACGGACAAACCGATGGATTGGCAGATTGACAGCCGGGGAAACGGCTCCGGCATACGCCCCGAAAACAAACATCCCGAACTACGAATGTCCGGGATGTTTTTATTTCTTCGCCCTGCGCAACTCTTTCGCCCTGCGCTGCGCCTCCTGCGCTTCGGCCCGCTGTTCCAGCACCTCCTTGCGGGATCGGAACTTTTCCCGCCCCGACAAGACCCGCTCTTCATAACGCCGCTGTCTGAGCCTTCCCAACCAGTCGGGCGCCAGCACGACCGAGACATACCCGATCGCCTGTCCCGCGCAGTAACACCCGACCTGCGCCCACAAATTCCCCTCGAACGCCCCGACGGGCAGCACCCGGTATTCCAGCCAGGGAAACAGGGCGAACATCACCAGCAGCATGGCTGCATCGAGCCGTTCGTTGCGCGACCACCCGAGCCTGCGCCACCCTAAGAGGAGAGCCAGCAGGTTGATGCACAGCATGGAGGGAATAAGCATCCGGGGCGTAAGCAGCGACACCCCGGGACGGAACAGGATGACATAAAGGCCCGGCACGGCGGGCAAGACAAGCTGTGCGGCAAACAGCCCTATTTTCATTCGTTCGGTTTTCATAGAGATACGGAGATCGGGGCACCCTCCGATACGGCCCATCGAATATAGGAAAAAATCCCGGACGGTGCAAATCGCCGTCCGGCTTTTCGTCCGGCAAAGCGAAACAAAATCCCGGCGAGCGAATCGCCGGGATCTGCCTCTGTCCGGCAGGCTCCAAGTCACCGGATACCGGACATACCTGTCCCTCTGAAAGGGATTTGCGGAACGGATCCTGAATTCCCGACGGAACAGGGAACCTCCTCCGCGGGAAGCCTACCCTAACTTCATGACATCGTCGATGCCCATGTCCTTATAGGTGGTTGCCAGCTCCTCGCTGCGGTCGGAAATGACCAGCAGCTTGTCGCCCAGCTTGAGTTCCGTCTTACCCTGCGGCACGAAATACTCACCGTCGCGGCAGACCATCATCACCAGCGTATTCTCGGGGAGGGTGATGTCCTTGAGCGTATGCCCGCTTTCGAGCATCGTCTCGTTGACCTCGACCTCCGTAAGCGCCGACTTCATGTCCTGGTGCATGTCGACGCTGAAGGCCGACTCGCGCTCCTCATAGGCCAGCCCCAGAAGGTTGGCCATGCCGCTCACCGTAGTGCCCTGCACCAGCAGCGAAATGATCGTCCCCAGGAAAACCACGTTGAACAGCAGCCCGGCATTCTCCACATGCGCCATCAGCGGATAGATGGCGAAGAGGATAGGCACGGCGCCGCGCAACCCGACCCACGACACGTAAAGCCGCGCCTTGGTCGTAAACTTGCGGAACGGGAGCAGGCAGGTGAAGACCGTCAGCGGACGCGCCACAAGGATCATGAACGCCCCGACCAGCCCGCCGAGGATCAGCACCCGGGGTTCGAGCAGTTCGTTGCTGTTCACGAACAGGCCCAGCGTGAGGAACATCACGATCTGCATGAGCCACGTGAACCCGTCGAAGAAGACGGTCAGCGGCCGTTTCTGTTCGAGTTTATGGTTGCCGATAACCAGACCCGAAAGGTAGACGGCCAGGTAGCCGTTACCCTTGATCAGGTCGGTGAAGGCGAACGAGAAGAAGATGAATGCCAGCAGGAGCACCGAGTAGAGCGAATGGTTGGCCAGCTTGATGCGGTTGATCGTCCATACGGCCAGCCGCCCGATCAGGTACCCGGACAGGGCGCCCACGACCATCTGCACCACGAAAAAGACTACGCTCATGCCCAGGCCGACGCCGGACGAGGTATTCGACACGACGCTGATGAGCAGGATGGTCATCATGTATGCCATCGGGTCGTTCGAACCGCTCTCCAGCTCCAGCAGCGGGCGCAGGTTTTGCTTGAGCCCCTGTTTCTTGCTTCGCAGGATGGAGAAAACCGACGCCGAGTCGGTCGAGGACATCGTGGAGGCCAGCAGCAGTGCCAGCGCGAACGGTATTTCGATCCCCAGCCACGGAGCCACCAGCCACACGAAACCGGCCAGCACGAACGCCGTCATGACCACGCCGACCGTAGCCAGTACGACGCCCGGGCCGATGATGGGTTTTATCTCCGAGAACTTCGTGTCCATACCGCCCGTGAAGAGGATAATACACAAGGCGATCATACCCACGAACTGGGTCATCTCGACCGAACGGTACGAGATGAAATTCAAACCGAACAACATGCCCACCCCGAGGAACAGCAACAGCGCGGGGGCCCCGAAACGATACGCGACCTTACCGGCCATCACCGCCACGAAGAGCAGCAATGCGCCTACCAATACTACGTTTTCACCACTGATGTCTATCATTCTTCTCCGTTTATGTTACGTTATGCTTTATCTACTATGTTCAGCCTGGTCAGCGGCTTGTACTCCAGGTCGGCGTACTCGAACGCCTGCATGGCTGCAAAACTGTTGTCGGGCGTACGGTAGAGGGCCACCGTGAGCGCCGGGACATTCGCGCGTGCCAGGCCGAGCAGCCGGTCTACGGCGCCGTTCTCCACCGACTGCACCACATCGGCACGGACGCCCCGGTCGAAGTAGAGCTCCTCGAAAACGAGGTAGCAATGCTTGTCCTTGTGGAAGGGCACGCCCCCCGAGCCGAAGAGCTGGATCGCAGCCATGACCATCCCCGAGAGGATCAGCAGCCCGCCGATGAAAACGATCGCCGAACGCATGTTGTTCGTGAGCTCCGCCCCGTACATGTTGTTCACTACCACCAACGCAACGCCGGCGATGAACAGCACGGCAGCGCGCAACTGGGACTTGCGGCGTTTTACCACAACGCCCCCGGGCAAGGCGTACATCGCCTCGCAAATTTTATTCCTATCCATATCTTTTTCATTATTAATCGTTTGTATCTCCTTTGTAAACCGGTAAAATACAACACGCTAAATAATGAGCCGGCGCAGCCGGTAGACGTAGTAGTCTACGGCATGCAGGCCGACGGACAGGTCAGAAGATTTGAATTCCGAGGTTACTTTCACGACACCCGCCTCGAACCGGTTCGCCGCAAAACGGTCGGCGTTCTGGCCGGTTCCGGATCCGCCGCGCTGGGAAACGGGCACGACTGGGGCAGGAGATACTTCCCCCGCCACGCGGGGTAAATTCAGGTCGGCATTGTACTCGCGCTCGCAACGCCATTGGTCGTGGGAAGCGCGGTCGACCGAAATCGTGACGGCGGCATGCTCCGCAACGGACGCAGGAATCCCCCTGCCGCCCGTTTCGTAGAACAGGCAACACAGCAAGCCCGACAGTATGATCGCGATTTTACGCATGCCTGAATTTCGATCGGCAACAAAGATAAAAAAAATCCGGCAAACATCACGCCTCTGCGGGGCAAAAAGAACTTATTGGGGGATAAAAATATACGTAATCGTCCCTTGCTGGCGTGCCGGGGCGGAGTCGTCGATGTTGAAACGCGACCTGCGGGCCGAACCGAGCGCCGAAGAGCGCATGCACTCGTCCCCGCCTTCGACCACCCGGGCGTTCGTCACGTCGCCCGCACGGTTGACCGTAATCTCGACCACCACTTCGCCGCCGCCTTCGCATTTGTAGGCCGGGACGGCCAGGTAGCGGGACGTCCGCACCGGGTCGGTCAGCGAAAAGGAGACCGTGACGCGCCCCTTGACCTTGCGATCCTGGTGCTCGGAATCCTCCCCGGCACCGCGGCGCTGGCGGATGGCGCGCTCCTCGGCGAGCCCCTGTTCGTAAGCCTCGCGGTTGGCGCGCATGCGCTCCTCGGCCGCAGCTGCGGCATCGTTGAGCGCCGCGGCATTGGTACCGCGGTCGTCCCTGAGCTTTTCGTTCAGCGCGTTTTCGTTCGAGACCTGATTCTGGATGCTCCGCCAGTCGATCGGATCCTGCTCCTGCCGTTCGCGCGCCAGCCGTTCCAGCCTGTCGCGCTCCTGTTCCAGCTCGGCCAGCGTCTGCAGGTCGATATACATCCCCTGGGTATGGGGCTTGCGGCCGACGACGATCTTCGACGAAACGAAGGCGATCATCAGCACCAAGTAGGCGATGAGCGTCACGCACAACCCGATGCGGTGGTCGTACGTCCACGAACCGGCATCCTGCTTCCGTTTCTCGAAAGGCAGGCGCAGGCGGGGGCGTTTGACTCGTTTTTCCGGTTCCGGCGTCGGCATGGCGTGTTTCCTGTTTTTTCCGCACAAAAATACTGTTTTTTTCCGAAATATCCACCCCCGCCCGCGGCGATGTCGCAATAAACCCCTACTTTTTATAATAACCGCATAGGTACTTTTTATTAAGAAAAAATTTTTATCTTTGCGCGTAAATAATCGGAAACACTGCTTATGTCAACAAAACAACAAACGCTGAAGGCCCCGATCTCATTCTCCGGCAAGGGGCTCCACACGGGCGTCAAGGTAACCATGACCGTCAATCCCGCCGAAGTCGACACGGGGATCGTATTCCGCCGCACCGACCTCGAAGGGCAACCCATAATACCCGCACTCTGCGACTACGTCGTAGACACTTCGCGCGGCACGACCATCGAGAGCGGCGGCCACCGCGTAAGCACCATCGAACATATCATGTCGGCGCTCTGGACGCTGGGCGTGGACAACGCCGTGATCGACATCGACGCCCCCGAGACCCCCATCATGGACGGTTCGGCCTGCGCCTATGCCAAGGCCATCACCGAAACGGGCGTCGCCGACCAGGACGCCGAACGCAAATTCTACCACGTGACCGAAAAGATGGTCTACACGATCCCCGAGAAGGGCGTGGCCATCATCCTCTATCCCGACGACGAGTTTTCGGTCTCGGTGCACGTGGACTACAACTCGAAGGTCATCGGCAACCAGTACGCCACCTTCAACCCGGGTGACAACTACGCCGAGAAAATCTCGCCCTGCCGCACGTTCGTCTTCCTGCACGAACTGGAGCCGCTCATCAAAATGAACCTCATCAAGGGCGGCGACCTGGACAACGCCATCGTCGTGGTCGAAAACCCTGTCCCGGCCGACCAGCTGGAACACCTGAAAAAGATCTTCAACAAGCCCGACATCGAGATCAAGGCGGGCTACCTCAACAACCTCGAACTGCGCTGCAACAACGAACTGGCGCGCCACAAGCTGCGTGGAGGTGCCGGACATGCAGAACAACCTGGAGGCGGTGCTCCAGGTGATGAAGTTCATCTATGAAAACATCATCTACGCCGAACTGAACACCAAGTCCGACTATTGCCAGGTGTGCGGCTGGGACGGCGAGATCCAGATCGCGGAGGAGAACGGCAAGCTGATCTGGAAGTGCCCCCAGTGCGGCAACACAGACCAGGACAAGATGAATGTGGCCCGCCGGACCTGCGGCTACATCGGAACCCAGTTCTGGAACCAGGGCCGGACTCAGGAGATCCGGGACCGGGTGCTGCACCTGTAAAATATTTCGTTCAAAAGGCAAAGCCTTTTGAACGAAGAGATTGCAGTTTGTGCGCGCACTCGCTTCGCTCGCACACTTACAAACTGAGCGGTGTTTTTCCCGAGGCGCATGTCCCCGGGAAAAACGATCAAACTCAAATGGGCGCCTGCGGGCGCCCATTTTGAGGAATAGCAGGAGGGCTGTCATGTACTACGGTGAGATCAAAAACTGCGACATTGCCAATGGCGAGGGAGTGCGGGTCACCCTGTTCGTCTCCGGCTGCACCAATCACTGCAAGAACTGCTTTCAGCCCCAAACCTGGGACTTCTGCTACGGCCAGCCCTTTACCACCGAGACGGAGGATTATTTGCTCTCCCTGCTCTCCCCTGTCTACATCAACGGCCTGACACTGCTGGGGGGCGAGCCGTTTGAACCGGCAAACCAGCGGGAGCTCGTCGGGCTTTTGCGCCGAATCAGACGAGAGCTTCCGGATAAGACGGTCTGGGCTTTTTCCGGCTATACTTGGGAAGAGCTTACAGGGCAAAGCCGTGCCCGCTGTGAAGTGACGGAAGAAATGCTTTCGATGATCGACGTGCTGGTAGACGGGGAATATATGGAGGAAAAGCGGAATATTTCGCTGCGCTTCAGGGGCAGCGAAAACCAGCGGCTGATCGATGTCCCGAAAACGCGGGAGACAGGCGCTGTCGTCCTTTGGGACCGCTGAAAGGGAGAAGGCTTGCGCCTTCTCCCTTTTTTTACCGGCGGCGGGCTAAAAAGCGGTTTCCGTTTTACAGCGCTGCTGCGGCACGTCCCGCACCAGCTGCAAAACGGCATAAAGA
>OLRD01001129.1_pt1 | contig 17220 bp, 13 predicted proteins | sample 1672051 | NCBI WGS metagenome assembly OLRD01 (sample SAMEA3136640, study PRJEB25190) | human gut metagenome | biome: human gut; feature: human-associated habitat; material: faeces | place: Austria | collected 2013 | reverse complement strand
GATTGTTCCACGTGGAACAAATGTTTTGCAGGAAAAGGAAAATGCGTATGTTCCACGTGGAACATTTTGCGGAAAAGGCCTTTTAAAGCCCCCCAAGCTGTGTTATACTAAAACACAGCGGTGTAAGCAGAAAAAGCTGCGCTTAAAATCATAGTGTTGAATGTATACAGAAGACCGGAGGGAAAATCGTTGGGAAAAGTGATCGCAGTCGCCAATCAAAAAGGCGGGGTGGGAAAAACCACAACAGCCGTAAATCTGGCGTCCAGTGTTGCGGCGCAGGGCAAGCATGTTCTGATTGTTGACCTGGACCCGCAAGGCAATACTACCAGCGGCTTCGGCGTGACAAAGCGCAGCGTAGAAACCAGTGTGTATCAGCTTTTAACCGGGGAGGCACCGGCCTCTGCGGGCATTCAGCACACAAAATACCGTGTGGACCTGATTGCCTCCAATATCCAATTGTCCGGTGCAGGCCTGGAATTGGTAAATATGGAACGTCGGGAATCCCGTCTGCGGGAGGCCTTGACACCGGTCCTGAATCAATACGATTTTATTTTTATCGACTGTCCCCCTTCCCTGGACCTGCTCACTCTCAACGGGCTGTGTGCCTGCGATACGGTATTGGTCCCCATTCAGTGTGAATTTTTTGCGCTGGAAGGGCTGTCGGAGCTGATGAACACCATCCGAAATGTCAAAAAGATGTATAACCCTTACATCGAGATAGAAGGCGTACTGCTGACGATGTACGACGGAAGGCTGAATTTGACGCTTCAGGTCGTGCAGGAAGTGAAAAAATACTTTGGTAATAAGGTTTATAAGACAACGATTCCACGCAATGTACGGCTTTCAGAAGCGCCCAGCTTCGGCGCGCCCATCAATTACTACGACGGCGCGTCCAAAGGTGCAGAAGCATACGCTTATCTTGCGGCGGAATTCATCAAAAACAATAAGAAAGGCGGTGCGTGACGCATGGCAAAAAAAGGAGGCCTCGGCAGAGGTCTTGACATCCTGTTTCAGGATACAGGCGCGGGCGGCGGCGATGAAGGCGTCAGTACGCTGCGTCTTGTGGAAATAGAGCCGGACAAAAATCAGCCGCGCAAAGCGTTTGACGATACGGCATTGTCCGAGCTTGCGGCCAGTATTACAGAGCACGGCGTTTTGCAGCCCATCGTGGTGCGTCCGTCCCCCGCAGGGGGATATATCATTGTAGCGGGCGAACGCCGCTGGCGTGCTGCGCGCCTGGCGGGCCTGACGGAGATCCCTGCATTGATCAAGGATATCTCGGACACACAGGCCATGGAGATTGCTCTCATTGAAAATCTTCAGCGCGAGGATCTGGACCCCGTGGAAGAGGCTTTGGGATACCGTCAGCTCATGGAACGGTGCAGCTATACGCAGGAGGCGGCCGCAGCACGGCTTTCCAAAAGCCGCAGCGCGGTGGCAAACAGTCTTCGCCTTCTGAACCTGCCGGAAAAGGCGCTGGGATATCTGCGCGCGGGCAAGCTGTCTGCCGGGCATGCGAAAGCTGTGCTCTCGCTGGAAAGCCGCGAAGCGCAGCAGCAGGCGGCAGACATCATCGTCAAAGAAGGGCTGAATGTACGCCAGGCAGAAGCGCTTTGCAAAAAAATGGCGAAAAAACCCCGTCCTAAGCGGGAACTCACCCTCCCTCCCCTGCCCTGTGAGGTGGAATTGAGCCTGAAAGAGGCTCTGGGTACTGAAGTACATGTGCAGTACAAAGAAGGCAAAGGCAGCCTGAATGTGAGTTTCTATTCCGACGAACAGCTTAGGGCGTTTGCGAATCTCTTGGGAAAATATGAAAAGGAGCGAAATCTATAATGCTGGATATCAAATTTGTACGGGAAAACCCCGAACTTGTAAAGGAAAATATCAAAAAGAAATTTCAGGACAGCAAGCTGCTGCTGGTGGATGAAGTGATCGCGCTGGATGCCGAATACCGCGCAGCCATTACCGAGGGCGATGGGCTGCGCGCACAGCGCAATAAGCTGTCCAAAAGCATTGGTGCGCTGATGGCACAAGGCAAAAAGGACGAAGCGGAAGCTGTGAAAAAGCAGGTCACCGAGCAGGCGGACCGCCTGAAAGAGTTGGAGATGCGTGAGGCGGAGCTTCAGGAGGAAGTACGCCAGCGGATGCTTGTCATCCCCAATATGCTGGACCCCAGTGTACCCATCGGCCGCGACGACAGCGAGAATGTGGAGGTACAGCGTTTTGGTGAGCCTGTTGTGCCGGATTTTGAAATCCCCTATCATACCGAGATCATGGAACGCTTTGGCGGTATCGACCTGGACAGCGCCCGCCGTGTGGCGGGCAATGGGTTCTATTACCTGCTTGGGGATATTGCCCGCCTGCATGAAGCCGTTCTGGCATATGCCCGGGATTTTATGATCGAAAAGGGCTTCACCTATGTCATTCCCCCGTTCATGATGCATAGCAGCGTGGTGCAGGGTGTAATGAGCTTTCCCGAAATGGACGCCATGATGTATAAGATCGAAGGCGAAGATCTGTATCTCATCGGCACGTCTGAACATACGATGATCGGCCGTTTTGTAGATCAGCTCATCCCTGAGGCCCAGCTTCCGCTGACGCTCACCAGCTATTCCCCCTGCTTCCGCAAGGAAAAAGGCGCTCACGGCTTGGAGGAGCGCGGCATTTACCGTATCCACCAGTTTGAAAAGCAGGAAATGATCGTGCTCTGCAAGCCGGAGGACAGCATGGCATGGTACGAAAAGCTGTGGCGCAACAGTGTGGAGCTGTTCCGCAGCCTGGATATCCCGGTGCGACAGCTGGAATGCTGCTCCGGGGATCTGGCGGATCTGAAGGTGAAGAGCTGCGACATCGAAGCATGGAGCCCCCGCCAGCAGAAATATTTCGAGGTATGCAGCTGCTCAAATCTGGGCGACGCACAGAGCCGCCGCCTGAAGATCCGCATCAAAGGCGAGGACGGGAAAAACTATCTGCCGCATACGCTGAACAATACCTGTGTGGCTCCGCCCCGCATGCTTATCGCGTTTTTGGAAAATAATTTGCGTGCTGACGGCAGCGTGCGCATTCCCGAGGTGCTGCGTCCCTACATGGGTGGGAAGGCAGAATTGCAGAAAGCATAATTGGGAAATAATGGAAAATATCCCCGGCTTTTCCAATGTGAGCCGGGGATATTTGGATTTCCATGCTTTTTCACCTGCAAAAGACTCAGACAAAGAATTATTTTGTTTGCCTCTGGGAACACTGGAAAGGCGGAGCGGGGAAAAAGCCGGAATACTGCGGGAATTTCCGTGAAAAATGCTTGACAACAGGGAACCTTTTCTATATAATATCAGATGCACCACTTTTCTGTGGTTGTTTGTGGCGGTATAGCTCAGTTGGCTAGAGCATTCGGTTCATACCCGAAGTGTCACCGGTTCGAATCCAGTTACCGCTACCACATCACAGGGTTTTGCTGAAAGCTGCACGGCCGCGGGCCGCAGAAGCAGCCTGCAGACAGAGCCGTTCAGCATTTAGCAAAACCCTGTGCCATATGGCCCGTTGGTCAAGCGGTCAAGACATCGCCCTTTCACGGCGGTAACCCGGGTTCGATTCCCGGTCGGGTCACCAGATGAAAACCGCACTGTATAGCCAAAAACGGTTGTACAGTGCGGTTTTTATGCATTTAAAATGCTGTGACAACGAAATGAGAACATCTTTTATGCCCTGTTCGTTTCCGTGCCGGCCAAACAGACCCGCATGGCATGAAGAAAGGGCATGCTGCTATTTTTTACTTCAATAATTTTCCGCCTTGATTTCGGTATAGCTCTGGGAATGCCCGCATACAGGGCAAACTTCCGGCGAGCATGCGGCATACGTTACGTTTCCGCATACCATGCACACCCACACGGTGGGGCGCCCCTTACAAAAAACCTGGCAGTCCTCAATGTTGGCAGCCAGCTTGTTGTAACGCTGTTCATGCGTTTTTTCAATGTTCCCCACGCGGGTGAACAGTTCCGCCAGCTCCTCAAAGCCTTCACAGCGGGCGGTACGGGCAAATTCGGCATACATCTCGGTCCATTCATAGTGTTCCCCGGCTGCCGCGTCCCGCAGGTTTTCCAGCGTGCCGGGCACTTCGCCGCCGGAAAGATGCTTAAGCCAGATCTCGGCATGTTCCTGTTCATTGCGGGATGTTTCATCAAAGATGTTCCCCATCTGCTCGTAGCCGTCTTCCCGCGCACGCAGCGCATAGATCTTATATTTTGCACAAGCGTGCAGCTCGCCCGAAAATGCGGTCTGCAGATTTTTCCACGTCTGACTGTGTTGCAGTTCCATGGTCAATGCCTCCCGTTATATTGATGTGCCGCAAGACGGCAAAGCGCCGTCAAACCATTGTATGCGGCGGTACCCGGTTCTGACCATGCGCACGGGCACCTTAAAAGGACGGGACAGAAAAAGCCCTGCCAGATCCCAAAAGGATCTGGCGGGGCTTCAGCATTTGGAGCATTGTTCCCGGCAAGCCGCCTCACATCGAAAGAGGCGTTCCTTCGACACGCGGGCCGTCGGAATATAAAAATACGGTCTGCCGTCGTCGGTGCGCAGCAGAGGGATAACGGTCTCCTGTTTATAAGCCTGTGTGCGCTTCCTCAAAATGCTCAAAACGCGGCAGGAATCTGTGATAATGGGGCAAGATTTCCACGTCTGTCAGACAAAGCCCGGTGGTGTCCAACAAGCCGGCGGATTTATCATTTCCGGTGTGCAGCGGGCGATGAATGCAATGGAACACTGCATTACAAAGCGGCCGGCGCTGCAGCTGCTCTTAGGCATCCAGCACCAGCACACGGATATCCTCCGGGCTGCGGACGAGATAGGACGCGCCCGCGCCGCACAGCTCGTCCCCGGTGCGGAAGCCCCACAGAACGCCGCAGCCCGCAAGCCCGGCATTGCGGGCCGTTTCGATGTCCACGCCGCTGTCCCCCACATACAGCACCTGCTGCGCCGAAAGGCCGAAGGCGGCGCGCATGCCGTTCACAAGATGCGGGTCGGGCTTCGTGGGGGTGCCCAGCGTATGGCCGGCCACTGCGTCAAACAGACCCGGAAAATAATGGCTGACAACGCTTTTGGTGAGAGCATCCTCCTTATTGGACACGACGCCCAGTTTTACGCCTGCGCCGTGCAGCGCGGCAAGCAGGGCGGGGATGCCGGGATACGGAGCCGTAGCGTCCTCCTTGTGCGCGTCGTAATAAGGGAAAAACAACCGGGCTGCCTGCGCCTGCGTAGCTTTGTCCCGGTGCCCGGGAGGAAGAAAACGCTCGATCAGCTTGGGAATGCCGTTGCCCACCATGTATTTGTATTCTTCTTCCGTATGGGGCGCAAAGCCCATTTCGGCCAGCGTATGATTGGCCGCGGCGGCAAGATCGCCGATGGTGTTCAGCAGCGTGCCGTCAAGATCGAATATCACAGCTCGATACAAAAGGATCAGCTTCTTTCAAGAATGAGAATAAAACGCGGTGCGGTTCCTGCACAGCGGCGGAAAAGCACGGTGACGCCGCTCACAGCGTGAACGGGATTTCCCGCGCCAGATATTGCAGTACGCCGCGCACGCGGTACTGCAGCCCGCAGGGCAGGTGCACCCGCACGTCGCACCGTCCGCCGCTGACGGAAAATGGGTTTTCCAGCAGCGTATAGGAAAGATCCGGCGTGAACACACAAACCTCATGCCGGGTAAAAAAACGGGTATAACATACGGACAGCGTGCGGTTGGCGTTTTTGTGCAGGCCTTCACGGAAAAAGCCCTCCAACGAAACCAGCAGCCCAGCGAGGGCAAGCACCACCGGTACGAAAAGCATGGGCAGAATCTGCGGCATTGCGTAAGAGGCCACGCCGCACAGCGCCAAAGAAAGAGCGAGCAGCGTGCCGGGCTGCCAAAGATACTGCACCGGGCTTTTGCGTGCAGGCATGCACAGCGGACCGTCCGGCGGGCAGAAATTGGGCAGCAGGCGCTCCACTGTCCGCTCTTCCCCTTTTTTATAGACCAGCACGGGCAGATCGCCTCCGCGGAAGCTGCCTGCGGAAAGGTATACCGGATAGCGCCGCAGAAGGCGCGCCGGCGGCGTAACGCACACATCGCAGGCGGACACACAGGCCACCAGGATACGCCGCTCGATGAGCGTGACAAAGCCGCCTTTGCTGATGATGACTCCGCCGTTCCGGCATACCTTAAAGCCTGCCGTGTGCAGCAGCGCATACAAAAAGGTGAATCCCGTCACGGCAAAGCCCAGCGTTACCAGAAAAGCCAGGCCCGTGGGCAGATACCGCGCCGCAAACAGCTCGGCCTCATGAAAAGTGTCCAGCGCGATTTGCTGGAAATTCTGCCCCAGAACCTCATCCAGCTGTTTCACGCCCCACAGGGCAAAAGCGCTGCTGGTGATGATATTGGCACTCAGCATCACGAAGCTCAGGCGTTCAAAGCCCGTGGGCTCGAATACGGACGTATCGCTGCGCACAGGCAGAAGAACATCCGCCACCGCAGCCGCGTCCTTTTTATGAAGAAACATGGAATAGCTTTTGGGCGAGGCGTTCGTTTTGAAATACAGCGTTATACGGCTTGCGCCCAGCATGCGGCAGTACAAAGGGCGGGCGATCTCCAGCGCCGCGATGCTGGCTCTGCCGAAGGTGTGATAGCTGCGGTAAAACACGCCCTGCGTCACCTTTACGGCGCCGTCCTCCAGCCGGAAGGCTGTGGCACGCCAAAGAGCCAGCGCCGCAGCAGCGCAGGCCAGCAGGATAACGGCGTCCTGCCGGAGCGCCGCCCAAAGGCTGTCCAGGTCGAACGCAAGCAGCGCCTGAAGCATCGGTACCAAGCACAGCAGCAGGCCGTACCGCAGATAATGGACCGCAAAAATGATATGGAACCGGCGTTGCCTGTTCACAGCAGCTTCCCCCCGTGCGTCAGCTTGGCGGAAAGGCACTCCGCGTCCGCCTTGCGCATACCGGGCACCAACGTGGTGCAGCCGCTGGAGTACAGGAAGAACAGGCAGGTGCCCGTCATGCGCTGCAGCGGCGTCTGCACGATGTGGCAGCCCGCAAGGAACCGCAGCGGGATGCGCCGCGTTACGGGAAACAGCAGGCCGCGCCGAAGCGTCAGATGGTTGCCGCCCACACGCACGCAGGACGAAGCCAGCCGCGGCGCCAGCACGCCGAAGCACGCCGCAAGCCACAGCAGAAATACCGCCAGCGTCGGCGTAAAGAAATTTTTCCAGAACGGCAGGCACAGCATCGCGCCCAGTGCGGCGCACCAGCCGCTGACGATGGCGGCGCCGTGCCGCGGGACAGAAAATTCCATAGATCTTCCTTTCCGCCGAAACCGGGAGCCGCCCGTGCGGGGCTATTTTACGTCCGCCAGGTTCCAGCTTTGTGCCAGCTCGTGGAACGCCGTGTTTTTGGCCAGCACCACGACTTTATCGTTCACCAGGATCTGCGTATTGCCGCGGGGGACGATCAGCTCACCGTCCCGCGTGATGGAAATGACCACCGCATCCTTGGGGATGACAAGCTCAGCCAGCGTTTTCCCCGCATGGGCGAAGCCCTGTGGAATGAGCACCTCGGTGAGCGAGGCCGTCCCCCCCGCAAGGCTGAGCAGCTGCTGGATGGCCGCCGTCTCCACCTCGCGCTCGATGAGGTGCGTCAGGTTATCGGTAGCGCTCACGGCAATGTCCACGCCCAGTTTTTTCAGCACTGCGGCGTTTTTGGGGTTGTTCACCCGGGCCACCGTGCGCTTGACCTTGAACACCTGCTTTGCAAGCTGGCATACGATCAAATTGTCTTCGTCCCGGCCCGTTACCGCAACCATGGCGCTGCAGTGAGCCACGTCCGCACTTTCCTGCACTTCGGCAAAAGTGCCGTCGCCGCACACCACGGTCAGGTCCAGGCTGTCGGCCACCTTGCGGCACATGGCCGGGTCATCCTCGATGAGCACCGGCGTGTGGCCGTGCTCCAGAAGGGTCTTGGCAAGATAGTAGCCCACTTTGCCTCCGCCCACGATACAAACACGCATATTTTTGTACTCCTTATGATGTTTCCCCGCATGGGCCGCTATCCGCGGCGGCGGGAGTATTCCTCAGTCCGCCAGTTCCGCAAACAGGATCTTATCATCCACATGCAGCGTAGGCTGGGTGTTGGCAAGTTCCATCGTGCCGTTGGCGCGCAGCACGCCGAATACCATCATGCCCGCCCGGGGCGGCTGTACGGACGAAAGCGGACGGTTCCACTGATGCTTCGCGGCAGGTACAGCTGAAAAATTTGCCGTGGAGGAACCGAACATCACGCACTGGTCCTCGTCGTCCTCCTCCTGCAGAATACCCGCCAGCAGGCCTTGGGCCGTCAGATTGGTGCCGCACACGATGCGCAGGCCAAAGCGCTCGGTGTAGACCTCTTTGCGGGAGGGCTCGGCCACGCGGGCGATGACGTGCTTCACACCGAACAGCTCGCGCGCGATCTGCGCTACCATCAGATTGATGTTGTCATCCTTGGTGACGGCGGCCACGGCGTCGCAGGCCTCAATGCCCGCACTGCGCAGTACATCGCCGTCGATGGGCACGCCCGCCACGGCCATGCCGGAAAATGGCGGCTCCAGTTCATTGAGCAGAGCCAGATTGGCGGCGTCTTCGTCCAGCACGGAAACATCGTGCCCCAGCCGCTCCAGCACATGTACCAGCCTGCGGCCCACGCGGCCGCAGCCTACGATTAGGATATTCATAGCTTGTCTCCTTCGGTCTCCGCCGGGACGGAGCCCGGAGGCCCGCGCCGCGCGGACAATGGCGCGGCCGTGCGGCGGCGCTCTGCCCTCATTATACCCGTTCCCCGACGGGGTTGCAACCGATACACATTTATGCTTTGCAGTTTTGCCGCGCCTGTGCTATAGTATCAGTGTATAAAAACAGCGGTTTTCCGCCGCGCGGCGGAAAGCTCCGAAGGCTTCATCCGATGCCGCAGGTGCGAACGGAAAGGCCGCGGAGCGCCGGGCGGGCCCGGGAAAGCGTTCAGCGCCCGTCCGCGGCCTTGGCTGTGCGCCGTTTTTGGTACATTGCGGCTAGTTAAAAAGTACCGCGTCTATTGTACATGGGATACGGTGGGGAAAAAAGCAAAAAAAGGAGAGGAACACCATGCAATTGAACAGCGAATCCGTACTGAAAGGCGCTGAACGTGCGCCGAACCGGAGCCTTTTTTATGCTCTGGGTTATACTGATGAAGAAATCAACCGTCCGTTGATCGGCGTTGTGAGCGCGTACAGCGAGATCGTACCCGGCCATGCTCATTTGGACAAGCTGGCCGAGGCTGTCAAGGCGGGCGTGCGCATGGCGGGCGGTACTCCTATCCTAGTACCGTCCATCGGTGTGTGCGACGGAATCGCCATGGGCCATATCGGTATGAAGTATTCCCTGCCCAGCCGTGAGCTGATCTGCGACAGCGTGGAGACGATGGCGCGCGCCCACGGGTTTGATGGCTTGGTACTGGTGCCGAACTGCGACAAGATCGTGCCCGGCATGCTGATGGCCGCGGCCCGGCTGAATATCCCGTCCATTGTCGTCAGCGGCGGGCCGATGCTCTCGGGCCGGCAGGGCACGCGCCACGTTTCGCTTTCCCAGATGTTCGAGGCGGTGGGGAGCTACAAGGCCGGCATCATCGGCGAAGACGTGCTGGACGATTACACCAAAAACACCTGTCCCGGCTGCGGCAGCTGCTCGGGTATGTATACGGCCAACAGCATGAACTGCCTGTGCGAAGCCATTGGCATGGCGCTGCCCGGCAACGGAACCATCCCTGCGGTATACGCGGCGCGCACGCAGCTGGCAAAGCATGCAGGCATGCGTATCATGGATCTGGTGCGGGACGGGGTGCGTCCCCGGGATATTCTGACGCCGGCGGCATTCAGAAATGCACTGGCCACGGATATGGCGCTGGGCTGCAGTTCCAACAGCGTTTTGCACCTTCTGGCCATTGCCAACGAGGCGGATGTGCCTATGAGCCTGGAGACTTTCAATGAAATGAGCGCGAAGGTGCCAAACTTCTGCCACCTTGCTCCGGCCGGCCCCACGCATATCGAGGACCTGTACGCCGCGGGCGGCGTGCCCGCTGTCATGGCGCAGCTGGCCGGGCTGGGCCTGCTGGATACAAGTCTGCCCACGGTGACGGGCAAAACTGTGGGCGAGAACATTGCAGGCGCGCAGAACCGCGATGCAAACGCCATCCGTCCCGCGGACGACCCGTACAGCAAGACGGGCGGCATCGCCGTGATGTGGGGCAACATTGCGCAGAACGGCTGCGTGGTGAAGCGCAGCGCGGTTGCTCCCGAGATGCTGGTGCACAGCGGTCCCGCGCGGGTGTTTGACGGTGAGGAAAGCGCCATCGACGCCATTTACAACGGCCGCATCCAGCCGGGAGATGTGGTGGTCATCCGATACGAAGGCCCGGTGGGCGGCCCCGGTATGCGCGAGATGCTCAATCCCACCAGCGCGCTGGCGGGTATGAAGCTGGACAAATCCGTGGCGCTCATCACCGACGGACGCTTCTCGGGCGCGTCCCGCGGCGCGTCCATCGGACATGTGGCGCCTGAGGCCGCCGTGGGCGGAAATATCGCGCTCATCGAGGAGGGCGACGTCATCGATATCGACATCCCGGGCGGGCGTATCGGCGTGCGCGTGGACGACGATACGCTGGCGCGCCGCCGCGCGGCATGGACGGCTCCTGCACCTAAGGAGACCACAGGCTGGCTGGCGCGCTATGCAAAGCTGGTGTCGGGCGCAAACGAAGGCGCCGTGATGCAGAAATAAGATTTTCCGCACAGAAAAAACAGCGGCCGGGAAGTATCCGGCCGCTGTTTTTCATCCCAACGATTCCCCCGGCCGCAGCCCGCGTGAAAAGCGGCCGCATGGCCTGAAAAAATATCCTGTGGAGGTTCTTAAGTTTCCGGCGGCGGAGATTGCATCTGCTCCGCGCCCGCCTGCCGCGGGTCCGCCGTGCAGGGCCGCTCCGCCTCCAGCACAAGCTGTGCAAAGCCCTGATAGGTATAATCCGCGTCCGGTCCCCGGTAAGGGGCCACCGCGTTGAAAAAGCAGCTCGGCAGCTCGCCTTCCCGCAGGCATTTCCCAATGCAGGGCGTGCAGCCCCTGTCGTGGTTCACGGGGTTCAGCGGACATTTTGTGTCCCGGCAGGTGCAGAAAGCAACGTTCATTCCGAAAAGCTCCTTTCCAAAACGGCAGATGCCGCCGCAGGGGCGCGGCCGTTCTGTCTGGCAGAACAGGGGCTGCCGTTTCCCGTGCTCCGCGTGTTGAAACTGTTTAAAACCGGCCCGCGTCCCGCAGGGCTTTCACCTTCAGTACAGCGGCTACGGTCTTACTGTCGGTGATCTCACCGGAGAGAACCATTTCCGCGGCCTTGTCCAGCGGCAGCGTGAACACCGAGAGAAATTCGTCCGCGTCCAGGTGCTGTCCCACGGGAGAAAGGCCCTTGGCCGCATACAGGTAAATGATCTCGCTGCAATATCCGCAGGTGGGAATGATATACCCCAGGTCCCGGTATTCGGCGGCGGCAAGGCCCGCTTCCTCGCCCAGCTCACGCTTGGCGGCTTCCAATGGGTCCTCCCCATTTTCCAGCTTGCCGGCAGGAATCTCGATCAATTCCCGGTCCAGCGCGTAGCGGTACTGGCGCACCAGATAGATCTCACCCTCGTCGTTGAGCGCTGCAACGCCCGCACCGCCGTGATGGCGTACCACCTCCCGGGTGCTGGTGCCGCCGTTTTCCAGTTCCACCCTGTCCAGCGTCACGGTGATGACGCGTCCCTCGAATTTTGTCTCGCTCGAAAGCCGTTTTTCAAAATGTGCCATCATGCATCCTCTTCTTCGTCGTCGTCATTTTCGGGGTTCAGCTCCGGAGCGCGGGTGCATTTTACCTTGCCCACTCTCCGGTCCTCCACTTCCAGCACTGTGAATTCCAGCCCGCCGTATTCCAGCGTCACATCTTCCCCCGCTGCGGGGATACGGCCCAAGCGGTCGATGATCAGGCCGCCCACGGTATCGAAATCGGCCTCGCCGTCCTCGTCCTCATCGGGCGGTTCCAGGCCGAAGGCCTCGAACACTTCCTCCAGGTCCGCGCTGCCTGCGGCAACAAACCCGTCCTCGGTGGCCACAAGGTCCTCGTCCTCGTTGTCAAATTCGTCCTGGATGTTGCCCACGATCTCCTCCAGGACGTCCTCCATCGTGGCAAGTCCGCTGGTGCCGCCGTATTCGTCCACCACCACGGCGATCTGCGTGTGCTTTACCTTAAAATCCACCAGCAGCTCCTGGGCGCGGCAGGCTTCCGGCACGAACATCGCGCCGCGCATGAACCGGCTCACCGGGGCCTGCGCCTTTTCCGGCGTGTCCCAAAGCGCGAACAGGTCCTTCACATACAAAATGCCGACAATGTCGTCCAGTGACTTGCGGTATACCGGGAGGCGCGAAAATCCGTGCTCCAGAGAAAGGCGTACCGCGTCGGCGGCGGGCGTGTTTTCCTCCACGCTTACGATCTCGGTGCGGTGGGTCATCACGTCGCCTGCCGTCACGTCGTCCAGCTCGAAGATGTTGGTGATCATCTTCTTCTGGCTTTCGTCTATCAGATCGTGCTCCTCCACGTCGTCCACGAAAGAGAGCACATCCTCCTCTGTTACGTCGGACTGGGCCGAGAGCCCCAGCGCCTTGAACACCAGCTTCGCGGGAGCGGCCAGCGGCGCACCCAGCATACAGGCGGCCGTGAAGCCGCTTTTCTCCTTTATGCGGCCCTTCGCCCGGCCAAGGCTGTACAGCAGCACGGCCAGCGCGGCCAGCGCCGCCAGGCACAGAAGCGTCCACCAGGGAGCCTGTGCAAAAATGCGAAGAAAGCCGTAAACAAAAAATCCGCACGCAAACACAAATGCCGCGCAAAGCCCGGCCATCCTGTCGGAAAAACCAAGGATGCCGCTCTGCTGCCGCTCCGGTTCGCTTGCGGACACTGCGCCCGCGCGGTAAGCCGCCGCAAGCGCGCCAAACGTGGAAGCTGTTGCGATGAGGATACTAAGACCATCAGGGTCCATCTGAAAAAAACTCCTTCTTTCCGCCCGCCGCCGGAGCGCGGGCCATAGAATGCGGGCGCATAAGCCCGGATATTTACCTTATAATATACTGGATTGAAAGCGGCGTGTCAAATGCGGGGCGTAAAATCCGTGTAAAAGGAGGCGCATGGAGGTGTGAAGGTGGGATTTTTTTGTAAAAATGGCCGCGGTTCCCCATAAAAATCCCCTGCCCCTTGTTTACTTTCCCGCAAAACTTTGCTACAATAATGACGAGCGTAATGCAGAAACGATGCCCCCGCAAAACGCCTGTTTCTGCTCACACCACCCCCCGCCCGGAATCATCTGCCGCCGCGGGGGAATAAAGAAAGAACCGGAGGAAGAAAAATGCCAAGATCCAAGAAATCTATGGACGGCAACACCGCTGCGGCTCATGTAGCCTATGCGTTTACCGAAGTTGCCGGCATCTACCCCATCACCCCGTCGAGCCCCATGGCCGACCAGGTGGACCAGTGGTCCGCCCTGCACCAGAAGAACATCTTCGGCACCGAAGTGAAAGTTGTTGAGATGCAGTCCGAGGCGGGCGCGGCCGGCACCGTGCACGGCTCCCTGGCTGCCGGCGCGCTGACCACCACGTTCACCGCGTCCCAGGGTCTGCTGCTGATGATCCCCAACATGTATAAGATCGCCGGTGAGCTGCTGCCCGCCGTGTTCCATGTTTCCGCCCGTACCGTGGCCAGCCATGCGCTGAACATCTTCGGCGATCATTCCGACGTATATGCCTGCCGCCAGACGGGCTTTGCCATGCTGGCCGAGTCCAACCCGCAGGAGGTCATGGACCTGGCTGCTGTGGCGCACCTGGCCACGCTGGAGAGCCGTGTGCCGTTCATCAACTTCTTCGACGGCTTCCGTACCAGCCACGAGATCCAAAAGATCGAGGTCTGGGATTACGACGACCTGAAGGAAATGACGGACATGGAAGCGGTGAAGGCGTTCCGCGCCCATGCGCTGAACCCCGAGAACCCCGCTATGCGCGGCTCCCACGAGAACGGCGATATCTTCTTCCAGCACCGTGAGGCCTGCAATAAGTTCTACGAGGCCGTGCCCGGCATTGTGGAAAAATACATGGGCAAGGTGAACGCGAAGCTGGGTACCAACTACCAACTGTTCGAGTACTACGGTGCTCCCGACGCAGACCGCGTCATCATCGCCATGGGCTCCATCTGCGACGTGGCCGAGGAAGTCATTGATTACCTCACCGCCAAGGGCGAGAAGGTCGGTCTGGTGAAGGTTCGCCTGTACCGTCCGTTCGCGGCCGACAAGCTGCTGGCCGCCATTCCGGCCACCGCGAAGAAGATCGCGGTGCTGGACCGCACCAAGGAGCCGGGCGCTCTGGCCGAGCCGCTCCATCTGGACGTTATGGCCGCGTTCCGCGAAGCGGGCCGCGAGGGCACCATCATCGGCGGCCGCTATGGCCTGGGCAGCAAGGATACCCCGCCGTCCAGCGTGTTTGCCGTATATGAAGAACTGGCGAAGGACGCTCCGAAGGAGCGCTTCACACTGGGCATCAACGATGACGTCACCTACCTCTCTCTGGAGGAGAAGCCCGCGCCCAACACGGCTGCCGAAGGCACCGTCGAGTGCAAGTTCTGGGGCCTGGGCGGCGACGGCACGGTCGGCGCCAACAAGAACTCCACCAAGATCATCGGCGACCATACCGACAAATATATCCAGGCCTACTTCCAGTATGACTCGAAGAAGACCGGCGGCGTGACGATCAGCCACCTGCGCTTCGGCGACAAGCCCATCCGCGCGCCGTACTATATCAACAAGGCCGATTTCGTGGCATGCCACAACCCGTCCTACGTCATCAAGGGCTACAAGATGGTCAACGACGTAAAGCCGGGCGGCGTGTTCATGATCAACTGCCAGTGGACGCCGGAAGAGCTGGATCACCACATGCCCGCCGAGGCGAAGCGCTATATCGCCAAGAACAACATCCAGCTGTATACCATCAACGCCATCGACAAGGCCATCGAAATTGGCCTGGGCAAGCGCACCAACACCATCCTGCAGTCCGCCTTCTTTGCTTTGGCAGGCGTGCTGCCGAAGGAAGACGCGCTGAAGTTCATGAAGGAAGCGGCCTACAAGTCCTTTGCCAAGAAGGGCGACGCCATCGTCGAGATGAACTACAAGGCCATTGACGCGGGCTTTGACGCTTTCGTCAAGATCGACGTGCCGGCTTCCTGGGCCGACGCGAAGGACACCGAGGGCGACCACGAGCTGGCCGGCAACCCCGCCACCGTCAAGATGGTCAAGGAGATCCTGTTCCCGGTCGACAAGATGGACGGCGACAGCCTGCCGGTTTCCGCTTTCGTGGACCATGTGGACGGCCAGTTCGAGCAGGGTGCTTCCGCATATGAGAAGCGCGGCGTTGCCGTGAGCGTGCCCGAGTGGGATGTTACAAAGTGCATTCAGTGCAACCAGTGCGCCTATGTCTGCCCGCATGCCACCATCCGTCCGTTTGCTTTCTCCGCCGAAGAAGTTGCCGCCGCCCCCGCCGCGCTGAAGGTGAAGCCGATGACCGGCAAGGGCTGCGAGAACTACCAGTTCGGCATGACGGTCTCTCCGCTGGACTGCATGGGCTGCGGCGTCTGCGTCGACGTCTGCCCGGCCCCCGGCAAGGCGCTGAAGATGATGCCTCAGGAGAGCCAGCTGGCCCAGCAGGAAGTGTTCGACTATGCTGTAGCCAACGTGGGCAAGAAAGAGGGCATGATGGCCGAGACGACCGTCAAGGGTTCTCAGTTCAACCAGCCGCTGCTTGAGTTCTCCGGCAGCTGCGCGGGCTGCGCCGAGACCAGCTACGCCCGCCTGATTACCCAGTTGTACGGCGAGCGTATGTATATTTCCAACGCCACCGGCTGTTCGTCCATCTGGGGCGGCCCGGCCGCAACGTCCCCGTACACCCGCAACCGTCTGTCCGGCAAGGGCCCGGCCTGGGCAAACAGCCTGTTCGAGGACAACGCAGAGCACGGCTTCGGCATGTATCTGGGCCAGAAGACCATCCGCGAGAGCCTGGCCGACAAGACCCGTGCGCTGATCGCTGTTGAGTACGCGCTGCCCGACCTGAAGGCCGCTGCGCAGGAATGGCTGGACACTATGGAGGACGGCAAGCTGAACCCTGCCGCCGCCGATAAGTATATTGCCGCGCTGGAGAACGGCGTGCTGACCGTAGAGGAAGGCATCACGTTCCTGGAGAGCGCCGAGGGCAAGGCGAAGTTCGGCGACAACGCCGCGTCCATGCTGGAGCATATGAAGAGCCTGAAGGCTGCCGGCAAGGCCACCTGCGACTGCGAGGCCTGCACGCTTGCGGCTGAAATTCTGGAGCAGAAGCAGTACCTGGCCAAGAAGTCCGTCTGGATCTTCGGCGGCGACGGCTGGGCCTATGATATCGGTTTCGGCGGTCTGGACCACGTGCTCGCTTCCGGCGAAGACGTGAATGTCATGGTCTTTGACACCGAGGTTTACTCCAACACCGGCGGCCAGGCCTCCAAGGCCAGCCAGATCGGTCAGGTGGCTCAGTTCGCCGCGGCGGGCAAGGCCATCGGCAAAAAGAATCTGGCCGAGATCGCCATGAGCTACGGTTACGTGTATGTGGCGCAGATCGCCATGGGCGCGGACAAGAACCAGACCATCAAGGCCATCACGGAGGCCGAGAGCTATCACGGCCCGTCCCTCATCATTGGCTATGCCCCCTGCGAGATGCACGGCGTCAAGGGCGGTATGACCAACTGCCAGAATGAGATGAAGCGCGCCGTTGAGGCTGGCTACTGGAACATGTTCCGCTTTGATCCGCGCAAAAAGGCCGAGGGCAAGAACCCGTTCACCATCGACAGCAAAGCGCCGACGGCGGACTACAAGGAATTCATTGAGAGCGAGACGCGTTACAGCCGCCTGCAGCGCGCCTTCCCCGAGCGTGCGCAGGTGCTGTTCGACAAGGCAGCCGACGCCGCGAAGGACCGCTACGAGTACCTGGGCAAGCTTGCCAAGCTGTACGAATAATCGGCACAAGCGAAGTAAAGCAGAGAGCGCCCCGCACCGAAAGTGATGTGCATCCCGTCAAGGAGACAATGAAAAAACATAAAATTTTTTGCGATCGG
>OLRD01001127.1_pt1 | contig 17229 bp, 17 predicted proteins | sample 1672051 | NCBI WGS metagenome assembly OLRD01 (sample SAMEA3136640, study PRJEB25190) | human gut metagenome | biome: human gut; feature: human-associated habitat; material: faeces | place: Austria | collected 2013 | reverse complement strand
CGTCGTAGTCTTTACAACCGACACCGGCTAACAATGTTCCCGTGAGGAACAGTGCAAGAAATTTTCTGAATAAGTTTTTTTTCATAGTAATGAAGAATTGAAATGGAATTGTTTTTTTAGTGTTGACGCATTTAGTTTTATCAATAGAGTGACGCTTGCTATTTCTCATTCGCGGAGCTTGCCTTTTTGTAGTGTTTCATAGACTTTTCAGACCATCAAACACGTTATTTGTATTAAGTGACGCATTCTTTATAATTAGTTGACGCATTAAATTTTCCAGTTATGACACCATAGTTGTTGGTATCATATATGATACGCATGGTGCAAATATATATATAAAAATTTGCACAACAAAATTTTTATCCAAATTTTTGAAATGGGAGTTGTTTACGAGGAGGAGATATCCTATATCTCTTCCAGGATCAGAGAGTTGAGGAAGGAGCGACGTCTGACGGTACAGGAACTTGCATACCGTTGCGACATGGAAAGATCCAATTTGAGCCGTATCGAAGCGGGACGTACGAACCTTACGGTCAAAACGATGTGTATCATTTGTAATGCGCTGAGTGTGAGCCTGCGCGATGTAATTCGCTAAAAGGGATATACCTATATTTATATATCCCGGCCTTATCGTCCGAAGGGTTCTTTTTTTGGGCATTTTCGGTAATTTATCGTATATTTACGACCGAAACAAAATAAGGTACAGCTATTTGTGAACACTATCGATTTGATCGTCTGCCTCATGCTGGTGTTAGCCGTCTGGAACGGTTGGCGCCAAGGATTTGTCATGCAGGTATGTTCGTTGGCCGGAATCATCGCAGGCATCTGGGTTGCTTCACGTTACGGTGCCGAAGTCGGCGCATGGCTGAAACTTGACGAGACGATTTCAGCTGCCGGAGGATTCGTCGTGGTGCTTCTGGCGGTCGTCCTGCTGGTAGCCATCGCAGGACGGCTGGTACGCAAGTTGTGCCACTTTGCGGGGTTCGGGATAGCCGATATCGTACTGGGCATCGCCGTATCCGTTTTGAAATACATGCTGCTGCTGAGCGTCCTGTTTTCGGCGTTCGACACGCTGAACGAGGACTACACCCTGATCGGGGCCCGTACGATCGAGAAATCAAAAAGTTACAAACCCGTCATGCGCCTCTCCGAGCGTATTTTCCCGTTCCTGGAATGGGTCGGCGAACAGGTGCCGCGGCAGGCGCGGGAGCAGGACGAAGAATAGCCGATGGGAAAACGGTTCACAGGCGTGGTGATACGCGCCACAGGGAGTTGGTACGAGGTGCTGCACGACGGGGAAGCCGTCCGCTGCCGCATCCGCGGGCGCCTGCGTCTGAAAGGCATCCGGTCGACCAACCCGGTGGTGGTGGGCGACCAGGTCACCTGCGAGTCCGACGACGGGGGCGACTACGTCATCTGCGACATCTGTCCCCGCCGCAACTATGTGATCCGTCGGGCTTCGAACCTTTCGAAGGAGTCCCATATCATCGCCGCAAACATCGACCAGGCATTGCTGCTGGCGACATTGCGGGCCCCGGAAACAGCCACGGAGTTCGTAGACCGCTTCCTGGTGACCTGCGAGGCCTACAAGGTGCCCGTAACGATCGCACTTTCGAAAGCCGACCTGCAGGATCCGTCAGCCATGGCGGAATTCCGCGCCGTATACGAAGGTGCCGGATACCGCGTGCTGGAGGTTTCGGCCACGGAAGGTGTCGGCGTCGAAGCGGTCTGCGAACTGCTCGAAGGCCGCGTGACGCTGTTGTCGGGGAACTCGGGCGTTGGAAAATCGACGCTCATACATGCCATCGACCCGTCGCTCGACATCCGTACGGGGGAGATCTCCGACAGCCACCATAAAGGGCGTCATACCACGACCTTCTCGACGATGTACCCGCTGGCCGGGGGCGGGGCGGTGATCGACACGCCCGGCATCAAGGGGTTCGGGCTGATCGACATCGACGATGCCGAGCTGTGGCACTATTTTCCGGAGATGATGCGCGTCGCCCCTGAGTGCCGCTTCTACAACTGCACCCACACTCACGAGCCGGGGTGCGCCGTGGTCGAAGCGGTCAGGGAGGGGAAAATCGCCTATGCCCGCTACGAGAGTTACCTGAAAATCCTCGATGAAGATGAAAAATACCGCAAATAGGGACACCGCCTGGTATGGCGCGCGTACGGCCAGCCTTGCGGAGTTCATGACACCCGAACGCAATGAGGTACTTCGCCGCACGGTCGCCATGCGTACGCGCTACATGACCGTACTGGCGGAAAACATGTTCCACGGACAGAATGCAGCGGCGCTGATCCGCCATTGCGAAGCCTTCGGCATACAGGAGATGCACACCGTCGAGACACTCTGCAGATTCGACCCCAATCCCGATATCGCCCGCGGCACCGACCAATGGGTCGACGTGCGGCGCCATAGCTCAACCGCTGGGGCGCTCGCCGCACTGCGCCGGGACGGGTACCGCATCGTGGCGACGACACCCCACCGCGAGGATGTGACGCCCGAGACTTTCGACGTCACGCGCGGGCCGTTCGCACTGGTCTTCGGCACCGAGCACGCCGGAATATCGGACGAGGTCATTGCCGGGGCCGACGAATTCCTGCGCATCCCGATGTGCGGCATGGTCGAAAGCCTGAATGTTTCGGCATCGGCCGCAATCCTGATCTACATGCTCTCGGAACGGGTACGGCTCACGGTCGGCGACTGGCGCATGGACGAGGCGCGGCAGGCCGAAGTGCTCTACCGCTGGATGATGTCCAGCGTGAAGGACGCCAAGGGAATTCTCGCCCGCAAATTCGGAAACCTACCATGAATACCATCCTCAGAAAACAATTCCTGGCCCATGTCGGCCAGACCTCGCCGTCCCCGATGCTGGTCGAGGTGGCGCGCGCCGAAGGGTCGTTCTTCTATACGCCCGAAGGAAAACGCTATTACGACCTGGTCGCCGGAGTATCGGTGAGCAACGTCGGGCACTGCAATCCTGCCGTCGTGAAGGCCGTACAGGAACAGGCCGCGCGTTACATGCACGTCATGGTCTACGGCGAGCTGGTCGAAACGCCGCAGGTGGAGTATGCCGCAAAGGTGGCGTCGCTGCTTTCGGGCGGGTTGTCGAGTCTCTATTTCGTCAATTCGGGCGCCGAAGCGGTCGAAGGGGCGCTCAAGCTGGCCAAACGCTATACCGGACGCACGGAGCTGGTCTCCATGCGGCGTGCCTACCACGGGTCGACCCACGGGTCGATGAGCATGATGGGGGCTCCCGAAGGCGAGGAGTGGAAAGGAGCTTTCCGGCCCCTGCTGCCCGACGTGCAGGCAATCGAATTCAACGATTTCGGGGAGTTAGAGCGCATCACGCGCCGCACGGCATGCGTCCTTGCAGAACCCGTGCAGGGCGAAGCGGGCGTCCGCCCGCCTGTCCCGGGCTATCTGGAGGCGCTGCGGCGCCGTTGCGACGAAGTCGGGGCGCTGCTCGTATTCGATGAGATACAGACCGGCATGGGGCGCACGGGAGCGCTGTTCGCCATGCTCAAATACGGTGTTACGCCCGACATCGTGTGCCTGGCCAAGGCATTCGGGGGCGGCATGCCGCTGGGAGCGTTCGCCTCGAGGCCGGAGATTATGCAGACCCTGCAGGAAAACCCCGTGCTGGGGCATATCACCACCTTCGGCGGACATCCGGTATGCTGCGCAGCCGGGCTCGCGGCATTGAATTACCTGCTCGACAACAAGGTCGTCGAAGGGGTCGAGGCGAAGGGCACACTCTACGCACAACTGCTCGGCAACCATCCCGCCGTGCGTGAAATCCGCCGCAGCGGACTGTTGCTGGCGGTCGAATTGGGCGAACCGCAGAAACTCTACCGCATCATGGAACTGTTCAAGCAGGCGGGGATCCTGAGCGACTGGTTTCTGTTCTGTGACACGGCGTTCCGCATCTCGCCGCCGCTGACGATCTCGGAGGAGGAGATCCGCGGAAGCGCGGCACTGATCCTCAAATGCCTCGACGAATTGGGATAGGCCGGGCGGCCAAACGAAAAAGAGGGTCGGAAACCCTCTTTTTTCGTATTACGCCGGAATCTCCCGGCCGCGATTACCCGCAATTAAACATATGCGGCAACTATTTTCCGACGACGGCGCATGCCGGCCGTAATTTTCCGCATCGCCGTGCCTGCTCCGGCTGCGGAGTCAATGGTTTCCTATTCTTCGGCCAATGACTTGAGCAGGGCGATCTCCTCCGGCCAGCGCTGCTCGTCGGGGGTTTCAAGGATCAGCGGAATGCCGTCGAAACGCGCGTCCTGCATGATATAGCGGAAACATTCCATGCCGATCATCCCCTCGCCCAGCGGCGTGTGGCGGTCGACATGGCTGCCCAGGATTTTCATGGCGTCGTTCAGGTGCATGCCTTTCAGGTATTCGAACCCGACCACGCGTTCCAGCTCCGCAAAGGTTTTGTCGCAGGCCTCCGCCGTCCGCAGGTCGTATCCGGCGGCAAAGGCATGGCAGGTGTCGATGCAGACCCCCACGCGCGATTTGTCTTCGACCCGCTCGATCAGGTAGGCCAGGTGTTCGAAGGCAAACCCGAGGTTCGAACCCTGTCCGGCCGTGTTTTCGATCACGGCCGTCACGCCGCGGGTCTTGTCCAGCGCGATATTGATCGACTCGGCGATCAGGTCGAGCGACCGTTCGGGCGAAATCTTTTGCAGGTGGCTGCCGGGGTGGAAGTTCAGCCGGTCGAGCCCCAGCGCTTCGCAGCGCTGCATCTCGTCGAGGAAGGCTGCGCGCGACTTCTCCAGAGCCTCCCGTTCGGGATGCCCGAGGTTAATCAGGTACGAGTCGTGGGGCAGGATCTGCGCGGGTGTATACCCGTATTGGTCGCAGGCCGTGCGGAAGGCGTCGATCTGCGCTGCGGTGAGCGGCGCGGCCACCCACTGGCGCTGGTTCTTCGTGAAAAGGGCGAAGCCCGTGGCCCCGATCCCGTGTGCATTGGCGGGCGCGTTTTCCACACCTCCCGCAGCACTTACGTGTGCTCCGATATATTTCATATGATTGTCTCTGTATTAACTTAAGACAAAGTTAAGGATTTTGTAAATAATTTCATAAATTTGCATATTGAATTTGCAATTATAATCGCTTCACTATGAAATATTTTTACCTGCTTTTCGGGCTCATTCCCGCCCTTTTGGCCGGCAACCCCGCGTTCGCACAAATATCCATCGACGAAGTCGATGCCAAAGAGGACAAAGTGACCTTCCAGGACAAACTGAAATCCACCTCCGTCGATGTGGACTATTTCAGCCTGGCCCGTTACAAGGCCGAGCGCGCCGCAATCCGCAAGGAGCGCAACTACCTCGAATTCAGCGGAGGCATACAGGGTTCACTCACGTCGTACAACGACCCGTGGATCTCGGTCTCGGGCGGTGACAACTCCATTGCCCTGACGGCGGTTTTCGGGCTGCGCCACCTCTTCACGAAGAACCTCTTCACGCTCGAAACCAAGTTCAATGCCAAGCTCGGCTACAACCGCATGAAGGTCGAAACGACCCAGAAAGATGACGAAGGCAACGAATACACCGACAGCGAGGGTATCTGGTTCAAAAACCAGGACGAATTCGTGATTTCCGTCGCCCCGTCGTTCAAGATGTCCGACAACTGGTCGTACGGTTCGATCCTGAATTTCCGCAGCCAGTTCGTCAACGGGTACAAATCGCGTACGGAACAAAAGGAGGAGCACCTCAAGAGCAAATTCATGACCCCGGGCTACCTCGACATCTCGCTCGGTATCACCTATAAAAGCCCCAAGGCCAAATTCCCGATCGTGGTCAACATCTCGCCGATCGCCCTGAATGCCACCTTTGCGGAGAACGAACTGATCCGCAAAACGAACGGATTCAACTACGGTATCGAAGACCCCGACAAGACGTCCAAATACGAAGGCGGTTCGTCGATCCAGATCGACTTCGACCGCACGTTCGGCAAGACCGGTTTCCTGCGCTACCGCACGACGCTCTACTCCTTCTACGGCTGGATCACGGACATCGGTCAGAAGAACAAGATCAGCGACTATTCCGAATACCGGATTGCATATGACGACTGGGTAGAGAAGGGCAGCGACATCAAGACCAAGCCCCGCCTGCCGATCCACCCGATCGTACGCTGGGAAAATACGATCGACATCAAGGCAACAAAATACCTCTCCACGTCGTTAAGTTTCCAGCTTTACTACAACCGGGCGCAGAACCTCGACGTGCAGACCCGCACGCTGCTGAGCGTCGGCCTGACGTATACGTTCAAGAACAAGGAAAAACCGCAAAAATAGTCCGGCCGCCGGCCGGCGTATGACACGCAAATGTATAAGAACTCGAAATACACCGTCCTCTTCCCGCTGCTGCTGGCAGCGGGTGTTGTGTTGGGGCTGCTGCTGGGGCAGTACATGGGCCGCAACAGCACCACTTCGGAGATCAAGGGCATGCTCCGCCAGATGGCACTGCCCACCAACAAGTTAACCTATACGCTTTCGCTGATCGAGAATCAATATGTCGATTCGGTGGCGATGGATTCGCTTGCCGAGCACGTCATCCCGCTGCTGGTCAAGGAGCTCGATCCCCACTCGGTCTATATTCCGGCATCGGAGATGCAGGAGATCAACGAACCGCTCGAAGGCGAATTCGACGGCATCGGCGTGGTCTTCAACATGGCGACCGACACGGTGATCGTGCTGAACGTCATCCCGCAGGGCCCAAGCGACAAGGCCGGGATCAAGGCCGGCGACCGTATCATCGAGATCAACGACACGCTCGTCGCGGGGCAGAAAATCCCGCAGCGCGATGTGGTGAAGAAATTGCGCGGCCCGCGCGGCACGACCGTGCACCTCGGGCTGGGACGCCAGGGTATCTCCGACCTGGTGGGCGTCGACGTCGTGCGCGACAAGATTCCGATCAAGAGTGTCGAATCGGCGTTCCGCATTGCCGACGGCATCGGTTACATCAAGCTGGGACAGTTCGCCCGGACGACCTTCGATGAGATGCAGGCATCGCTGGATACGTTGCGTGCGCAGGGCGTTACCAAACTTATCTTCGACCTGAGGGGCAACTCGGGCGGCTACCTCGACCAGGCCATCATGGTCGCCAACGAATTCCTGCACAAAGACCAGCTGATCGTCTACACGGAAGACCGCCAGCACAAACAACTGCGCGAATACGCCGACGGCACGGGCGCCGCACAGGACATGGATGTTGTGGTGCTGATCGACGAGGGCAGCGCGTCGTCGAGCGAGATCCTCGCCGGGGCATTGCAGGATAACGACCGTGGTACGATTGTTGGACGCCGTTCGTTCGGCAAGGGACTCGTCCAGCGTCAGATCCCGTACAGCGACGGATCGGCATTGCGGCTTACTACGGCGCGTTACTACACGCCTACGGGCCGTTCGATCCAGAAACCCTATACGATCGGCGACGACGAAAGTTACGAAGAGGACATCTGGAACCGGTATAAGAACAACGAGTTCTTCTCGGCCGACAGCATCCACTTCGCGGATTCGCTCAAACGGGTGACTCCGGGCGGGAAGGTGGTCTACGGCGGCGGGGGTATCATGCCCGACGTCTTCGTGCCGGCCGATACGACCGACGTAACGAAATATTTTGTCGAGGTGGCGGGGCGCAACATCCTCTACCGCTACACGATCGAATATGCCGACCGTCACCGCGAAGCCCTGAACAAGGTCAGGACGATCCCCGAACTCCAGGCGTTGCTGGACAGCGACAAGGGCCTCGTGGAGGATTTCATCCGCTATGCGGCACGCAAGGGCGTCGCTCCCGATTACCGGGACATCGCCCGCTCGCGCAAGCTGATCGAAGCCCAGCTGAGGGCTTATATCGGCCGCAACACGGCGCTGGAGGACAACGGCTTCTACGCCAACATCTATCCCGTCGACAACGTGGTGGTGCGTGCCATCGGGATATTAAACGATACACAGAAAAATGATTAAAAAACTCATCGGTATTATCGTGGCCGTGGCGGTGATCGTCATCGTCGTCATTGCGGCTATCCGGCGCGACAATTTCCAGTCGATGTTATTGCGCGACGAGATCGAAAACCAAACCTTCCCGGGGCCAGTCGACACCGACCAGCCGGCGGTACCCGTAGCGGGTGAAATCGAAGTGACGGATTCGGTAACCGTCGAGGTGGTCGATTCGATTCGGTAATACCTGTCCGGAAAGCATACGGGAAATACCTCCCGAGGGAGGGCCTTCGTAAATAACCGATTCCTGACACCGGATAATATCTGCTGGAAAATATTTATTTTCCCGGGGAAAACGGATCGAAATCACTTCGGATCGGGATTCACATAACAGGCAGCAGCCCTTGCAGGGGCTGCTGCCTGCCGTATACCTGAAATCCTTCAAAGAGTCCGGACTGCCGCACCCCGTATCTTTCCCGGCACGCACATGCAGTATCGGGCGGTTTCCCGCATTTATATAGGTAGTCCGTCCCTTTCGGCCGCGACTGCGAGGTCTGCACATATCCCGGCCGCGGGCAGCCAAAGTACATCCTCCGTTTGCATGAATAATCCGGGCTGCACCGACGGCCGGGGATATTGTTCCTCGGGATGGGGTGGTTCTGGCCATCGGGAATGCCTCGCAGATGTCGCAAGCCGTGTGTGGAGGAATTTGAACAACCTCATCCCGTACAGTCGAAAGCGTATAGCATGATTTTCCCCGCCGTATCGCTCACTCATTCGTCAAAAAAATACAGCAGCCCTGCGGGACTGCTGTATACGGCCTGGGTTCTTCCGAAGATCAGAAATATTTGATCTCCCTGCCCTCGATCGCCGAAAGGATATTGTTTGCGGCGGACGATGCACCGATGCGGAACAGGTCGGTCGTAAGCCACTCCTTACCGAGAATCTCCTCAACGATGGTATAGTAAAGTGCGCCGTCTTCGGCCGTGCGGACTCCCCCGGCAGCCTTGAATCCGACCTTGCGTCCGGTCTTCTCATAGTAATCGCGGATGGCCTGGCACATGACGACCGCCGCCTCGGGAGTCGCTGCGACGTCGATCTTGCCCGTCGAGGTCTTTACGAAATCGGCACCTGCGAACATCGACAACAACGATGCCTTGCGGATCAGGTCGGGGGTTTTCAACGCCCCGGACTCGATGATGACTTTCAGTACGATGTCGCCGTCCATCTCGGAACGGATCACCTCGACCTCGTTCGCCGCCTCGTCGTATTCGCCCGTAAGCATGCGCCCCACGTTGAGCACGATGTCGATTTCATCGGCGCCGTTCTCCACGGCCATCGCCACTTCGAGGGCCTTCACTTCGAGGAAGGTCTGGGCTGCAGGGAACCCGCCGCCCACACTCGTAATGCGCATCGGAGTGCCATCGACGGCCAGTCCCACGGTCTCGACGAATGCCGGATAGATACAGATCGAAGCGACATTGGGGATATGGGGATATTTCTGGTAGAACTCGGCAGCCTTGCGGGCAAACTCCGTGACCGAAGTCACCGAGTCATTGCACGACAGGGTCGTGAGGTCGATAGCCGAGTAGCACATTTTGTACACGTCGGTATTGTGGTTGCGTTTCGCGGCTTCGCGGATCCGGGTGACCTCCTGGTCTACCTGGGCTGCGCTCCACGCGGGAGCATATTCGTTCAGATGGTTGGCGTATTCCATAATAATCGCTGTTTTTACAAAATTAGGAAAAAATATTCATACGCGCGGTTCCCGTCCGTAAATTTTTCCCGTCATACCGGCTATCCTGCAAAAAAAGAGCCTGAACCACCGGGTTCAGGCTCTTTTTATCGGTTGACGGCGATTATTTGTTCAGCGCCTTCAGGTTGATGTCGTTGGCAGCCTTCTGAGCCAGTTTCGGGTTCTTCGAAACGGCGCTCTTCAGCTGGGCCTCTGCGGTCTTCAGGTCACCCTCCTTAACAGCGATAACTGCACGCAGGTAGTCGGCGTCGGCCGAGTTGTCCTTGGAGATAGCCTGCTTGGCGGCAGAAAGGTTGTTGCTCATCACCTGGGCCACGGCCTCGTTGTAACCGTCGAGGTTCTGGGCAGCAGCCTTGTAGTCGCCTTCGGCAGCAGCGATAGCGGCCTTGGCCTGTGCATCGGCAGCCTTGGCATACTTCTTAGCCTCGGCGGTGTTGCCGTTGGCCAGGTTGCCCAGGATGAGGTTCTTGGTGATTTCGCTCGACGAATCCATCTTGGCAGCCTTCTCGAACGATTTGAGCGCAGCAGCCTTGTCGCCTGCCTTGGCCTGTGCGATACCCAGGTTGTTGTAAACGCGGGCGTCGTTGTATTTCTTTGAAGCGGCGGTCAGGATGGCAACCTGCTCCTCGGTACCGTTGGCCAGCGTCTCGGCAGCATAGAGGTACTCCTCCACGGTCAGCTCCTGGCCGTTGCGGAACGCAGCCATGATCTCGGCGTCGGTCTTGCCCTGGATGTCGGTGCTGTTCACGATCTGCGAGCGACGCAGTTCGGGAAGAACCTCCTCTTTGAGTTCGTTGAATACCGAAGACATGTTCTTGATTTCGCTCTCACGCTCTGCGGGCGAGTTGTAGAGGCTCAGCACCTGGAGAATGAGGTTCTTGTCCTTGATGTTCGACTTCTCGACCAGTTCCTTGAAACCGTCCCAGTCCTCACCGTAAGCGGCAGCGTCGATGTCCAGGCCCGAATCCTTCAGCAGCTTGGCAACGACTTTCTTACCGGACTCGCTGCGCGACTTCGACAGTTTGTCGTTGAATTTCACGGGGCCATCGGGCGAAGCATAACCCTTCACGGCGATGTTCTGCGTAGCACGGTCGTTCTGCAGTTTGGCATCTACGTCAGCCTTGAACGCGTCGAGGTTGGCTTTCTTCTCGTTCTTCTTGGTTACGACCGAAGAGTTGATCGCATAGAGCAGATCGGTCTTGTCGACGACGGTGGTCACCTTCTTGTAGTTGTTGGCCATCGGAGCCATCAGGTCGGAGTATTTCAGATCCTTCTGGAGCGTGTTCAGGCCGTAAGCTACGGTCAGGCCGAATTCCTTGGCCAGAGCGGCCTTGGCAGCCTCGTCGTTACCGGCCAGCACGGCAGCCTGCTCCTTGGTCGGGATGGCGCCGGTGTTCAGGTTCACGAGCGTGAATTCCTTGCACTTGCCGCCCGGGCACTTGATCTCGGCGCGGAGCTGCAGGGCGCACTTGTCCATACGGGGATCGTAGGGGAACTCTACGTGCTGCGTGAAATTGCCTCCGTTCTTCTTGTCGATGACCGTGTAGTTCTCGTCGACTTTCGAACCCTGGAGATATTTGGCGGCACCGGCAACCTCGCCACCGTCGAATACGATCACGGGAGTTACTTTGATAACGGCTTTCGCGTTGAAATACTTAACCGGGAACGTAACATTGATGTCAGCGGCAACGATACCGTTGTTCAGCGTCAGAATCTCGGGGGTAACCGTCAGGTTGATGTCATCCCGGTTCTTGGCCATCTTCTTGAAGCAATTACAGCTCGAGAATACCAGTGCGGCAGCTACGAGCACAACGCTCAATTTCATTAGATTTTTCATAATCGGTTAATTTAATGTGTTTATTTAAATGTTTGCCTTTTTATCTGTCTTTCGGCCCTGTTCGTACGGAATTCGCGGTATTGCATCTTCCAACTCCCCAGCCAGAACAACGCAAATATAGAAAACTCTTGGTAATTGTGCAATATTTCAGGCGGAATTTCAGTACTTTCCCGCCCGAAAATATCACATTAGCAGTCGTTTTACTCTTCTTTGCGTTCAGGACGTCCGTGGCGTTCGTGGCGTTCGCCGCGCTCGGGACGCTCGCCACGCGGACGACGCTCCCGCTCCACATAACCCTCGGGCTTGGGCAGCAGCACCTTGCGCGACAATTTGAGCTTGTTGGTCTTCGGATCCATACCGATCAGCTTCACGTCGATCTCATCGCCCTCTTTCAGGCCGGTCTCCTCCATGGTCTCGAAGCGCTTGTAGTCGATTTCCGAGATGTGGAGCAGGGCGTCCTTGCCGGGCATGATCTCGACGAACGCACCGAAGGTGACGATCGAACGGATCTTGCCGTGGTACGTCTCGCCGATCTCCGGGATCGCAACGATGGCCTTGATGCGGTTCAGCGCGCCGTCGAGTGCGGTCTTGTCCTGGCCGAAGATGTCCACGATACCCTTATTGTCGACCTCGGTGATCGTGATGGTCGTACCCGTGGTCTTCTGGATGTCCTGGATGACCTTGCCGCCGGGGCCGATCACGGCACCAATCATATCCTGCGGGATAGTGATCTGTACGATGCGCGGTACGAAAGGCTTGTAGTCCTCGCGCGGTTCGGCGATGCACTCGGTGATCTTGTCGAGGATGTGCAGGCGTCCCTTGCGGGCCTGCTCCAGCGCTGCGGCCAGCACCTCGTACGAGAGGCCGTCGACCTTGATATCCATCTGCGTGGCGGTGATACCGTCCTTGGTACCCGTCACCTTGAAGTCCATGTCGCCCAGGTGGTCTTCGTCGCCCAGGATGTCCGACAGCACGGCCCACTTGCCGCTCTGCGAATCGGAAATCAGCCCCATGGCGATACCCGAGACGGGCTTTTTGAGTTTCACACCGGCGTCCATCAGGGCCAGCGTGCCGGCGCAGACGGTAGCCATCGACGACGAACCGTTCGACTCGAGGATGTCCGATACGATACGCACGGCGTAGGGGTTCTCCTCACCCAGCGGAACCATCGGTTTCAGGGCACGCCATGCCAGGTGGCCGTGGCCGATCTCGCGGCGGCTCAGGCCGCGTGCGGCCTTGGCCTCGCCCGTCGAGAAGGGCGGGAAGTTATAGTGCAGCACGAACTGCTCGGTACCCTGTACCAGCACTTCGTCCTTGACTTTTTCGTCGAGTTTCGTACCGAGCGTAACGCTGGTCAGCGACTGCGTTTCACCGCGCGTGAAGATCGCCGAGCCGTGGGCTGCGGGCAGGTAGCCCACCTCGCACCAGATCGGACGGATCTCATCGGTCTTGCGGCCGTCGAGGCGCTTGCCCTCGTCGAGGATCATGTTGCGCATGGCCTTTTTCTGCACGTCGTCGTGGAAATATTTGTGGATCAGCGGGGCTTTCTCCGCCAGTTCCTCCTCGCTGTAACGCGCTGCGAACTCGGCCTCGAGGGCGTTGAACTTTTCCTCGCGCTCGTGCTTCATCGTGCCGCTCGTGGCGATGGCGTAAGCCTTGTCGTAAAGCTCGCTGATAATCGTCTGGCGCAGCTGTTCGTCGTTGACCTCATGGCAGTAGGTGCGTTTCACGTCCTTGCCCAGTTCTTTCGCGAGTTCGATCTGTACGGCGCAGTGCTTCTTGATCTCCTCGTGTGCGAACTTGATGGCCCCAAGCATCACCTCCTCGGAAACCTCCTTCATCTCGCCTTCGACCATCAGGATGTTGTCGATCGTACCGCCGACCATGATGTCGAGGTCGACCTTGCCCATCTCCGAATAGTTGGGGTTGATGACGTAGTTGCCGTCGATGCGAGCCACGCGAACCTCCGAAATGGGGCCGCCGAAGGGGATGTCCGAAACGGCGAGGGCGGCCGAAGCCGCCAGGCCCGCCAGGGCGTCGGGCTGGATATCCTTATCCGCCGAGATGAGGTTCACCGTTACGTAAACCTCGGCGTGGTAATCTGCGGGGAACAGGGGGCGGAGGGCTCGGTCGATCAGGCGCGCGACGAGCACTTCGCTGTCGTTGGCCTTGCCTTCGCGCTTCATGAAGCCTCCGGGGTAGCGTCCGCAGGCGGCGTACTTCTCTTTGTACTCCACCTGGAGGGGCATGAAATCGGTGTCGGGTTTTGCGTCCTTGGCGGCCACCACGGTACCCAGGAGCATCGTATCTCCCATCTTGACTACCACGGAGCCGTCGGCCTGCTTGGCCAGTTTGCCCGTTTCGATCTCGATCTGGCGTCCGTCGGCCAGCGTGATGATCTTGCGGACTGCGTTGTACAGCTTCTTTTCTTCCATAAAAATCTAAACCTATAATGTTTTTCGAATCGTTGTCCTTTACGAAAATGAAGGCAACCCCTCGTTGGGAATTGCCCTCATTTCTCCCTCGCGGATTATCGGCGGAGGTTGAGCGTCTTGACGATGGCGCGGTAGCGCTCGATGTCGACCTCTTTCAGATACTCCAGCAACGCGCGGCGCTTACCGACCAGGCGCAGCAGTGCGCGCTGGGTTCCGAAGTCGTGTTTGTTGCTCTTGAGGTGTTCTGTAAGGTGGCTGATACGGTACGAAAACAACGCGATCTGGCTCTCGGGCGAACCCGTGTCGGTGTTAGACTTGCCGTACTGGCCGAAAAGCTCCTGCTTTTTCTCTGCTGTTAAATAAGCCATTTTTGAAAGTTTATTTAAATTCCACTCTACGACGCATCCCCCTTACCGTGGATAACGCCAGAGCGTCCGGCAAAGTTACGAAATAATTGACAATTAAGCATGGCAAATGAAAAATTATTTACCTTTTTTACACGGATTTATCGCCTTAAACTCCGGAAAATACTATTTTTGCGGCAAAACAAGTCTACGTTATGGTAAAGACGCTTATTTTCGCACTCCTCGCGACGATGTGCGCAACCTTCCTGTGGGGCTGCGGCGGCAAGGTTTCCTATACGACCGTCGACGGGACGATGCTCGGCACGACGCTGCACGTGGTGGCCGACGTGCAGGGCACTTCGCCGCAGGAGCTCTACGCCGCCGTCATGGCGCTCGACCGGGAGGCCAAGGCCTCGATGTCGATCTTCGACCCGGCGTCGCTGCTGAGCCGCCTGAACCGCAACCAGACCGACAGCGTCGACCGCCATATCGCCTTCAACCTCCGCCTGGCCGACAGCATCAGCTCGCTGAGCGACGGCCGTTACGACGTGACCGTCAAACCGCTCGTCGAGGCGTGGGGCTTCGCCGGGAAAGAGGCGCAGGAGAACCCGAACGTCGATTCGATCCTTGCGTTCGTGGGCCGTCAAAAGGTGCGCATCGAAAACGGCCGCCTGATAAAGGACGATCCCCGTGTGCAGCTGGATTTCAATTCGATCGCCAAAGGATATACCGTCGACCTGCTCGCGCAGCTCGTCGAATCGTTCGGCGCCAGGAACTACATCGTCGACATCGGCGGCGAAGTCCGCTGCAAGGGCGTCAACCGGCAGGGGAATCCGTGGCGCATCGGCATCGAGACCCCGTTCGACGGCAACATGTCGAACGGCGAATACCTCCAGCGGCGTATCGGGATGACCGAAGGCGGCCTGGCCACCTCGGGCAATTACCGCCGTTTCTACCTCGATGCCAAAGGCAACAAGATCGCCCACACGATCGACCCCCGCACGGGGCGCAGCGCCGTTTCGCGCCTGCTGTCGGTGACGGTCGCGGCTCCGACCTGCGCCGAGGCCGACGCTCTGGGAACCATGTTCCTGGCGATGGGGGCCGACGATGCGCTGGCCGCGGCGAAGTCCATGCCCCGGATGAAGGTCTATTTCATCCTCGCCGACGGCGCGGATGGCTATGAAGAGTATGTTTCGCCCGCCATGAAGGCGGCAATCATGCAATAACCGATTTATGAAAAGCGCAGTTTTCCTCTACAACACCCAATCAGCAGTCCAAAGATCGCGGTACCTTCTGCCATTGCGCAGCCAAGAAGCATATTCCGGCTGATCCGCCCGGCCTGCTCCGGCTGACGTGCAATGGCCTCTGAAGACTTTCCTGTGGCAATGCCGATGCCAATTCCCGCGCCAAGACCAGTCAGAACCGCGATCCCCGCGCCAAGTGCTGCAATACCCATGTTAAATTCCTCCTCAATAAAATGTTTTTCTCAGGATGTTTTCTCTGCTTACTCCAAAGATTCCGAAAGGAACAGTGTTGTCAGGAACACGAACACAACCGCCTGCAATACCCCGTCAAAGATATCGAAGTATAGGCTAAACGGAACGGGAACCACAGCAGGAGCCACCGTCTTAATCAGCTCCATAATGATAAAGCCCCCTAAAATGTTGCCGAACAGCCGCATACACAGGGCGAGCGGCCGGATGCCAACCTCCATCACGTTCAGCGGCGTGATGATCACGGACGGCTGGCCAAATTTCTTCAGTCCACCGCCCAGCCCGTGATAGCGGAACTGGGAACCGTAGATCAGCACCAGGCTCATGATCGCCAAGCCCGCTGTCACATTCAAATCTTTGGTGGGCGGTGCCACCCCAAACAGCCCGGATAGGTTCGCAAACAAAAGATACAGGCCGATGGTACCAAGATAAGGCGCAAAGGTACGCCAATATTTTTCCCCCAAGATTTCCTGACAGAAATTGTTGATGAACCCAACAAACATCTCTGCCGCCGCCTGCCGCCTGCCCGGCCGTTCTTTTAGGTCGTGGGTCAACCAAATGGCAAGCAGCGTGAGCAATAGGATAATCACCCAGGTGACCACCGCAGACGCCGGCACCGGAATCCCGCCAAACAGAGGGATCTCAAATGCCGTCTTGTTTTGAAGCTGCTCATTGAGCGCCGCTTGAATTTCATCCAACATGTACCACCTCTTTCGTTTTTCAGATCGCACCTTATTTTAGTCTTCCAAAGAAGAAAGGCAATCTTAAAAAAGTAAAAAACGCAAACCGCGCAAAATGACGGTTTCCATCCCTTTCCCCTCCAAACGGGTTTGATGCCGCTTGACGGATGTGATATGATAAACAGGAAATTTTATTGTTCAGAGGTTCATGCTGCCCATGCACAAGAAAAAAAACACCAGTCCTAAGATCTATGTTCAAATCCGGAAAATGCTCCTACTGGGTATCGTGATTGCCCTGGGACTTTCCCTTGGTGTCAGCTTTCTGCTCAACTTAATCCAGGAAAGCCGTTCCCGGGACCAGACCCTCTCCAGCGCCGCGCAGGTGGCCGCAAACACCCCTGTCTTGATGGAGGACATCCACCATACCCAGGCCACTGAGTACATCCGGCGCACCGTCCGCAATGTTCCCAGCATTGATGTCTTCGCGGTATATGATAAAAGCGGCGCTCCCGTGGGCCGTCGAACTCCGCGAAATAGACCCCCTGCCACATCCCAAGCAGCAGCCGGCCGTTTTCCACCGGGATGGTGACGCTGCTGCCCACACAGACGGCTTTCAGATGGGCAGCGGAATTCCCCTCCGCATGGCGGAACTCGGTCCGGTCGGGAAAGGTTTTGTCCAGCGCATAGAGCAGATCGCTGACCACGTCTGGATCGGCATTTTCGTTG
>OLRD01001120.1_pt1 | contig 17262 bp, 20 predicted proteins | sample 1672051 | NCBI WGS metagenome assembly OLRD01 (sample SAMEA3136640, study PRJEB25190) | human gut metagenome | biome: human gut; feature: human-associated habitat; material: faeces | place: Austria | collected 2013 | reverse complement strand
AATAGGATAAATCGCCAGGCTTTCCTATGGCTTAGCGGCGAATCACGCCTTCGTAGACGGGAACAAACGTATCGGCGCCATGATGATGCAGCTGCTCCTGAAATGGAATGGGTATCAGCTTAAATTGGAGCAAGGTGAGCTGTCCGATATGTTCCTGGCCATCGCTTCAGATGCTGCGGACGAACGCTCACTCGAAGTGTGGATTCACGACCATCTCACTACAAACGAATAGCCACGGATGCAGCTTTCAAGGAGACGCCTGGTCTTAGGCGTCTCTTTTTCCCGACTTTTTCGCCGGCCGCCAGAAAAAGATTTTCCGTGATATACCAACCACCATACTCATCGTAGAGTTTTGTGTGTCTGACGTTTATGGAGCAATCACATGACTCACGAAAAGGAAAGGAGCGCATTATATCACGTGAATACCAAAATCACTTATCTGTACCGAGATGCAAACAATTGGAAACAGCACAACTGCGTTGTCGTAAAAGGAGGCGTCACGCCCGAACAGGTAAAGTCTATCGTATCCTGCCTGCACGATAACGAATACTTTATCCCAAGCTGCGTCGGCATGCCGGAGACACGTTTCAGCGCAATCACAGAGGACGACCACCCGTGGTTCGAACTCACAGAGAACGACTTCCTCTTGACGCTCGAAAAAACGACGCTGGACGTATCTATCGATGAACTCGTCGCCCGCTTCCAGAAAGCGCACGACTCCAACGCGTGGGCTGCGGCAGAGCAGGCGTTCGAGCAGGCGCATCAACTTAGCGGCGAACACCGTATCGTCACGAAAGAGAAATACGACGCTTTACGCAAAGTCCTCGTTGACAACGGTATCGACGCTGACGAAGTGGACGTCGTCGCTCAGGCCGTCTGCTACGTTCTCTGCGACGAAGAGACCGAACAATTTGCTGCGACAGAGAAAGGATGAGAAAAATGCCAGACACATTGTTGTGCCGCTTCCAAAACGCGAAGGCGTTCCAGGTTTTCGTCGACGCACTGCGTTCGTTTGTAGGTGAAAAGGTCGATTATCTCCTCGTGGAGTCGACTCCTGAAGGGAACGTCGTAGGATTCGCTTGCGACGGCCCGAGATTCGCGAAACAAGTCTACGACCCAGACGAGAACGCCGTCACCATTTATCGCCCGTTTTCCGTGTATCTTCGTCCTGTGAGTATTACGAACGTTGATAACGTAAGTGTAACGCTGTTTGAAGACGCTGATGGAAATGCCGTCCTCCGATACGGAGACACCGTTACCAAGTGTAAACGGCCAGAGACTCCCGCCGACTTTCACACGTTCTACAAGAAGGCGCGTGGAATCACTATCTGCGACCTCGACATCAATCGGAGCCTTCTCGAAGAGACGCTGCGCACCTTTGACAGCGATACGAAGAATAAGCGCGTCAATATCAGCGTCCGTAGATGCGGGAACAAACAGATGTTTTCGATGAAGCTCGGGAAAAACGAACGATACATCTGCCCTATCATCGTAAAACAAAAGCCGAAAAAAGAGCCGGATAACGCCGACGACCAATGAAACGCGCCGCTGCAATCACATTGGAGGTAGCACAATATGAAAATCCTTGACTTTCTCCCGGCCCAAGCTGAAGCCCTCACAAAAGCCATGACAGAGGTTCCGCTGTCCATCCGAGACAACATCTCTTCTATCGTCCTGGAAGGCTCAGACTTCAACGACTTGAACCGCCAACACTTTCTCTGGTATGGCGGCGATATGGTGAGTATCGCCTACCGTGGGTACCGCTTTATCGTCTCCGCCGTCGGGGATGTCATCGCGACCTTGACTCGGAAATCCGATAACGTGGAAGTCTGCGATATCAGAGACAAAGGCAACACAGGCCAGTTTGGAAGGGAAATCGCCTCATATATCAAAAACGATGCTGAACTCAAGCAGCTTATGGCTGACGACCATCCTCTATATCAGCTGGACCTCACGGACAACAACTGGTGGGAATGCTTTTGCTACGACCCGCAAGGACAGTTCCACGACCTGATGCTCGCCTTGGACTCGGACGGTGTCATCGACGCTGTCGTCGAGACCGCTGTCGCAATGGATTCTATCATCGAAGACCTGACATAAAGGAGATACCTATGGAACACTTTGGAACACACGACCAGACCGAGCTGAAAGAATTCGGTGGGTTCGTTAAGAACCTGAAGAGCGGCAGCTATGAACTGCTGTTCCGCACTACTATCAGCCCCTTGCTCGCAAAGAACCGCGCTATCGAAATCGCAAGGAGGCTTAGCGAGATGTACGAAACTGAAGGCCGCGCCTACGACACAGATAACGTCATCGTGAAAGAACGCTCCATCCATCTCACCTATGGTGAGTGGGAACAACATGCAGAAGAAGAAACCTAATTCCAACAAAAGAGAAAGGCTGCCAAACGGCAGCCTTTTCTATTTGCTTAGGAATGGGTCAAATCCCAGTCCACGGGTTCTGACTCGAATGACTTCAAAAAGAGGTTTGCCTGAGAAAAGGGCCTGCTGCCCAAAAAGGCGGGTACGCCACCACTTGCCTTTGTCGCCCCAAGCGGGCTGGGATGGCTGCTGCAGATACTGCATTTATTATCGTGCCTAGAAATCTGCAGTCCAGCCGTAAACGTACGGGCGTGGGCGCCCCACAACAAGAACACGACCGGCTGCGAAAGCCCGACACAGACGCGGCAGACGTCCAGCACGAAATTCGACCAACCCCACAGCGAATGGCTCGTTGGGAAACCTTTCTCGACTGTCAAAGACGTGTTGAGTAAAAGCACACCTCTTCTGGCCCACGGAGTCAGGTCGCCGTTATCAGGAATCGGACAGCCGATATCATCGTGCAGCTCTTTGAAAATGTTCCGAAGCGACGGAGGAACAGCCACGCCGGGATTCACCGAAAACGCCAGCCCGTTCGCCTGACCGGGTCCGTGATATGGGTCCTGCCCAATTATCACGACTCTGACCTTATCGGGCGGCGTCATTTCGAGAGCATTGAAAATCTTGTCACGCGGCGGATATATAACGGCGCCCTGTTTTGCTTCCTCATCGACGCGATGGAGAAGTTTTTTAGCCGTAGATTTCGCATCCAGCGAAAGGAAGTCGTTCCACTTTATCATAAATTCGCCTCCCCTATTCTTTTTCACGCGATGCCAGCGCGTACTGCGCTTCCGCTATATCGAGAAAGAAATTGCGGCCCAACGAGCTGCCATAGAACTCGTCAAAATCGTCGTTGTCGAAGTTCACGGAGAACGAATCCACCGCGGCGCCTCGGAATTCAACGTTCTCGACAGTCCCGTGTTCGATACTCCTATCTTCGAAGTCGACATACCAAATATCAACGCCGTGACGGATTCGCTCGACAAGGCTGGAGACTTCGGTTCGCCGAACAAATCGAGAAGCGATTTCTTTGAGCAATTCGATGTTGCCTGTGTCTTCCTCTGAGACCATCTGACGATACATCTGGCAAAATTCGACGTCTGTGCAAGTCGAGAATGGTTGAGAAATGTCGCGTTCCATACGAATCCCCTTTCCGAGATGCTCTACCACCATATTCTAATCCAGTATGGTCTTTTTCACAAGGGATAGCGCGGCATTTGTCCTCCTATATGAAAAATCAATGTTTATTTGTAATGGCAGACATCGAGAAGAAAAATGTACTAAACGCAACCACTGATTTTTGTATATATCAAACATAGAAATCGACTTTTTGCCATAAAAGCATCGTCGATAGTTAGAGTTTTCGCCAATTATCGAGATATGAGTGCATTGGGTTCTCCCATACTGCCACAGCATTGTTGCGGCGCCCGTCCGCCCGCCGCAGGCGCAGGCAATCGTAACAACGGTTGCGCACGGCTGCCATCACGAAGGAAGCGATGTCACGGCAACCGTCGAGCCGCCCCCGCTCCGTCCACAACCGCTCCAGCAGGTCGTGCGTCACGTCCTCGGCCTCGTCGGCGCAAAGCAGCAGGCTTTGTGCATAACGGAACATACGGTCGCGGAGCGGCACAACGTAACGGGTGAATTCGAATTCCTTCATTGTATTTGTAAGACGAAGCAGCCGGGCAAAACGCAACACCGGATCGGTAAATATCGTAATTTTTTCCTCAATAGAAGCCTTTCCGATCCCATGCCGGAGCTCCTATAATATAGGTATGGCAAAAAAATGCAGATTTTTTGAAGAAATTTAGTACTTTGTATTGCATAATACTAAAATATGTATTATATTTGCAATACCAAAGTAGTAGTAAACCGGAAATATTAACCCTAAAATACCTCTACGACTATGAAAGAGACAGTAAACGTAAATATCGGCTCGCAGGCTTTCACCCTCGACGAAGATGCTTACCGTGTACTCAGGAGTTATCTTGACGACATACGCAGCCGCCTGCCCGAATACGACACCGAAACCATGGGCGACATCGAGGTACGCATTGCCGAGATATTCCGCGAGATCGTCTCCTCTCCGATGCGCGTCATCACCCTCGACACGGTGCGCACGGCGATGCATCGAATGGGGGCACCCTCGGACTTCGGCGAGCGCCGCGGCAACACCGCCCGGCAGGAGGACGAGGAAGCCGAGCCGGAAACCCGCAAGCTCTACCGCTCGCGCACCGACCGCTCGATCGCCGGCATCTGCGGAGGGCTGGCCGACTTCTTCCATGTAGATGCTACGGTCATGCGGCTCCTCATGCTGTTCCTGATAATCTTCGGCGGGCTTTCGATCTGGGCTTACATCATCCTCTGGATCATCATCCCCGAACAACCCGCCCCGAAATTCAATATTAACCGTAAAAACCGATAAAACCATGGCAACGGACAAAACAAAAAAACTGTACCGGGTACGCGACGGCATCATCGCTGGCGTCTGCGGCGGACTGGCCGACTTCTTCGGGCTCGACCCGTCGCTCATACGCATCGCAACTCTCATCCTCATACTCTTCGGCGGGCTTTCGCTCTGGGTATACATCATCCTCTGGCTGATCGTACCGAAGGCTCCGAAGCGATTAACCGAATAAAGCATTATGGCTGAAGACAACGTAAAAGCGCAGATGCGCAAGGGAATCCTGGAGTATTGCATCCTCGCCATCCTTTCCCGCGAAGATTCGTATGCTCCGAAGATCATCGCCGAACTCAAAGAGGCCGAGATGATCGTGGTCGAGGGTACGCTGTACCCGATCCTCACACGGCAGAAAAATTCGGGGCTCCTGACTTACCGTTGGGAAGAATCCCCGCAGGGGCCGCCCCGCAAATACTACACGCTGACCGACAAGGGGCGTGAATATCTTAAAACGCTCGACGAAGCCTGGGACGAACTCGTAGGCCAGATACAGGTCATTCGCCACGGAAAATAAAAAATCAACCCTTAAATAATTACAACCATGAAAAGAATACTTTTGATCGCAGTCCTGCTGGGCACCATGATCACCGCCACCACATATTTCGTCTGCATCGCAGCCCCGTCGGTACTCTTCGGCAAGGGCATCAAAGGCAGCGGCAACATCGTCACGCGCACCATCGACGCCCCGGATTTCGACCGTGTGGATGCGGCACGCGCCGTGAAGGTCGTCATCACCGGCAAGGCGACCGGCAAAATCACGATCGAAGCCGACGACAACATTATGGAATACGTAGTGGTGGAGGCCAAGGGCGGACGCCTGACTGCGACCATCGACAAGTCGGTCAACAACGTATCGAACGCCGACGTGACCGTCACCGTCCCGGCCAACGGGCGCATCCGCGCACTCGACGCATCGAGCGCCGCACGGATCACGAGCGAGGTCACGCTGACGGCCGACAAATTCTCGATCGACGCATCGAGTGCCGCCAGGATCGACGCGGCCGTGAAATCGACCTCCTGCACAGTGGCCGCATCGAGCGCCTCGAACATCGACGCCGCCATCGAAACCGGCTCCTGCACGGTAGGGGCATCGAGCGCCTCGAAGATCACCCTGAAGGGCTCCGCCGACAAATGCAGCATCAACATGAGCTCGGCCGCAAAACTTTCGGCCGCCGAATTCACGGTCGCCGACTGCAGCGTCGACACCTCGAGCGCTGCCAAAGCTACGGTCAACTGCACGGGCAAACTCCGCGCCGAGGCTTCGAGCGGCAGTTCGATCCGTTACACGGGCGACTGCCAGACCAGCATCAGCAAATCGAGCGGCGGCAGCGTAAGCAGGAAATAATCCCCCAACGGCACAACTATGAAAGAGGTTAAAAAATGCAGCATATCGGGCGTAGCGTTCACGATGGACGCCGATGCCTACCAGGAGCTGGAGAACTATCTCGACAGTCTGAAAAAGACCTACAAGGATACGCCCGACGGAGCCGAGATCGTCGCCGACATCGAAGCCCGCATAGCCGAGCTGATCCTCACGACGCAGGACAACACCCGCGTGGTCGAGAAACCCCTGATCCTGAATATCATCCACCAGATGGGCTCGGTCGAGGACATCTCCGAGGAGAGTTCGGACAAAAAAGCCACCGAAGAGCCGCGTATCCCGCGCCGCCTTTACCGCGACACGGAGAACGCCAAACTGGGCGGCGTATGCGCCGGCATCGGCAAGTACTTCGACGTCGATCCCGTATGGATCCGGCTGGGCATGTTCCTGCCGATCCTGCTGAGCTTCCTGCACTGGATTCCGTTCATGGACTGGACGGGACCGATGATGGGCAACCTGTTCGGCATCTTCGTCATCTGCTACGTTATCATGTGGTTCGCCGTACCGGCGGCACGCACGGCACGCCAGAAACTCGAAATGAACGGCGAAAAAATCACCGCACAGTCGATCCGCGAGACCACCGAAGCCACCGCAGGCTGCGATCCCGACGTCAGGGCCAAGCCGATCGTGGCGGAGGCCGTCTCGGTCTTCGGCAAGGTGGTGCTGATCCTGCTCAAGCTTTTCGCCGGGCTGCTCGTATTCGGGCTTATCATGGGAGCCTGCGCCCTGATTATCGGGCTGTTCGCCCTGGTCATAGGCGGCGGAGGCATCCTCTCGCCTTTCTCCCCGCTGGGCATGACGCTGTGGGTACCTATTCTCGGCATATTTATTGTACTGATTCCCGTCATACTGCTCATTTATGTACTGATGTGCCTCATCGCTTCGCGCAAGCCCGGAGGCACGGCCGTGCTGATCATCTTCCTGCTGTGGCTCGCGAGCTTCATCGCATGCGCCTGCATCGCCATCCGCGAGGATGTGGGCGACCGGTTCCGCGCCAAGCGTAACGTGATCGAACAGGTGCTCAACACCGAAGTGGTGATCGACAACGACACGACGACGGTACAAAAGCTGCTCAAGGAGTACGAAAGCCAGAACGTCATCGAAGACGGCCACAAGACGCTGCACATCAGCATCCCGAACAAATCGATCGACATTACGATCGACAAAGACAAGGCCGGGCTGGAAGTAAAGGCCGACGGCAAACGGGTGAAGGTCGGGAAAAGCCGCAAGGCTTCGGCAGAAGAGGCCGGACAGAGCACGCAGGCAGCCGCAGAGGCGGACGCAGACACTGCTGCGCAGGGACAGCAGACCGAATAAGGCCACAGGCGTTAGGTAAAATAAAAAGTTTTTTCGGAACGCAGGGCGCACCCACGGGTAGCGCCCTCGTTTTTTTGAAAAATTTAAAATAATTACTACCTTTGAGGGATTTTGTGTTTAAACGAAAAACTATGGCTGGCAGCAAATGCATCGGCATTCTCACATCGGGAGGCGACGCCCCCGGCATGAATGCGGCAATACGTGCGGTAACCCGCAGCGCAATCTATAACGGCTTTACGGTAAAGGGAATCATGCGCGGATACAAAGGTCTCGTATACAACGAGATCGTAGAGTTCAAATCCCAGAGCGTAAGCAATATCATCCAACTGGGCGGCACGATTCTCAAAACGGCGCGCAGCCAGGAGTTCACCACGGCCGAAGGACGTAAGGCGGCTTACGACAACATGGTCGCAGCCGGCATCAACGCGCTGGTGGTCATCGGCGGCGACGGCTCGCTGACAGGCGCAGGGATTTTCGCGCAGGAGTACAACGTGCCCATCGTAGGGCTTCCCGGGACGATCGACAACGACCTCGGGGGTACGGACTCGACGATCGGCTACGACACGGCGCTGAACACGATCGTGGAGGCGGTCGACAAACTGCGCGATACGGCATCGAGCCACGAGCGCCTCTTCTTCGTCGAGGTGATGGGACATACGGCGGGTTACCTGGCGCTGAACAGCGCCATCGCCACGGGTTCCGAAGCGGCTATCATCCCCGAAATGGACACCGAGGTCGACCAGCTGGCCGAACTCATCAACCACGGCTTCCGCAAGAGCAAGAACTCGGCGATCGTCATCGTGGCCGAAAACCCCAAGACGGGCGGCGCCACGGCACTGGCCGAACGTGTCAAGAAGGAGTTCCCGCAGTACGACGCCCGCGTCACGATCCTGGGGCATATCCAGCGCGGCGGGTCGCCGACGGCCGTAGACCGCATCCTCGCCTCGCGGATGGGCGAAGCCGCCATCGAGGCGTTCCTCGACGAACAGCGCAACGTGATGATCGGCATTCAGAACGGCAAGATCGTCTACGTCCCCTTCGCCAAGGCGACCATGCACAACAAGGGCATCGACCGCAATTCGCTCGACCTGGTAAAGATACTCTCCATATAATTTCACAACAGACAACCCCGAACTTACCGAATGAAACGTGTTATCGGAATCGGCAATGCCCTGACGGACATGCTGGTCAACCTGGAATCAGACTCCGTGCTGGGTCGCTTCAAACTCGCCAAAGGCTCGATGAGCCTCGTGGATACCAAACTGCAGACCGAAATCTCGAAATCCGTGGCAGGACTGCCCTACTCGCTCTCGCTCGGCGGTTCGGCCGGCAACACCATCCGCGCCATGGCCAAACTGGGCTGCCAGGTCGGGTTCATCGGCAAGGTCGGACAGGATACGACGGGCGACTTCTTCGTCCAGGCACTCGAAAACCTGGGCGTGGAACCCGTAATCTTCCGTGGCTCGAAACGTTCGGGCAAGTGCGTGTCGCTCATCTCGCCCGACGGCGAGCGGACGATGGTCACCTACCTCGGCGCGGCACTCGAACTGACCGCCGCGGAGATCGACCCGGCGATCTTCGACGGGTACGACTGCCTCTATATCGAAGGTTACATCGTCCAAGACCACGACCTGATCCGCAAGGCTGCCCGCACGGCCAAGGAGTGCGGACTGAAGGTCGCCATCGACCTGGCCAGTTTCAACATCGTGGCCGAAAACCTCGAATTCCTGCGTAACCTCGTCAGGGACTATGTCGACATCGTTTTCGCCAACGAGGACGAAGCCAAGACCTTCGCCTGCGAGGCGGAGCCGCTGAACGCCCTGCAATGCATCTCGGAGATGTGCGAACTGGCCGTGGTGAAGATCGGCATCAAGGGCGCCATGATCAAGCACGGCGACGAAGTGGTGCATGTCGGCATCCTGGCTGCGGCAAAACGCGTCGACACGACGGGTGCCGGGGATTTCTACGCCGCGGGGTTCCTCGCAGGGCTTTGCGAGAACCTCTCGCTGCGCCAGTGCGGCACGATCGGCGCCATCACGGCGGGCAAAGTCATCGAGGTCGTCGGGACTACCTTCGGCGAAGAGGCCTGGGAGGACATCTCGCGCCTGGTGAACAAGGTCAGGAACGAGAAATACCTGTTCTGACCCGGAAAATTGGAATAAAGAAAGCGGCCCGTAAGGCCGCTTTCTTTATTCCAAAGGCAGGAACCGAACCTGCAACGCCCATAAAATCGGAATTTATTGTTATTTTTACGACACAAAACACCGGCGGCATGGACAAAATATGGACTTCGGCCAAAGTCAAAATCAGGAACCGGCTGGACTTTATCCATTACGGCCAGCGAATCGGCTACATCAATATCGTCGCGATCGTCATAGACCTCGCCATTCTGCTCTATTCGGCCATCGACTACCAAACGCTGATGCAAACCGGCAACCTGTTCCTTTTCCTGTTCCTGGTCTTTACGACCCTTATCTGGCAGACGATCTGTTTCGTAAAGGATTTCTACGCCTACACGCATAAGACGGAGTATTACAACCTCCAAGACATCTACCGGCACAAGACTCCGGAGGCAGCCGACGAGTTGGATGAGATTTATACCGCCGCCCCGATCGCCTTCCCGGGCACCGTATTGCGGCACAGCGACAACATAGACCGCTTATTGCAAGCAGACCGCCCCATCCATGCGATACTATGCACCGACAAGGAAAAGCGGGTATTGAAATACATAAAGAATTACCGGGACATCCTGCTGCCGTTCCTCAACGGCAAGTGGCACGAAATGAAGAACAGGAACGGCAGTTTTTACAACGAGCGCAAACTGTGCATGGCATCCGAATTCGGGGAAAGCGGCGGAGAATGGTACGTCCGGGTATGCAAAGGCTGTTACTACAACTCCTACCTGACGAACGTAATCTATGCGAAAAAACTCTCCCACCAAAGCGGTTGGGGCATGACCCCTCCCGCGAACATCGCCAACTACCCGGTACGCCGGCTCGAAAAATCGGTCATGAGCGACCACATCGGCATTTCGACGCTGGCCGTCACAACCGACGGATATGTCATTATCCTCCACCAGAACGACAAGGCCCTCACTTCGACAGACCGCCTGACTCCTTCGGGATCGGGATCGGTCGACTTCAGCGATTTGCGTCCGGACTCCGATTTCAGGGAGACGCTGAAAGCCGCAGCCGAGAGGGAGCTGCGCGAAGAAACCAACCTCCCCGCAGGCCGGATCGGACACACGGAGGTCATCGGCTTTTACCGCGACCTGGGGCGCGGTGGGAAACCCGAGTTCTGCTGCCTGACCCAGCTAAATGCCAGCTCGTTCGAAATAGCCGAGCTGGAACCCAGCTGCGAGGAACAGCGGGACGATTTCGAAACCTACCAGATACTGGGGGAAATGGGAGCATTGGACGGAAAAGATTTCGGGCGGTTTTCGGACATGGCGCTCAACCTCTCGCCCGGATGCGAAGAAGAGCACCCCTCATTGGCGCTCTACATGTGCTACATCATGCTTTGCCGATATTTCGGCAAGGAAATCCCCGTACGCAATTAAAGCACAGCTCAATGGCCGGCACGGGAGAAAAGCCCCCGGCTGATCTCGTAACGCATCCGAATCAGCCACAATGATTTGCGGGGCGACATCGTCAGCGAAAGCAACAGCGTAGCCGCCCACTTCATACATTCCAGCACAACGGCCTTCGGATAACGGCGGTAGATGCCCGCCCGCAGGCGCTGGCTCACGCCGACATTGTAGCAAAGGCGGCGGAAATAGTCCTCGGTGAGTTTCCCGGGCGGGATAATATGCCACATGACGGCATTGGGGACATACCAGCATGTCTCGCCGCCGCGCATCATGCGTTCGAAGAAATCGTTTTCCTCGCCACCGATCAGCATCCGTCCCACACGCCCCAGCGAGGGGTCGAACCCGCCGTATCGGGCGGTTGCGGAGCGGCGGAAAGCCATGTTGCCTCCCCCGGGAACACGTCCGGCAGGAAAAGGCCGTACGGCATGGCCGAAATCCATCGGGTTGGCGACAGGCAGTTCGGTATATTTCGACATCCACGCCGGACGTCCCGAGACATACTCGGCAATGATGCGCCCCCCGGCCACGACGGCATCGGGATGTGCATCGAAGAATTCGACATACGCCCGGATAAACCCCGCATTGATACGTTCGTCGTCGTCGATGAAGGCCATGTAGGGCGCCGAAGTTTCCGCGATCCCCCGGTTGCGGGCATAGGAAACCCCCGGGCCGGTCTCGGTCACCATGCGCAGGTTGAGCGCCGGATACCGTGCCGCGAAGGCCGCGAACCGGGCGGGCGTATCGTCCGTCGAATTGTTGTTCACCACCACGCACTCCCACTCCCCGGCGGGCATGTCCTGCCGCACGACGGATTCGAGCGCCGCGAGAAGCTGCCCGGCACGATTATGCGTCGGGATTATGAGCGAGAGGCGGATCATCGTGCGAATGTAGCAATTTATCCGTAAAAAACCGTTATATTTGCACAAATTATAAGCGATACGACTATGCACAATCTGTTTCGTACCCTTTTGCTGCCCATAGCGGCCCTGTTTGCCGTGACGGCGGTCTCGGCGCAAAACGTAAGCTGGAAAAGCACCGTGGAGCACCTCGACGGCGACATGTACCGGATCGTACTCGAAGCCTCGATCCCCGCGCCTTACCATATGTATGACATGGGGCCCTATGAAGGCGGGCCCAATGCCACGACGATCACCTTCACCGCGGGTGCCGGGGCTACGCTCGAGGGCGGCGTAGAGCAACTCTCCACTCCCGAGCGCCACTACGACAAGACCTTCGAGATGGAGATCGGCACCTTTGCCGGCAAGGCGCTCTTCACCCAGCGGGTGAAGCTCGCGGCCGAAAAGGCCGCCGTCACGGCCCAGCTGGAGTGGATGATCTGCGACGACACGAGCTGCATGCCGCCCGAGGATACGGAAATGACGATCGACCTGACGGCACAGGCCGGCGCAGCGACGGCATCGGCCGCCACGCCGCAGGATACGGCCCCAGCCGGGACTGCGGACAAGGCCGCCGTTGCGGAAGCCCCGGACAATGCCGGCGGAGGCTCGGCACAGGCCGCAGCGGAACCTGCGCAGAAAGACGCCGCAGGCGGAGGCTCGCTGTGGGCGTTGATCATCGAGGCGATCCTGTGGGGTTTCGCAGCCTTGCTGACCCCCTGCGTATTCCCCATGGTGCCGATGACCGTATCGTTCTTCATGAAAAGCTCCGGCAGCCCCGCGATGGGACGTTTCCGCGCCGGCATGTACGGGTTCTTCATCGTCGCGCTCTACACGCTGCCGATAGCCGCAATCATCGTCATCACACGCATCGTCGGGGGCGATGCCGTGACGGCCGACATCTTCAACTGGCTGGCGACACACTGGCTGCCCAATATCCTTTTCTTCCTCGTATTCATGGTATTCGCCGCATCGTTCTTCGGAGCGTTCGAGATCACCATGCCTTCGTGGATGGTCAACAAAACCGACAGCAAAGCCGACTCGAAAGGCCTGGCCGGCATCTTCTTCATGGCCCTGACCCTCGTGCTGGTATCCTTCTCCTGCACGGGCCCGATCGTAGGTTCGGTGCTTATCAAATCGACGTCGGGCGAATTCTGGAGCCCGATCGTCACCATGCTGGCGTTTTCCGTCGCCTTCGCGCTTCCCTTCACCGTCTTCGCCTTCTTCCCGTCGATGCTCAAGAAGCTGCCCAAAAGCGGCGGATGGCTCAACTCGGTGAAGGTCGTGCTGGGATTCATCGAGGTGGCGCTCGGCATGAAGTTCCTCTCGGTCGCCGACCAGACCTACCACTGGGGGCTACTCGACCGCGAGATATACCTCGCCGTATGGATCGTGACCTTCTCGCTCCTGGGGCTCTATCTGCTGGGAAAAATCAAATTCGCGCATGACAGCGATACGCCCTATCTGGGCGTAGGCCGCCTGGCACTGGCCATCGTCACCTTCTCGTTCGTCGTATACCTCGTCCCCGGCATGTGGGGCGCCCCGCTCAAAGGCCTCTCGGGCTACCTGCCGCCGCTGCATACGCAGGATTTCGTGATCGGGAAGGAAGCGCCGACCGCTTCGGGCGGAGAAACGCGCATGCTGCTGACCGTCGAGGGACAGAAACCCAAGCACAGCGATTTCCTGCACCTGCCCCACGGCCTCGAAGGATTCTTCGACCTGAAAGAAGCCGAGGCCTATGCCGCTAAGGTCGGCAAACCGCTCTTCATCGACTTCACGGGGCACGGGTGCGTCAACTGCCGCGAAATGGAAGCCCGCGTATGGGCAGACCCGCAGGTGCTCGACATCCTGCGCAACGACTACGTGATCGTGGCGCTCTACTCCGACGACAAAAAAGTGCTTCCCGAAAGCGACTGGGTAACGACCGACGCGGGAAAGGTGCTTAAAAGCCTCGGCAAGATAAACTCGTATTACGCCCTGAAAACCTACGGGGTAAATGCCCAGCCTTACTACGTACTCCAGGGACGGAACGGGAAACAACTCGTGCCGCCCCGCGGATACGACCTCAACGTCGACAATTTCGTGGGATTCCTCAAGAGCGGCGTCGAAGCCTACAACGCCCAAAAATAAGGGCTGGGACGGCAAAAATCAAGCACTGCGACAGCAAAAAAGCCTGCGACTTTCCGGTCGCAGGCTTTTTCACATCCACCGTCCGCACATCAGTCCGCGAACTCGTCGAACATCGTCGTACTCAGGTATTTCTCGGCACGGTCGGGGAAAACCACCACGATATTGCCCCGTTCGATGTGCTGCGCGGTGCGCACGGCCGCCAGCATCGCGGCGCCGCTGCTCATGCCGGCGAAGATCGCCTCCCTGGCGATGATCTCCCGCGCCATGGCGATCGCCTCTTCGCTCTCGACCATCTCCTGCATGTCGATCTGCGAAGGATCGTAAATGTCCGGGACGATAGCCTCCTCCATATTCTTCAATCCCTGGATATAATGGCCCCGGATCGGTTGCGCGCAGACGACCCTGATGTCGGGCTTCATCACCTTCAGGAACCGCGAAAGCCCCATCAGCGTCCCCGACGTGCCGATCGCACAGACCAGGTAGTCGATCCTGCCACCTGTCTGCTGCCAGATTTCCAGTGCCGTAGACTGGTAATGCGCCAGGTAATTGCCCGCATTGGCAAACTGGTCGGGCATGAAATATTTGTCGGGGTCGCCGGCCACCTTGCTGCGGGCCAGGCGGATCGCCCCGTCGGTTCCCTCCTCGGCGGGCGTAAGGATCACCTTCGCACCATAGGAACGGATTATTTTACGCCGCTCGACCGACACGGCGCTGCTCATCACGATCTCCACGGGATATCCCTTGACGATGCCGACGATGGCCAGGCCGATGCCCGTATTGCCCGACGTCGGTTCGATGATCGTCTTGCCGGGCGTGAGGCGCCCGTCCTGTTCGGCCTCCTCGATCATCCGCAGCGCAATGCGGTCTTTGATGCTGCCCGTGGGGTTGAAACCTTCGAGTTTCGCATAGATATTGACGTTCGGGTTGGGGCAAAGCCGGTTGATCCGCACCATCGGGGTTCCCCCGATAGTACCCAAAATATTCTTTTTTACCATAAATCGACCTAATTAACCGCGTAAAGATAATCATTTCCCCGGAATAGCGGCAATCCGCCCGCCCGATTCCGCGCCGTACGGTCGCCCCAGAACGCAGGGGTGCCCGCACAATCGTTGTGCAGGCACCCCAGTCCTCATCGGGAACGGTTATTTTTCCGACTTCCCGTGTTCGTCGAAAGCAGCCTTGACCTCGGCCTCCTTCTTTGCACGCTGCTTGGTATCGGGGGCTTCGCCCTCCTTGACCAGCTCATTCACTTTACGTTCGAAATTCTGCTCGCAGGGCGTGCAGGTCGTTTCTTTGTTTTCCATAGGTACGAATTTTGGCATATTACGTACGTTTCCCTGCAAAATGCACACCGAAGTTGCCTCGGTTCGCATCTGCCGATTATATTTGTATACCCGAAACAAAATAATCATGAAAACCTGCAAACTACTCCTGCTCGCACTTTGCTGCGGATGCGTCTCCGCATCCGCAGCCGGCAAGGCCGGCTCCGAGGCCCCCCGCATCGTCAACATCGTCAACTTCATCCGCAATATCGAACCGCGCAGCGAAGAGATCACCGAAACGGTACTCTACGAAACCGTCGCACGGCAGGCGGCACAGCTCGCCGAATACGGTCTCCCGGCCACGTTCCTGCTGCAATACGACGCGCTGATCAATCCCCGCTACCGGAAACTGCTGACACAGGATGTCTATCCCGGCACCGAGGTGGGCGGCTGGTGGGAGATCACGCAGCCCCACGTGGAAGCCGCAGGGCTCAAGTGGCGCGGCCGCTACCCGTGGGACTGGCATGCCGACGTGGGCTTCGCAACGGGGTACACACCCGAAGAACGCCGCAAACTGGTGGACGTCTACATGGAAAAATTCAAAGAGGTATTCGGCAAATACCCGACGGCCATCGGGTCATGGTTCATCGACGCCTATACGCTCGGGTACATGTACGACAAATACGGCATCGTCGCTTCGTGCAACTGCAAAGACCAGATAGGTACCGACGGCTACACGCTGTGGGGCGGCTACTGGAACCAGGCTTATTATCCCAGCCGGGTCAACGCCTACATGCCCGCACAGACCCGCGAGGGACAGATCCCCGTCCCCGTATTCCGCATGCTGGGCAGCGACCCGATCTACCAATACGACAACTGCGTGGGCGGAGCCTTGCAGGGGGTGATCTCGCTGGAACCCGTCTACGGCGACAGCGGCGGCAGCCGCCAGTGGGTCGAGTGGTTCTTCCGGTCGATGTTCGAAGAACCCTGCCTCGCATTCGCCTACACGCAGGCCGGGCAGGAAAACTCCTTCACCTGGGGCAGTATGGAGAAGGGGCTCAACATCCAGATCCCGCTGATGGCAAACCGTTTCCGCAAGGGCGAAATCCGCGTGGAAACGCTCACCCGGTCGGGCGAATGGTTCCGCGAGAATTTCCCGGTAACGCCCCCGACGGCCGTCACGGCACTGACCGACTACCGCGAAAAGGATCGTAAAACCGTATGGTACAACAGCCGTTACTACCGCACCAACCTGCTGTGGGAGGGCGGCACATTGTGCATCCGCGACATCCACATGTTCGATCAGCGGATGGAGTCGGACTACTACCGCAAAGCCGGCACCACCAACCAGTGCGTCTACACGACGCTGCCCGTCGTGGACGGTTGCATGTGGAGCACCCGGGAGCAGCTGGCCGGGCTGCGGGTCATGCGGCGCACTGCCGACGGAAGCCTGGCCCCAGCGCAGGGCGGCACCCCCGCCGTAACGGAAAAGGGCAAAGGCAAATTACTCGTGGAGTGGCCGATGGACGACGGACGGCAGCTCACGATACTGCTTTCGGAAGAAGGAATGGAGATCGCCGCCCCCGGCAAAGGCCCCGACTGGATGCTGGAGCTGACCGCTGCACCCGGTGCAGCGTTGCCGTTCACGGCGTTCGGGGCGAAGCGGGTCACCGCAGCGCAAAAAGGATTCGCCTACGCATTCGATTGCACGAAGGGCACCATCGCAACCGACGGCACCTCCGCGGGAAGCATATTCGTCCTGTATCCTTCAGACGGAAAGATCTCGCTGAAATTCAAATAACGGCGCAACGGTTTCACAGCCGGCGGCCTGCCTCGGAATCGGGGCAG
>OLRD01001105.1_pt1 | contig 17490 bp, 16 predicted proteins | sample 1672051 | NCBI WGS metagenome assembly OLRD01 (sample SAMEA3136640, study PRJEB25190) | human gut metagenome | biome: human gut; feature: human-associated habitat; material: faeces | place: Austria | collected 2013 | reverse complement strand
AGGGGGGCATAGGGGGGAGGTCGGAATCCCCCCTGCCCCCCTGGCCGGCGGAGCCTCGCTCCAAAAGAAAAAACCTCTCGCAAAACCCGATATTTGCTGTTCCAAATATTTATAAAAACATATATTTCACCATCAAAAAAAACCCGTCCCCCTGCGTTCCAAGGGGACGGGTTTCTACCTTATCAGAGAAGGATAGGAAGGAGCGCTTACTCCTCCTCTTCCTCCTCGGGCAGCTCGGCGTTGTGGAACACTTCCTGCACGTCGTCGTAGTCGTCCAGGAGCTCCAGCATTTTCTGAATGGCCTCCAGGTTCTCACCCTCCACGGCCACGGTGTTCTGGGGAATCATCTGTACCTCAGCGGTGAGGAAGGAGGTGATGCCCTGCTTTTCCAGGGCTTCGCGCACGGCGGTGAGGTCGTTGGGCGCGGTGTAGATTTCGAAGGCATCCTCGTCTGTCTTCACATCCTCGGCGCCGGCGTCCAGGGCCATCATCATCATTTCGTCCTCGTCCATGCCGGGCTGACGCTCCACCACCAGCACGCCCTTCTGGTCGAACATGAAGCTCACCGAGCCGGTGGTGCCCATGTTGCCGCCCACCTTGGAGAAGCAGTGGCGGATGTCGCTGGCGGTACGGTTGCGGTTATCGGTAATGGTTTCCACGATCACGGCCACGCCGCCGGGGGCATAGCCTTCGTAGGTGATCTGCTCGTAATCCACATTGCCCAGCTCGCCCGCCGCCTTCTTGATGGAGCGGGTAATATTGTCGTTGGGCATATTATTGGCCTTGGCCTTGGCGATAACGTCGCGCAGCTTGCCGTTCACATCAGGATTGCTGCCGCCTTCACGCACGGCGATGGCAATTTCGCGGCCGATCTTGGTGAAGATCTTGCCACGGGCGGCGTCCGCCTTGCCCTTCTTCGCCTGAATGTTATGCCACTTGGAATGACCGGACATCGTATCCCTCCCACGGTTTGAAAACAAGAAAAATATTCAGCAACGCTGTATTATATCACTGGCAGCGCTTGTGCGTCAAGGATTTGCGGCAAAAACCCCTGCCCCGGCGCGTTATTTGAACATGCGCTTCTTGTACATCAGCAGGAACGCCAGCAGCGAGCATACCGCCGTGAGGCCGATGACAAACCAGAAGCCGAAGCCGCTGTCCTCAAAGGGCACATGGACGTTCATCCCCCACAGGGAGGCGATGATCGTGGGCACGGACAGCACCATGGTCAGGCTGGTCAGCACTTTCATGGTGATGTTCAGGTTATTGCTGATGATGCTGGCGAAGGCGTCCATGGTGCCGCTCATGATGTCCCGGTAGATGGCGCACATCTCCATAGCCTGCTTGTTCTCGATGATGACGTCCTCCAATAGGTCCGTATCCTCGGGGAAGCGCTTGAGGACGCTCTCCTGGCGCAGAAGCTTTTCCATGACCAGCTCATTGCCCTTCAGGGAGGTGGAGAAGAACACCAGGGATTTCTCCAGCTTCATCATTTGCAAGAGCTCCTGGTTGCGGCTGCTCTTTTCCAGCTTTTCCTGCACGTGCATGCTGGACTTGTCGATTTGTTTCAGATAGGCCAGGAAGCGGCTGGCATTGCGGTGCAGCAGCTGCAAAATGAACCGCGTCCGCTTGAAGGTCCAGAAGTTGCGCACCCGCTCCTGGGTAAAGTCGGCGATGATGGGCGTATCCCGGGTGCATACGGTGATGATGATGTCGTCCACCAGCACGATGCCCAGAGGGATGGTGCTGTAAATATAGCCGCTGCCCTCGCTCTCCACATAGGGGATGTCCACGATGATGAGAGTCTGATCCCCTTCATGCTCGATACGGGCGCTCTCCTCCTCGTCCAGGGCGGCCGCCAGGTAGGTGGGGTCCAGGGCGAAGCGGGTGTTCAGCCCGTCGATTTCTTCCCTGGTGGGGTTTTGCAGGTGCACCCAGCAGCCCTTCTCCAGGGTGGTGCACTCGGTGAGATGATCGTCCACGGTTTTGAAAATTCTGCGCATAACAAAACACCTGTCCTTTCCCGAAAAGAACGTCTTTCAGGCAGAACAGGTCGCAAACGCCGCCTTCGGCCCTTAACCGATGGCGCTTGTGGGAGCTTTCCGCCTGGAGCGTATGGTACAATGCATCTGGGTGGTACTATACGGGTCACCGTCCATGTAGCGGATTCACTCCCCTTCTGGTCGCTTTGGCGCCTTGGCGCTTAGTATCATGATACCCATTTGGGGGCAAAAAGTCAACGTTCCGCGGGGATTTTTTTCTTCTTATTTTTGGTTCGTCTTTGGGCGCCGCCGGTGGCAAAAGCGAACAAAATATGACAAAAATTTTATGATCGGTATTTCCTTGCTTTCGCGGCTTTCCGCCCGGAAATGCTATTGACAAGGGGGAGGCTTGCTCCTATAATGAATGCGTTCGCACTTTTCGATACACTATATATTGTGTGTAATAAAACATAAGTCAACAATCTGTTGTGCTTTTGGTATGTGATCGCCAAGAGGGGGAGGATTCCGGCATGACCATGAAGAGCATCAAGAAGCGGGACGGCCGCACCGTAGCCTTTGATCCGGCGAAGATCCAGGCGGCAATTATGAAGTCCTTTGAGGCCAGCGGCAGCGCCAAGGGCCCCGAGACCGCCGAGCAGCTGACCCAGCGGGTCGTTGAGGAATTGGAGAACAACGAAAACATCGGCAGCGTGCCCACGGTGGAAGAGGTGCAGGACACCGTGGAGCGGGTGCTCATCGAAAAGGGCTTCGTCCGCTCCGCCAAGGCGTACATCCTTTATCGCGCCGAGCGCAGCCGGGTGCGGGAGATGAACACCCGCCTGATGAAGATTTTCGAGGACATCAGCTTCAAGGACTCCCGGGACTCGGACATCAAGCGGGAGAACGCCAACATCAACGGCGACACCGCCATGGGCGCCATGCTCAAGTTTGGTTCCGAGGGCGCGAAGCAGTTCTATGACATGTACGTGCTGGACCCCCGCTTTGCCCAGGCCCACGCGGAGGGCGACATCCACATCCATGACAAGGATTTCTATACCCTTACCACCACCTGCTGCCAGATTGAGCTGTCCTCCCTGTTCCGGGACGGGTTCAGCACCGGCCACGGCACCCTGCGGGAGCCCATGGACATCGCCAGCTATTCGGCCCTGGCCTGCATTGCCATCCAGGCCAACCAGAACGACCAGCACGGCGGGCAGAGCATTGTGGACTTTGACTACGGCATGGCTCCTGGTGTGAAAAAGACCTTTATCAAGCGCTACCGGGCCAACCTGGCCCGGGCCCTGGAGCTGCTGTGCAACCTGGAAAACGCCGAGGAAACCGCCGAGAAGCTCATGGACCTGATGCAGGCCACGGGCGCGCAGCCCACCCTGGAGGAGCAGCCGGAGCACCGGGAGGCCCTGAAGGCCCAGCTCCTGGAGATTGTCCCCGACGAGGCCCTGTGCGACCGCATGCTGGACTTTGCCCAGGAAAAGGCCGCGAAGGAGACGGACCGGGCAACCTATCAGGCCATGGAAGCGCTGATTCACAACCTGAACACCATGAACAGCCGGGCGGGGGCGCAGGTGCCCTTCTCCTCCATCAATTACGGCATGGACACCTCCCCCGAGGGGCGGATGGTGGTGCGCAATGTGCTCCTGGCCACGGAGGCGGGGCTGGGCCACGGGGAAACACCCATTTTCCCCATCCAGATTTTCCGGGTGAAGTCCGGGATTTCCTACAATCCCGGGGACCCCAACTACGACCTGTACCGCCTGGCCATCCGCACCAGTGCCAAGCGCCTGTTCCCCAACTTCTCCTTTGTGGACGCGCCCTATAACCTGAAGTACTACAAACCCGGCCATCCGGAGACGGAGATTGCCTACATGGGCTGCCGCACCCGGGTGATGGGCAATGTATACGACCCCAGCCGGGAAATTGCCCCCCGCCGGGGCAACCTGTCCTTCACCTCCATTAACCTTCCCCGCATTGCCATCAAGGCCCGGGGGGATGTGCAGTGGTTCTTTGAGGAGCTGGAGCGCAAGCTGCAGCTGGTCACCGAGCAGCTGGATGAGCGGCTGGCCATCATCTGCAAAAAGAAAGTGAAGAATTTCCCCTTCCTCATGGGCGAAGGCGTGTGGCTGGACTCCGAAAAGCTGGACTGGAACGACGAGGTTGGGGAGGTGCTCAAGCACGGCACGTTGTCCATCGGCTTCATCGGCCTGGCGGAAACCCTGGTGGCCCTGCGGGGCGCCCATCACGGGGAGAGCGAGGAAAGCCAGAACCTGGGCCTGGAGATCATCGGCTTCATGCGCAAGTATGTGGACAAGCTCTCCCAGGAGCGCAAGCTGAACTACACCCTGCTGGCCACCCCCGCGGAGGGCCTCAGCGGCCGGTTTGTGCGCATTGACCGGGAGAAGTTCGGCGTCATCCCCGGGGTAACGGACCGGGAATACTACACCAACAGCTTCCATGTGCCGGTGTACTACCCCTGCTCCGCCTTCCACAAGATCAGCGTGGAGGCCCCCTATCACGAGCTGACCAACGCCGGGCACATCAGCTATGTGGAGATGGACGGCGATCCCCTGCAGAACCTGGACGCCTTTGAGAAGATTGTCCGCTTCATGCACGACAAGGGCGTGGGCTATGGCTCCATCAACCATCCCGTGGACCGGGACCCCGTGTGCGGCTACAACGGCATCATCGGCGACGAATGCCCCTGCTGCCACCGCCATGAGGACGGCCGCCCCTTCGAGCGCATCCGGCGCATCACCGGCTACCTGGTGGGCACCCTGGACCGCTTCAACAACGCCAAGCGCGCCGAGGAGCACGACCGGGTGAAGCACGGCATCACCCCCGAGGAGGCGTAAGGGTATGGACATCCGCATTGCGGGCACGGTGGATGACTCCATCGTGGACGGGCCGGGCTTCCGCTACACGGTGTTTACCCAGGGATGCTCCCACCACTGCCCGGGCTGCCACAACCCCGAGACCCACGACTTTGCCGGGGGCCGTACGGTGGACACGGATGCCATCGTGGCGCAGATGCGGGCCAATCCCCTGCTGGACGGGCTAACCCTCTCCGGGGGCGACCCCATGGAGCAGCCCGCACCCTGCGCGGAGCTGGCCCGGCAGGCCCACGCCCTGGGCCTGAACGTATGGTGCTACACCGGCTACACCCTGGAGCAGCTGCTCCAGGAGGCCGACCCGAACCGCATGGCCCTGCTCCGGGAGACGGACGTGCTGGTGGACGGGCCCTTCCTGCTGGCCCAGCGCAGCCTGGAACTAAAGTACTGCGGTAGCCGCAACCAGCGGCTCATCGACGTGAAAAAGACCCTGGCGGCAGGCATTTCGACCCTGTGGGAACCGCCGGTATGGTAATGGAAAAGCGCCGTCCTTGGCCAGAGCCCTGGACGGCGCTTTTCATCAATACAGAAAGGAAGAAAAAAACACATGCGCATTCGAACCATGCAACCCCAGGACGCCGCGTCCTTCGCCGCTGCCTTTGCAGCCCAGGGGTGGCCGGGAAAAACCGTCGCGCTGTTCCAGGCATACTACCGCCAGCAGCAAGCCGGAGAGCGCCGAGTTTTCGTGGCGGAGACGGAGGGCGTACCCGCTGGCTACGCTACCCTGCTGCCCCAGGCGCCCCAGGGGCCCTTTGCCCAGAAGGGCATTCCCTGCGTATGCGACTTCAACGTGCTGGAGCGCTTCCAGCGTCAGGGCTTGGGCAACGCGCTGCTGGAAGCCATGGAGGATCACGTGCGGTCCTATGCCCCGGCCATCTGTCTGGGGGTGGGGCTGTACGGCGGCTATGGCGCAGCCCAGCGGCTCTACGCCCGCAGGGGGTACGTTCCCGACGGCAGCGGCGCGTGGTACGGAAACCGGCAGGTAACACCCGGCCAGGCCTACCCCGTGGACGACGAGCTGGTGCTGTATTTATGCAAGGCTTTGGTATAGGCAAAAGCCGCTTGCCGTGGTATACTGTGCTTATGCCCTGAAAAAAACAGGGAAAAAACAACGCATGCCAACGCAGCCACGTTCCGGCAGGGAGGTACTATGCTCGCCATACCCGCACGGCTTAAGCCGTACATCGGTTCCCGCAACTTCTACCGTCAGGCACTGACGGTGATGATTCCCGTGGTCATTCAGCAGCTCATCAACACCCTGTTCAATGTGGTGGACAATGTGATGGTGGGGGGCATTGGCGCCCTGGCCATGAGCGCGGTGACCGCCGCCAACAAGCCTTATCTGATCTACAACGGGTTCTTTTTCGGCATGGCGGGAGCGGGGGGACTGCTCATCAGCCAATATTACGGGGCCAAGGAGCGGGACACCTGCCAGGGCCTGTTTGCCTTGCAGCTGGTGCTGGGGCTGATTAGCTCGCTGCTCTTTGGCGCGGTGATGTTCCTGCTGCCGGGGCCCATTATGGAAATTTTCCTCCAGGACCCGGAGACGGTGCAGCTGGGGGTGGATTATATGCGGGTGGTGTGCTTCAGCTACATTCCCGTGGCCATTTCCAGCGTGTGCATCTTTTCCATGCGCTCCCTGGGGCTGAACAAGATGCCCATGGTGGTGGGGCTGATGGCCATGCTGGCCAACGCCTGCTTCAACTATGTATTCATCTTCGGCCTGGGGCCGGTGCCGGCCATGGGCGTGGTGGGCGCGGCCCTGGGGACGCTGATGTCCCGGACGCTGGAGATGGCCTTCTACCTGGTGGTATTGGCCCGGCGGCGGGCGTTTTTCAGCCTGAACCTGGCGCCCATCCGCCGCCTGACGGGCAGCGTGCTGCGCTCCTTTGCCTGCAAGGCCCTGCCCCTGACCTTTAACGAGATTCTGTACAACCTGGGCTTCAACATCTACTTCTGGACCTATGCCCGCCTGGACGAGGCAGCCATCCCCGCGGTGACCATTGCGGACCAGGCCATGCAGATTGGCGTGGTAATATCCGTGGGCATGGCCAGCGCCGTATCGGTGATGATCGGCACGGAGCTGGGGGCGAACTGCTTTGCGCAGGCCAAGAGCAACTGCAAAAAGCTCCTGGGGCTGGTGTGCGCCATTTCCCTGCTGTGTACGGTCATTGGCCTGTGCGCGGCCTTCGCGCTGCCCTACGCCTTTGACATTGCGGTGGATCTGCGGGGGCTGGCCACCACCCTGACGCTGATCTATTGCCTGTTCTACCTGCCCAACGCGGTGTACGCCTTCTGCTTCTACTGTCTGCGGGCTGGCGGGGACACCCGGGGAGCCACGCTGCTGGACTCGGGATACATGTGGCTGGTGCCCGTGCCCGCCTCCCTGCTCATGGGCTGGCTGGGCGTGGGGGTGATCCCCCTGACCCTGGCGCTGACCCTCACCACGCTGCTGATGAATCTGAAGGTCATTCCCGCCCTGGTGGTGCTCAAGCGGGGGAAGTGGGTGCGCAACATCACCGTATAAGGCACGCCCCGCAAGGGGCGGAAAAAGCACACGGAAAACGCGGCCATGCCCGTCGATGCCGATGGAGCATGGCCGCGTTTATTTTGGGCAAGGGACGCCAGCGCCTCCTTTGGGAGAGCGAACAGGGGAGGGAGGCAGGTCATGGGAGCGCTGCGCCAGGGGTCTGCCGGTTCCATATGGCTATCGCATGGCAGATACAATCCTCCAAGCTCGCGCATGCGGCGGGAGTCGTGAAATCCGTCAATCCCCTTTGCCGGAAATTCATGCCCCGGAACGCATTCGGTTTCGGACGCGCAGGGGAGGTTTTCGCAAGCTCGCCCGCCCGTGCCGCAGCCAGACGGCAAGGGAACGGCCCATACCAGGGCTGGGCAAGAAGCCGCGCTCATCCTATTGATTCACCTTTGTTATGGAAACGTGCGTTATCCGCAGAAGCGGAGCCATGTAAAAAAAGCGGCCGCCCTGACCGTTACCGGATGGCATGGTCAAGGAGCCGCTTTTGCTGCTTTGCGCAGGAGAGATATGGCAACCTTCAGCGCCTTACTGGATCGCCGTGGTGAAACGCTCGTAGAAGGAATACACGTAGGAGGCCGCGGTGCTCATGTAGGAATAGGCGTAAGCGCCGAAGCTCTCCGGATCCACCTCATAGACCTCCTGGGTATAGTAGACATAACCGTCTTCCTCATTGTAGAGCCAGCGGCCTTGGGTCAGGTTCAGGTTGAATTCGTTGATCTGCTCGTAGACCTTCAGCGGGTCGGCGTCCTCGGGAATGTCGGCCAGGCGGCAGACGATCCGGCCGACGCCGTCCATGCACTGGCAATACACGTCGATGGTATGCGTCCGTGGCGCCGTTGGCGTTGTAGGAGATCATGATTTCATCATCAAAGCCGTCGCCGTCGGTGTCCTTGGCGGTGTAATCATCCCAGTCCACGGTGGGCAGGAATGCCTTCAAGGCGGTGGCGGTGGAGAATTCCGCCGCGGCTTCCTCCCCCAGGGCACAGGTGAACGCCGGCAGCAACAGCGCAGCGCAGCACAATACGCACAACCACTTTTTCATGGTTCGTTTCCTCCTTCTTTTTTCCGTGTTACTGGAACAGCGCGGTCATGCCGTCGTAGTTCTGGTCCACTACCAGCGCGGTAATATAGATGTACCGTTCCACCATGTTGCCAAAGGCAGCGTCCTCCACGTAGGGAATGTCCACCTGGGGGTAAATGGCCTCAATGTCCGTATCGTACATAAAGCGGACGAAGGAAACGGAATCGTTCATGCTCTCCAGGTTCTGATACAGTTTGAGCAGGTTCGACGTGTCCGGCTGCAACAGGTCGGCACCAATCACGACCGCGGAGTCTTCATAGGCGTACACCTGAATGGCGATTTTGTCCAGCTCCTTGCTGCTGGACGGAGCGTAGGTGAGCGTGAACAGATCATAGTTTTCACGATCGGTTTTTACCGCGTACTTCACGCCTTCCTGGTCCAGGTAAGCGGCAATTTCCCGGCTGGTGTCAAACTTGAGGGCATCCTCCGCCACCGCGGCGCCACAGCACAAGCAAAGGCAAGTGAACAGGAGAAACAGGCATACCAAACGTTTCAAAGAGATGCACTTCCTTTTATGGATATGTTTAGCGAAAGGCTAGGTATAGTATACAGGATGGGCCCTGTTTTTTCAAGCCAGGGCCTGTGTCATCCCTGTATTTTTTGCGGGCCGGTTGCCAGACTCCCGTGGAAACATGAAAAATCCCTCGAATCCAGAGATTCGAGGGTTTGTGGTGGTCGCAACAGGACTCGAACCTGTGACCCCATCGATGTGAACGATGTGCTCTACCAACTGAGCCATGCGACCAATCTGCTTTTCTTCGCCAGGATTTCCTTAGCGACGGGAGCTATTATAGCATAACCCTGTGCGCCTGTCAACCCTTCTGTACCAATTTTTCTCATCTTTGCTTTCGGCCCGGCCGCTGGCCAAAGGCATACGCCTGCTCCAGCCAGTCCAGCAGCTCCCCGTCCAGCTCCGCGGGGGTGGCCACGGGCACATGATGGGTCCAGCGGTTGGGGTAAGGCTCCACCGCCGCGAAGATGCGCGGGGATTCCACCCGATGATCCAGGCCAAAGGACACCATCAGTTTGGCCTCCGGACAGCCCTTCACCCGCCGGTCCGGCAGCCAGAACCATGCGAAGCCAAAGCGGGCGGAGAAGGTGATCTGCGTCTTTTGCACCTTCACCGTCACGTGGGGATGGGCGGCCAGGATGCGCCGCTCCAGCTCCGCGTACAGGGCGAAGCCTTCGGGCGCGCCGTCGAAAAACAGCGCCGGGTTGCCCGCCGGGTTTGCCATGGCCATCACTCCTCCGCCGCCAGTGCCGCCTCCGCGGCCTCCCAAACCTCGTAGCGCCGGGCCACCTCCTGCTGCACCTGCTGGTAGCGCTTGGCCAGCTCGGCGGCCTTGGCCGCGTCCTGATAGGTTTCCGGGGCGGCCATGAGGGCTTCCAGGTCCGCCTGCTCCTGCTCGGCCTTGGCCACGGCGGCCTCGGCTTCGCTGACGGCGGCCTTCAGGGCCTTCAGGCGCTGGGTGGCCTCCCGGGAGCGGCGCTTCTCCTTGTCCTGGGCGGTTTTGGTGGTCTGCGGCTGATCCCCGTCGGGGGCCTGGCCGCGGTTGATCTTTTCCAGATAATCGTCATAATTGCCCAGGTATTCCTTCACCCCTCCCTGCTCCAGGACCATGACCCGGGTGGCGAAGCGGTTGATAAAATACCGGTCGTGGCTGATGGCCAGGATGGTGCCCGGGTAATCCTCCAGGGCGGCCTCCAGCACCTCCCGGCTGTCCATGTCCAGGTGGTTGGTGGGCTCGTCCAGCAGGAGCAGGTTATCCTTGCGCAGCATGAGCTTGGTCAGGGCCACGCGGCCCTTTTCCCCGCCGGAGAGGGTCGATATGGGGGCGAACACCTCGTCCCCGGTGAACAGGAACATGGGCGCCCCGCACCTCGCTCTGCTCCATGCGGTGGAAATCGTCCCACACCTCGTCCAGGACGGTCTTGTTCTCATGGAGCTGGGCCTGATGCTGGTCGTAATAACCGATGTCCACCCCCGTGCCCAGGCGGATCTCCCCCTGGTCAAAATGTTCCTGGCCAATGATGCACTTGAGCAGGGTGGACTTGCCCACGCCGTTGTTCCCGATAAGGGCCACCCGGTCCCCGGCCCGCAGGTGCAGCTTCACGTGGGAAAACAGCACCCGGTCCCCGTAGCCCTTTTGCAGCTCCTCGCCCATGAGCACATCCTCGCCGGTGCGGCGGCGGATGTCAAAGCGGAAGTGGATGGCGCCCTCCTCCACGGGCTTTTCCAGGCGCTCCATCTTTTCCAGGCGCTTTTCCCGGCTCTCCGCGGCGCGGATGGACTTCTCCCGGTTGAAGGCGCGGTAGCGGGCGATGATGGCCTCCTGCCGGGCAATCTCCTTTTGCTGCATTTCGTAGGCCTTCATGCGGATCTCAAAGCGCTGGGTGCGCTGCTGCATGTACCGGGTGTAGTTGCCGTCGTAGGTTTCGATGGTCCCCAGCAGCAGCTCCGCCATGTGGTCGCACACATGGTCCATGAAATACCGGTCGTGGCTGATGAGCAGCACGGCGCCCCCGTAGCCCAGCAGGTATTCCTCCAGCCAGGCGATGGACTTCAGGTCCAGGTGGTTGGTGGGCTCGTCCAGCAGCAGCACGTCCGGGCGCTGCAGCAGCAGGCGGCCCAGGCACAGCCGGGTGCGCTCGCCCCCGGAGAGGGACTCCGCCAGCTGGCCCTGCTGCTCCTTGCGGAAGCCCAGGCCCGCCAGCACCCCCTGCACCGTGGAGCGCCAGCCGTAGCCGTTGCTCTCCTCAAACCTGCGGGTGAGCTGGTCATACTGGTTGCCCAGCTGGCGCAGGCGCTCCGGGTCCTTCGCCGCGTGGGCCATCTGCTGCTCCGTCTCCCGCAGCTGGGCCTCCATGGCCACCACCGGCGCGAACACCGCCTCCAGCTCCTCCAGCACGGTCTTGCCCGGCGTTACCATGCCCTGCTGGGCCAGGTAGCCCAGGCGCAGGCCCTTTTGCATGGACAGGGTGCCCCCGTCGTAGGGTTCCAGGCCCGCGATGATCTTCATCAGCGTGCTCTTGCCGCTGCCGTTCACGCCCACCAGGCCCAGGCGCTGACCGTCCTGGAGCACCAGGCTGGCGTCCCGCAGCACCGTGTTGCCGCCGAAGGACTTCTGGATATGCTGTGCCGATAACAGGATCATCGCGGTAAAACTCCTTTTGCATGCCGTTTTTCTTTCCCATCGATTATAATGCAATTCCCGCCGAAACGCAACGGCTGCCCCTTGGGGACGCGAATTGCAAACTAGTTAAGTAATAATAGGGACAGCTTGCTAACTAGTGCTTGACAAAGCCGCCTGGAAAAGTTATACTCTTCCTAGATGAGGAAGGATCATTGCACAATTTTTTCCACGGCGTGAGGCCCGGCGCCGGAAAGCAGGCGGGGTGTCTGCTTTCATCCCCGCCGGGGCGCCGGCGGCCGGGTTTGCGGCGCGCGAAGGAGGAGCAAAATGGCAGTAGAGCTGCGGAAGATCGACACGGAACAGCGCAATCCGCGCACCATGCACATTGATACCCTATCCACCCTGGAGATGGTGAAGCTCATCAACGATGAGGATCACCGGGTGGCCGAGGCGGTGGCCCGGGTATTGCCGGAGATCGCCCGGGCGGTGGACATCATCTACGAGCAGCTGCGCCAGGGCGGCCGGCTATTCTACTGCGGCGCGGGTACCTCCGGGCGGCTGGGGGTATTGGACGCGGTGGAATGCCCGCCCACCTACGGGGTGAGCCCCGAGCTGGTGGTGGGGCTGATCGCGGGGGGAGACTCCGCCTTTGTCCGCGCCAAGGAAGGCGCGGAGGACAACCGGGCGCTGGGCCGGCAGGACCTGATGGACCGGAACTTCTCCGCCCGGGACGTGCTGGTGGGCATTGCCGCCAGCGGGCGCACCCCCTATGTGCTGGGGGCCATGGACTACGCCCATGAGGTGGGCGCGCCGGTGCTGGCCCTCACCTGCTGCCACGACAGCGAGCTTTCCCGCCACGCGGACGTGACCATGGCGCCCATTCCCGGGCCCGAGGTGGTCACCGGCTCCTCCCGGATGAAGAGCGGCACCGCCCAGAAAATGGTGCTGAACATGCTCTCCACGGTGACCATGATTAAGCTGGGCAAGGTCTACGGCAACCTGATGGTGGACGTGAAGGCCAGCAATGAAAAGCTCTATCAGCGGGCGGTGTCCATTGTGTGCACCGCCACCGGCGCGGAGGAGGACGAGGCCCGGGCCGCCCTGGAAAAGTGCGGCTACGCCTGCAAGCCGGCCATTGTGTCCATCCTCCTGGGCCTGACGCCGGAGGAAGCCGCCGCGGCCCTGGAGCGCGCGGACGGCCGCATCGCCCAGGTATTGCGCCATGCGAGCGCGACCCCCTGAGGGAAGGGAGGAACGGCCATGGACGTACTGGCATCCCTATGCGCAAAGCCCGCGCGGCTGGTGATTGGCCTGATGAGCGGCACCAGCGCCGACGGGGTGGACGCGGCCCTGTGCCGCATCCATGGCAGCGGAACGGATACCCGGGTGGAGCAGCTGGCCTTTGTGTGCCAGCCGTACCCGGCGCGGGTGCGGGAGCGGCTGCTGGCGCTGGCCGGGGGCGAAACGGGCGGCTCCCGGGAATTGTTATGGATGGGCGTCCTGCTGGGACGCCTTTTTGCCGTTGCCTGCGGGGAGGTCTGCCGGGCGGCGGGCATTCCCCGTGAAGCGGTGGATCTGGTGGGCAGCCACGGGCACACCCTGTGGCATCAGCCCGCCCCGGCGGATTACCTGGGCACGGCCCTCACCGGCACGCTGCAAATCGGGGAGCCCTCCTATATCAGCGAAGCCCTGGGGTGCCCGGTGGTCAGCGATTTCCGGGTGCGGGACATGGCCGCGGGGGGCCAGGGCGCGCCCCTGGTGCCCTACACGGAATTCCTGCTCTACCGGGACCCGGACGCCACCGTGGGGCTGCAAAACCTGGGGGGCATCGGCAACCTGACCATCCTGCCCCGGGGCGGGGCGTTGGGGGACACCTATGCCTTTGACACCGGGCCGGGGAACATGGTGATGGATCAGCTGGTGTTCCGCCTGACGGAGGGCGCCCAGGACTATGACCGGGGCGGGGCGCTGGCGGCCCGGGGGAAGGTTTCCCCGGAATTGCTGGCCTTTCTGCTGGACGACCCCTTCCTGCGCCAGGCCCCGCCCAAGACCTCCGGCCGGGAGGTTTACGGCGCGGCCTATGTGGACCGCCTTCAGGCCAGGGCGCGGGCCTTGGGCGTTGCTCCCCTGGACGCCCTGGCCACGGCCACCCGCTTCACCGCCGAATGCGTGCGGGTGGCCATTGAAACCCACTGCGCCCACCGGCCGGAGAAGCTCATTGTGGGCGGGGGCGGCAGCCTGAACCCCACCCTCATGGCCATGCTGGGGGACTGCCTGCCCGGGGTGCGGGTGCTCCGCAACGAGGACCTGGGCCTGGACAGCAGCGCCAAGGAGGCCGTGGCCTTCGCCCTGCTGGCCAATGAATACCTCTTCGGCCACTGCGGCAACGTGTGCCGGGTGACCGGCGCGGCCCATCCCGTGGTGCTGGGCAAGCTGAGTATGTAAGGAGCGTGCATCCCATGGAACGTGATCTGCGCTGGCAGGTGGGGCAAAAGCTGGCCGTGGGCTTTCCCGGCACGGAGGTGCCCCAGGCCCTGCGGGAGCTGGTGGCGGAATACAAGATCGGCAACATCATCCTCTTTGAGGAAAACATTCGGGACGCGGCCCAGCTGCGCCGCCTGTGCGGGGAGCTGCGGACGCTCATTGCAACGCACACGGGGCTGCCGCCGCTGATTTCCATCGACCAGGAGGGCGGGGTGGTTTCCCGGCTCAAGGGGGACTGCGCCCTGGCGCCCTCCGCCATGGGGGTGGCCGCCACCGGCGACCCCGTCAACGCCCACCGGGCCGGGGAGATCACCGGATGGGAGCTGCGGGCCCTGGGGGTCAATTTTGACCTGGCCCCGGTGATGGACGTGAACTCCAACCCCCGCAACCCCGTCATCGGCGCCCGGAGCTACGGCGCGCGCCCGGAGGACGTGTGCGACTACGGCACGGCCATGATCCGCGGCCTGCAGGCGGGGGGCGTGCGCTGCTGCGCCAAGCATTTCCCCGGCCACGGGGACACGGCGGTGGACTCCCACCTGGGGCTGCCCCGGGTGGACAAGACCCTTCAGCAGCTGGAGGCCTGCGAGCTGATTCCCTTCCGGGCCGCCATCCGCTCGGGGGTGGACGCCATTATGACCACGCACATCCTGTTCCCGCGCCTGGAGCCCGGCGGGGTGCCGGCCACCATGTCCCGGCGCATCCTCACGGGCATGCTGCGGGAACAGTTGGGCTTTCGGGGGCTGATTGTTTCCGACTGCATGATGATGGGCGCCATCCAGGATTATTACGGCACGGTGCCCGGCTGCCTGGCCGCCGCCAAGGCGGGGGTGGACCTGCTCTTTGTGTCCCACAGCATGGAGCTGGCTGCGCAGGTGGCCCGGGCCCTGGCGGAGGAAGCGGCGGCGGGCCGCCTGGATGCCGGGGAGCTGGCGGCCTCCGTGGCGCGGATGGTACGCCTGCGGGAGCATTTGCCCCCGGCGGAGGGCTTCGAGGCCGTGGGCAGTGCGGCCCATCGGGAGGCCTTCCGGGCCATGCGCCGGGCGGGGCTGACCCGGGTGGGAACCGCGCCCCGGCCGGAGCTGGGGGAAAATCCCCTGTTCCTGGGCTGCCATCCCTTCCGCACCACCCAGGCCTCCAGCCCCGTGGACACCAAGGTGGCCTTTGGCCCCTGGATGGCCCAGCGCCTGGGGGGCGAGGCCCTGGTTACCCCCACGGACCCGGAGGAAGGGGACATCGCCCGGGCGGTGGACGCTGCCCGGGGGCACAGCGCCCTGGTGCTGGGCACCTACAACGCCCATGTGAAGCGGGGGCAGCTGCGGCTGCTGGCCGCCCTGGCGGGCCTGGGGCTGCCCATGGCCTGCGTGGCCCTGCGGGACCCCTACGACCTGGCGGCCCTGCCGGAGAACGTCTACGGCCTGGCGGCCTATGAGTACAACATCGAGAGCCTGGACACCGTGGCCCAGGCATTGATCGGAGCCTTTGTCCCCGCCGGGAAGCTCCCGGTACCCCTGGAAGGAGGGCAACCATGACCCAAACAACCTACGTATGCGGCTGGGACGGCGGCGGCACCAAGACCCAGGTGCTCTGCCTGACCCCGGAGGGCCGCGTGGCCGGGGAAGGGACCTTCGGCCCCCTGAACCTCAACGGCGCGGAGGAAGAAAAGATCACCGCCACCATCCGGGAGAGCGTGGCCTTCATGGCCGGGCAGCCGGGCGGGCTGGCGGGCTGCGGGGCGCTGGTCATCGGCACGGCGGGGGTGAGCAACCGCGCCGCGGTGGAGCTGGTGACCCGCGCCGTGCGCCAGTGCGGCTATAAGGGCCCCCTGCGGCTGCTGGGGGATCAGGAAATCGCCCTGGCGGGGGCCATTGACGGCCCGGGTGCGGTATTGGTGGCGGGCACGGGGGCCATCTGCTGCGGCCGGGACGGCGTGGGAAACCGCACGCGGGTGGGCGGCTATGGTTACCTCATTGACGATGGGGGCAGCGGCTACGCCCTGGGGCGGGACATCCTCACGGCGGTGGTACGCGCCGCCGACGGCCGCGGCCCGGCCACGGCGCTGACGCAGGGGGTGTTCGCCGCCCTGGGCGTGCGGAGCGTGGGGGAGATCATCACCTGGCTCTACGCCCCCGCCACGGGCAAGAAGGAAGTGGCGGCCCTGGCACCCCTGCTGCTGCCCGCCCTGGAGGGTGAGGACGAAGCCGCCCTGGGCATTGCCCGGGCCGCGGCGGAGGAGTTGGCCCTGCTGGCCTGCACCGCCTGGCAAAACCTGAAGCTGGAGCGCGGGGAGCTGGCCCTCACCGGGAGCATTTTGCAGCGGTATCCCCGCATTCGTCAGGGCGTGGTAGAGCGGTGCCTGGCCCGGTACCCGCACATGGAGATCATCGATCCCCGGGGCAGCGCGGCCTGGGGCGCGGCGCGCCTGGCGCTGGCAATGAAGGAGGAATAAAGCCATGGATATGCTGGTACATCTGCTGGACCTGCCCGCCGAGGAACCGGGGCTCACCGCCCTAGCGCAGGCGGGGATACGCATTCGCCGGGCCATGGCCCCGGACAAGCTGCGGGTGGTGGACTGGGTGAAGGAGCACTCCGGCCCCAGCGCCGCGGGGGAATGCGACGTATGCTTTGCCCACACGCCCGTAAGCTGTTACCTGGCCACCCGGGGCGCGGAGATCCTCGGGTACGCCTGCTATGACGCCACAGCGCCGGACTTCTTCGGCCCCACCCGGGTGCTGGACAGCGAGCAGGGCAAGGGCATTGGCAAGGCGCTGCTGCTGCGCTGCCTGCATGCCCTGCGGGCGGAAGGGTACGCCTACGCCATCATCGGCGGCGTGGGGCCGGTGGCCTTTTACGAAAAGTGCGTGGGCGCCCGGGCGATTCCCGATTCCACACCCGGGATTTACCGGGACTTTCTGGCGGCCATTGAAAAGGGCGCCATGGGAACAGGAGAGGAGTGAGCCGGCCCGAGATGCGGGCAGGCGGTCTTACCAGGCAAAGGCTTTCCTTGCTGTGGTGCAAGGAAAGCCTTTGCTTTGCTTTCCATAAGGGATCTATTCCTGCTGAAAGATTTCCCTATGCTGCAAAATTTCTCTTTACTACAAAATCCCCTTTGCTACAAAGTCTCCTTTGCTGCAAAATTCTCTTTGCTACAAATTCCCTTTTGCTACAAAATTCTCTTTGCTGCAAATTCCCCTTTGCTACAAAATCCCCTTTGCTGCAAAATCCTCCTTGCTACAAAATCCTCCTTGCTACAAAATCCCCTTTGCTGCAAAATCCCCTTTGCTGCAAAATCCCCTTTGCTGCAAATTCCCTTTTGCTGCAAAGGGCCCGAAGGTTTCCAAAGGGCGACCGGAAAGCCCTTTGGTCGCCT
>OLRD01001098.1_pt1 | contig 17584 bp, 15 predicted proteins | sample 1672051 | NCBI WGS metagenome assembly OLRD01 (sample SAMEA3136640, study PRJEB25190) | human gut metagenome | biome: human gut; feature: human-associated habitat; material: faeces | place: Austria | collected 2013 | reverse complement strand
TGGAAAAGAATCTGGGATTCATCCGAAAAATTGCGCTGGAGCAATACCGAAACATTTGGAGGTGCTTTACGATTAGCGGCAAAAAAGAAATGGAAATCAATGAAGGCATTCGCGACAGAGAGGTGCGTGTCATCGACGCGGACGGCAGCCAGCTCGGCATCATGTCCACGCGCGACGCGCTTGCAAAAGCGGAAGAAAAAAATCTGGACCTCGTGAAGATCGCACCGCAGGCGCAGCCGCCCGTGTGCAAATTCCTGGATTACGGGAAGTACCGCTTCGAGATGCAGAAACGCGACAAGGAAGCGAAGAAAAACCAGAAGATCGTCGACATCAAGGAGATCCGCCTTTCCCTCAACATCGACACGAACGACTTCAACACCAAGGTCGGCCAGGCGAAGAAGTTTTTGTCCAAGGGCGATAAGGTGAAGGTGTCCATTCGTTTCCGCGGCCGTGAGATGGCGCATACGGATCTGGGCCTTGAGGTTCAGAAGAAGTTCGCCGCAGCCCTGCCGGAAGCCGTTGTGGAAAAGCAGCCCAAACTGGAGGGCCGGAGCATGCAGATGTTCCTTGCCCCCGCTCCCGCGAAGCAAAATTAAGGAGGAACTATAAAATGCCCAAGATCAAAACACATTCCGGTGCGAAAAAACGCTTTAAGCTGACGAAAAACGGCAAGGTGAAGCGCGGCCATGCGTTCCGCAGCCATTTGCTGAACGGCCATGGCAAGACCCGCAAGCTGAAACGCGCCTACCGCAAGGCTTCCTATGCCGACAAGACGAATACGGCCGTAATCAAACGCATGCTGCCGTACGCCTAAGCTGTCAGGGGCTTGGCAACCGATTATCAAACAGCTTACATTTAAAGGAGATTGTGAAATATGGCACGTATCAAAGGCGCTATGATGACGCGCAAAAGAAGAAAAAAGACCCTGAAGCTGGCGAAGGGATACTGGGGCAGCAAATCCAAGCATTTTAAAATGGCCAAAGAGCAGGTCATGAAGAGCGGCAACTATGCTTTTGTGGGCCGCAAACAGAAAAAGCGCGATTTCCGCAGCCTGTGGATCACCCGCATCAACGCGGCCTGCCGCGCCGAGGGCGTCAACTATTCCACCTTCATGAACGGCCTGAAGAAGAGCGGCATTGAGCTGAACCGCAAAATGCTCTCCGAAATGGCCATCCATGATCCGAAGAGCTTCTCCGCCCTTGTCGAAACCGCGAAGAACGCCGCGAAATAAGCACAGCGATACGCCCGGGCACAACGTGCACGGGCGTCGCTTTGTATTTTGGCCTGTGTGAAAAAACGCTTTGCAGGCCCCAAAACGGTCCGCCTCAGGCGTGTTTTCTTGCGTCAACACGCCTGGGGCGGGGATATTAAAAAAGGAGGGTGTGCGCCATGACGGAAGTGATCGCCAGCCGCGACAACGAGCGCGTGAAGCGCGCCTGCAAGCTGCGGGACAGCGGCGCGCGGCGCGCGGCCGAGGGGCGCTTTCTTGCCGAGGGGCTGCGCCTGTGCACGGACCTTGCCCAGCGTCTGCCGCCGGAGGAGGTCTACTGCACCCAAAAGCTGCTGGATGCGCACCCGGAGCTTGCCGCCCTGGGCGGCAGGCATTTTCTGGTGAGCGACGCCGTGGCGGCAAAGCTCTCGGACACAAAGGCCCCGCAGGGGCTGTTCTGTGTGTTTCCCCGCCGGACAAAAACGCTGGAGGCGGTGCGCGGCGGCGGGCGCTATGTGTGCCTGGAGCACATACAGGACCCCGCCAATGTGGGGGCGCTGCTGCGCAGCGCGGCGGCGTTCGGCTTCGCGGGCGCGGTGCTGTGCGGCAATTGCGCCGACCCATTCTCCCCCAAGGCGGCGCGGGCCTCCATGGGCACGCTGGCCAAGGTAGACATCATTTTTGCAGATGAAACCGGACAGGCGCTGGCCGCGTTCAAAGCGTGCGGTATCCCAAGCTTTGCGGCGGCCCTGCAGAATTCCGTCCCGCTGGAGCGCGTGGACACGCAGCGCCTGCCCGGGGCGGCGCTTCTCATCGGCAACGAAGGCAACGGCCTTCTGCCCGGGACCGTAGCCGCGGCCGACAAAGCCGTGCGCATCCCCATGGCGGCGGGCGTGGAATCGCTGAACGCCGCCGTCGCGGGCGGCGTGCTGCTGTGGCATTTCAGGGAGGTGTAGCGATGGGCGGTGCACGCGCACAGGCGCTGGAGGAAAAGACTGCGTGGCTTTGGATGGCCGCGGCGCTTGGCCCCGGCGCGCCGAACAGCGGCATGGCGCTGAGCATGTTTCCGGACGCGCGTGCGCTGGCACAGGCGTGCTGGAAGGAAGACCTCTCCATGGTCTTCACGCCGGCGCAGCTGGCCGCGCTGCGGGCCGCGCGGCCGGAGGATTATACCGCCCGTCTGGACGACTGCGCCCGGCATGGCGTGAACGCACTGACGTGGGCCGACGAAGATTATCCGGATCTGCTGCGCGCAGTGTCTGCACCGCCGCCCGTGCTGTATTACCGGGGCGACGCGGGCATCCCCAACCGCTGCTTTACATTCGCCATTGTGGGAACGCGGCGCCCCTCCGCCTACGGTGTGGAGGCGACGGCGTCCATCGCGGGCGAATTGGCCCGGGCGGGCGTAGCGCTTGTCTCCGGCCTTGCCACAGGGCTTGACAGCGAGAGCCATAAGGCGGCCGTCCAGGCGGGCGCGCCCACGGTGGCGTGCATCGCCTTCGGGCATGATCAGTGCTATCCCGCCGCCAACCGCACGCTTAAAGGCGTCATCGAGCGGCAGGGCCTGGTGCTCAGCGAGTATCCGCCGGGCACCCCGCCGCAGCGCGGTTATTTTCTGCAGCGCAACCGGCTCATTGCGGGGCTGTCCCGCGGGCTGTGCGTGGCCGAAGCGCGCCGCCGTTCGGGCACCATGAACACCGTGGCCGCGGCGCTGGCCGCCGGGAGGGACGTTTTCAGCGTGCCGGGCAGCATTTTTTCGCCGCTGTGCGAGGGCACGAACCAGCTTCTGCGCGAGGGCGCGGTGCCCGCTGTATCGGGCGCGGATATCCTTTTGTGGTATGGTCTGGCCCAGCCGGAGCAGCCGGAAAAAGCAAAGCCGGACGGCGCGCCGCTGAGCCTGGACGCACAGAGGATGCGGGACGCGATGAGCGCCGCGGCGCCGCTGCCGCTGGACGCGCTGTGCGCAAAGACGGGCCTGCCGCCGCCCAAGGCGATGGCGGCTTTGACGGAGCTGGAGCTTGCGGGCTTTTCCCGGCAGCTTGCGGGCCGGCAGTTCCAGCTGAAATAGAAAATGACGGCCCTGTGCTGTTTGAAGGGCATGCCCCTCGGGGCGGCCGCATAGATTTGGATTGTTTTTTTTCTCTTATTATCGCATAATAGAAAGAGCCGCGGGCCGCGCAAGGGAGGCCCGCAAGGGGCGCCGGAGGGCGCCCGGCCGTATTCGGAGCGCCCCGGCGGCGCCCAAAAGCATGTCCGCAGGACGGCTGCTCCCGCGGCGGAAGCTGCCCCGGCTGTCTGCCGGACTCGGCCAAATCCCGGAAAAGGACGGTAACACAATGTCAAAACTCGTGATCGTAGAATCCCCGGCGAAAGCCAAGACCATCCGCAAGTACCTGGGCGGCGGATATGAGGTGACGGCCTCCATGGGCCACATCCGAGACCTGCCCCAGAGCCAGCTTGGCATTGACGTCGAGCACGGCTACGCTCCCCAGTATATCAACATCAAGGGCAAGGAAAAAATCATCAAGGAGCTTAAGAGCCTGGCCAAGGAGAGCGACGAAGTGTTCCTCGCCACCGACCCGGACCGTGAGGGCGAGGCCATCAGCTGGCATCTGGCCAATCTGCTGGGCCTGGACACTGCGGCGGAAAACCGCGTCACCTTCGGCGAGATCACCAAAAAGGGCGTGACGCAGGGCATGGCCGCGCCGCGCGCCATTGATATGGACCTGTTCAACGCCCAGCAGGCCCGCCGTGTGCTGGACCGCCTGGTGGGCTACAAGCTCTCGCCCTTTTTGTGGAAAAAGGTGCGCCGGGGGCTTTCCGCGGGGCGTGTGCAGAGCGTGGCCGTGCGCCTGATCGTGGACAGGGAAAAGGAGATTGAGGCGTTCAAGCCCGAGGAATACTGGAACATCGACGCGCTGCTCAGCCCCCCGTCCTCCACAAAAAAATTCACCGCGCGCCTCACGGCGCTGGCGGGCGGCAGGAAGCTGGCCGTGACGAGCGCCGGGCAGAGCGCCGAGATCGTCAAGGCCCTGGACGGCGCGGCTTATACCGTGGCCTCCATCAGCAAGGGCAAGCGGAAAAAGGTGCCCGCGCCCCCGTTTATCACCTCCACCATGCAGCAGGAGGCCAGCCGCCGGCTGGGCTTTACGGCAACGCGCACCATGCGAGCGGCCCAGACGCTGTACGAGGGCGTGGATATTGCAGGGCAGGGCACCATGGGCCTGATCACCTACATGCGTACCGACAGCCTGCGCATTGCGGACGAGGCGCAGGCCGCGGCCAAGGAGTTCATCACCGAGACCTACGGCCCGGAATATGTGTGTCCCCAGAAGCGCACCTACAAAAGCAAAAGCGCCACGGCCGCGCAGGACGCCCACGAGGCGGTGCGGCCCACAAACCCCGCTCTGACGCCCGCCGAGGTGGAAAAGAGCGTTTCGGGCGACCCTGCCAAGCTCTACCGCCTGATCTGGAGCCGCTTTATCGCAAGCCAGATGAGCGACTGCCAGCAGGACACCGTCTCTGCCGACATCACCGCGGCGGGCTACCTGTTCCGTGCCAGCGGCTATGTGGTGACGTTCGACGGCTTTACCACGCTGTACGAGGAAGCCACCGACGAGAAAGAGAAGAAAGAGACCGCGCTGCCGCCGCTGGAGGAGGGCATGGTGCTGAAGCTGCGGGAGCTGAAGCCCGAGCAGAAGTTCACCCAGCCGCCCGCGCGCTACACCGAGGCGACGCTCATCAAGGCGCTGGAGGAAAACGGCATCGGCCGTCCGTCCACCTATGCGCCCATCATCACCACCATCATCGACCGCGATTATGTGGAGCGGGACCAGAAAAAGCTGGCGCCCACCACGCTGGGCCGCGTGATCAACGAGCTGATGCTGGAGCAGTTCCCCAACATCGTGGACGTGAAGTTCTCCGCCCATATGGAGGAGGAGCTGGACACCATTGAAAACGGCAAGACGGACTGGCACGAGGTCATCGACGATTTTTACACCGATTTCGACAAAACGCTCAAGGAAGCCGAAGTAAAGATGGAGGGCAAAAGGATCAAGGTGCCCGATGAGGAGACAGACGAGGTCTGCGAGCTGTGCGGCCGGAAAATGGTCATCAAAAGCGGACGCTACGGCAAATTCCTGGCCTGCCCGGGCTTCCCCGAATGCAAAAACACCAAGCGCCTTGTGAAGGACACCGGCGGCCTGTGCCCCAAGTGCGGCAGCCGCATGCTGGTGCGCCATTCCAAAAAGGGCCGTGTGTACTACGGCTGCGAGAAAAACCCCACCTGCGACTTTATGACATGGAACGAGCCCACCACCGAAAAATGCCCGGAGTGCGGTTCCACCCTGTTCAAAAAGGGCGGAAAGAACGGTATCCTGCTGTGCGAAAAAGAGGGCTGCGGTTACTCCCGTGCGCTGGGTGCCGAAAAAAAGGAGTAAGAGCATGCACATCCGGGTCCTGGGCGCGGGCCTCGCGGGATGCGAGGCCGCGCTGTATCTCGCGGGCCGCGGCTACGCCGTGGAACTGTGGGAGCAAAAGCCGCATAAATTTTCCCCCGCGCATAAAAACGCGGATTTCGCGGAGCTTGTGTGCTCCAATTCCCTCAAGGCCGACCGGCTGGATTCCGCCTCCGGCCTGCTGAAGGCGGAAATGAAACTGCTGGGCAGCGCACTGCTGCCCGTGGCCGAGGGCTGCCGCGTGGCGGCGGGCGGCGCGCTGGCTGTGGACCGCGAGGCCTTTGCCGCCGGCGTGACGGCGCTTGTGAAGGGAAACCCCAATATCACGCTGCGCACGGGCGAGGCGCAGGCCGTGGGCGAAGCCGAGCCGGACACGCTGGTGCTGACGGCCACCGGGCCGCTCACCGAGGGCGCGCTGGCGCAGGACATCGCCCGCCTGACGGGGCGGGGCGCGCTCTCGTTTTACGACGCCGCCGCGCCCATCGTCACGGCGGACAGCATCGACCGGGACAGGGTGTTCGCGGCGTCGCGCTACGGGCGAGGCACGGCGGATTACCTCAACTGCCCGTTCGACAAAGCGGGCTACGAGGCCTTCCATGCCGCGCTGGCGGGGGCGGAACGCGCGCCCCTGCACGATTTTGACGGCGAGCCTTCCGTGTACGAGGGCTGCATGCCCATCGAGGTGATGGCAAAGCGCGGCGCCGACACCATGCGCTACGGCCCGCTGCGCCCCGTGGGCCTGACGGACCCCAAAACGGGCCGCCGCCCCTGGGCGAACGTGCAGCTTCGGGCCGAGGACGCGGCCTGCAGTATGTACAATCTGGTGGGCTTCCAGACAAACCTCAAATTCGGCGAGCAGCAGCGTGTGTTCCGCATGATCCCCGGGCTGGAGCACGCCGAGTTCGTGCGCTACGGCGTGATGCACCGCAACACGTTTTTAAACAGCCCGGCGCTGCTGGGAACCGATCTTTCGCTGAAGGCGTGCCCCAACGTGTTTTTTGCCGGGCAGATCACGGGCTTTGAGGGCTATATGGAAAGCGCGGCCTGCGGCCTGCTTGCGGCCCGAAGCATGGAAGCGCGGCTGTCCGGCCGCGCGTTCACGCCGCCGCCGGCGGACACGATGTGCGGCGCGCTGCTGCGTTATATCACAACGCCCACGAAGGATTTTCAGCCTATGGGCGCGAACATGGGCCTTCTGCCCGCGCCTGAAACGCGCATCCGTGACAAACGCCAGCGGTATCTTGCCGTCGCGCAGCGGGCCGTGGCCGCCATGGAGCGGTATCTGGGCTGAGCGCAAAACAAAGCGGTTGCTTTCGCACCAATACGCGCTCCCTTATACTTTGATTATTGAGCAGAGCGCAAAAAATCATGAGAGTCAATCGGGAGGGAACGTTATGAACATCATCATCGACGCGATGGGCGGCGACAACGCCCCAAAGGAAATTCTGCTGGGCGCGGCCGCGGCCGTGCGGGAATACGGCGTGCAGATCACGGCCGTGGGGCGCAGGCGGGACATCGAGGCCTGCGCGCGGGAGAACGGCATCGATATGGCGGGCATTACCGTGGCCGACGCCTCCGAGACCATTGAGATGTGCGACGAGCCTACGGCGGCCATCCGCGGCAAAAAGGATTCGTCCATGGTGGTGGGCCTGCGCATGCTGGCCGCCGGCGAGGGCGACGCCTTCGTTTCGGCAGGCTCCACGGGCGCGCTGCTGGCGGGAGCAACGCTCATCGTCAAGCGGCTCAGGGGCGTGAAGCGCCCGGCCATCGGCACCGTCATTCCGGGCGCGAAGCAGCCCTATCTGCTGCTGGACTCCGGCGCAAATGTGGAATGCCGGCCCGAGATGCTCAGCGCCTTTGCCACGATGGGCAGCGTGTACATGGAGAAAGTGATGGGCCGCGCAAACCCCAGCGTGGGCCTTGTGAACAACGGTGCGGAGGAGACAAAGGGCACCCCGGCCTATGTTGAGGCGCACCGGCTTTTGAAGTATAATAAAAACATCCGTTTTGCCGGCAATGTTGAGCCCAAGGACGTGCCCCAGGGCAATGTGGACGTTGTTGTGTGCGACGGCTTTACGGGCAATGTGATTTTGAAGCTCACCGAGGGCGTGGCCAAGATGCTGGTGGGCGAGATCAAAAACGTGTTCATGGCGGACCTGAAAAGCAAGCTGGCTTATCTGATGGTAAAGGGCGGCATGAAGGATTTTAAGAAAAAGCTGGACGCCGACGAACACGGCGGCGCGCTGATGATGGGCGTGACGAAGCCCGTCATCAAGGCCCACGGCTCGTCCAATGCAAAGGCGTTCAAAAACGCCGTCCGGCAGGCAAAGCTGTGCGTGGAAAGCGGCGCGGTGGAGAGCATGCGCGAAAAGCTGGCCGCCGTGGCCCAGACAGAGGAAGCCGGGGCGTAACGGCCGCCGGAAAGGCGCGCGCGGCGCGCTTTCGCAAAACAGCCCCGGCGGGACGGCCGCCATCCGCAACAAAGGAAGGATCTGGAACGATGCGCGAGACACACGAGCTGGAAGAGGCTCTTCATCATCATTTTAAGAACCCGGCGCTGCTGGTGACGGCGCTGACGCATACCTCCTACGCCAACGAGGCGAAGCACGGTGTGCGCCACAATGAACGGCTGGAATTTCTGGGCGACTCGGTGTTGTCCATCGTGGTGGCCGAATACCTGTTCACGCACAAGAACATGCCCGAGGGCGAACTGACGCGCATGCGCGCCAGCCTTGTGTGCGAGGCGGCGCTGTTTGAATTTGCAAAGCAGATATCCCTGGGCGATTATCTGCGTTTGGGCAGGGGCGAGGAGCGCGGCGGCGGACGCTGCCGCCCGAGCATTTTGTCCGACGCGTTCGAGGCGGTCATCGCGGCGCTGTACCTGGACGGCGGCATGGAAACGGCGCGGGCGTTCATCCTGCCGTTTGTCACCGGCGCGCTCACGGACGCCGCCGCCGAAGAGGATTACAAGACAAAGCTGCAGGAGATCGTGCAGCAGAACCCGGAGGAGCGCCTGCGCTATGTGGTGACCGACGAATCCGGCCCGGACCACAACAAGCATTTCGTGGTGGAGGTGCACCTCAATTCCAACTGCATCGGCAAGGGCGAGGGGCACAGCAAAAAGCTGGCCGAGCAGCAGGCGGCGAAGGAAGCCCTGGCCCTGATGGGGTATTGACGCGGGGGCCTGCCGCGCCGGGCAAAATGTCCCTATACTCGTAAGTAAGGAGTTTTTCCATGTTTTTGAAGGCGCTTGAAATACAGGGCTTTAAATCCTTTCCAGACCGCACGCGCATTACCGTCGGCAAAGGCATCACCGCTGTGGTGGGCCCCAACGGCAGCGGAAAAAGCAATATATCCGACGCCATTCGCTGGGTGCTGGGCGAGACAAGCGCCAAGCAGCTGCGCGGCGGCGGCAAGATGGAGAACGTCATTTTCGGCGGCACGCAGCAGCGCGGTGCCATGGGCTTTGCCAGCGTCAGCCTTGTGGTGGACAACACCGACAGGCGCATCGACGTGGACAACGACGAGGTGACGATCGGCCGCAAGTATTACCGCTCCGGCGACAGCGAATATTCCGTAAACGGGCAGAATGTGCGCCTCAAGGACATCTATGAGCTGTTCCTGGACACGGGCCTGGGCCGCGACGGCTATTCCGTTATCGGGCAGGGCCGCATCGCAGAGATCGTGGGCGCGAAATCAAACGAGCGCCGGGAAATTTTTGAGGAAGCGTCCGGCATCGCCAAATACCGCTACCGCAAAAATGAGGCCGAGCGCCGCCTGGCCTCCGCCGAGGAAAATCTGGTGCGCCTGCGGGATATCCTGGGCGAGCTGGAGGAGCGCGTGGGCCCGCTGGAGCGGGAGAGCAAAAAGGCAAAGCAGTATCTGGAGCTGGCCGAGCGCCGCAAGGGCCTGGAGGTAACGCTCTGGGTGGACACCGTGCAGAAAGCGCGGGACACGGTGCGCGAGCAGCAGCGCAAAATTGAGATCGCGGGCGCGGACTATGCCCGCGCCGGGCGGGAGATCGAGGCCATTGACGCCGAGACCGAGAGCACCCGCGCGGAGATCGAGCATCTGATCACCGAAGCCGACCGCTGCAACGCGGAAATACGGGCCATAACGGAGGAGATCGCCGGGGCGGATTCCCGCATCGCGGTGCTTGAAAACGACATTGCCCACAACGATGCGACCATTGCGTCGCTGAAGGAGGAGATCGGCCAGAGCGGCCTGGGCCGCGAGGCCATCGCCGCCGAGGTGCGGGGCCACGGCGAGGGCATCGCCGCCTGCGAGCGGCAGGCGGCCGCATACGCCGCGCGCACGGGGGAGCTGGAAGCCCTGCTGGAGGAGCTGCAGAACAGGAGCGCGGCTTCCGGCGAGCGGCGCGGCGTGGTAACGGGCCGGCTGAACGCCATGGCCGCGCGCATTACGGATTTAAAGGTCGCGGCCGCGGGCGCGGCGTCGTCGGTTGAGGCGGCAAAAAAACGCCTTGCCGCCGCCGAGAGCGAGGGCGCGGCCAACGCCGCCCTGACGCGGGACCTGGAGGAGCAGAAGGCAGAGACGGACGCTTTTCTGCAGGACGCGGTGGAGCGGCTGACACGGCTTGAGAACATCAAGGGCGGCCTGACGCTCAAGGTGGAAAGCCGCCGCGGCGCGCTGGCGCAGGCGGACGAGAACGAACAGAAGCTCCTGCGCGCCATCGAGGCCGCCCGGCAGCGCATCGCCATGCTGAAGGATCTGGAGCGCAATATGGACGGCTTCCAGAGCAGCGTCAAGGCCGTGATGAAGGCGGCGGCGAACCGCCGTCTGCGCGGGATCACAGGGCCGGTGTCCATCATCCTTTCCGTCAAGCCGGGGTACGAGGTGGCCATTGAAACGGCGCTGGGCTTTGCTTTGCAGAACATCGTTGTGGAAAACGAGACGGCGGCCAAGGCGGCCATGGCCTTTTTGCGGGACGAGCGCGCGGGGCGCGCCACATTTTTGCCGCTGGACACCGTCAAGCCCGGCAGCTTCAACGGCCGTTTGCCCGAGGGCGCGGTGCTGGCCAGCAGCCTTGTGACGTATGACGAAAAATATGCAAATATCGTTTCCAGCCTGCTGGGACGCATCGTCGTGGTGGACGACATCAACGAGGCGTCGCGCACGGCCCGCGCGCTGGATTACCGCAACCGTGTGGTGACGGTGGACGGCCAGGTCGTCAACGCGGGCGGCTCGTTCACGGGCGGCAGCGTTTCCCGCTCCGCCGGGCTGTTCAGCCGCAAGCAGGAGATCGACGAGCTGAAGAAAAAGGTGGAGGCGCTGGAAAAGCAGCGGGACGCCGCGGAGGAAAAAACCGACAGGGCGAAGGCTGAGGTGGACGCGCTTTCCGCCGAGCTGACCGCCACCGAGAGCGAGGCCATCACCGCGGGGGGCGACAAGATCCGCGGCGAGGTGGAAAGCGGGCGCATCGCCGCCGCGCTGTCCCAGGCGCGGGCCGCGGGGGAAATGCTTTCCGCCGAGCGCGCCCAGCTTGCCGCGCAAATCGCGGCGAGCGAAAAGGCGGGGGCGGACGCCGCTGCCGAGATGGAGGTGCTTACACGGGACAGCGCCGCGCTGGAGGAGGAACTGCGCGCCATCTCCGGCAGCGACGACACCTTCCTGGAAACGCGCACGCGCCTTGCGGACGAGCTTTCCGACTTGAAATTGAAGGCGCTGGCCGCTCAAAAGGATATCGAGAGCCACCGCGCGGCCATTGCCCAGCTGGAGAGCCGCACGGATGAGAGCGACGCGCGGGCAAGACAGCTTGCCGCAAACATCGAGACGCTGACGGCCCAGAACGCCGAGCGCGCCGCGCAGATCGAGACCATCCGCGCAGCCATTGCGAGCAGCCGGAACGAGATCGAAAAGCGGGAAGAGGCCAAGGCCGGAGCGGTGCGCCGCCGCATGGAAAAGGAAGGCGGCATCACCCAGCAGACGGCGCGGGTGCGCAAGATCACGGACGAGCGCGAGGCGCTGGGACGTGAGATCGCCCGCCTGACCGAGCAGAAGGAGCAGAAGGACGCCGAGTACGAGCAGACGGTGGCAAAGCTCTGGGAAGAATACGAGCTGACGCTCTCCGCCGCGCAGGAGCTGTGCGTGCCGTTTGAGAGCGGGGCCGAGCTGCGCCGCCAGGTGTCCGAGGTGCGCGGCAAAATCAAGGCTCTGGGCAATGTGAACGTGAGCGCCATCGAGGAATATGCCGAGGTAAGCCAGCGGTACGAGTTCCTGCGCGCCCAGGTGGGCGATGTGGAAACCAGCAAGGCCGAGCTGCAAAAGCTCATCGCGGGCCTTTCGGACGAGATGCGCGCCATGTTCAGCGAGAGCTTTGCGGCCATCAACCGCAACTTCGGCCGTATTTTTGCCGAGCTGTTCGGCGGCGGCACGGCGCGGCTGTATCTGGAGGACGAGGCCGATGTGCTGGGCAGCGGCATCAGCATCGAGGTGGCGCCTCCGGGCAAGATCATCCGCAACCTGTCGGCGCTGTCGGGCGGCGAACAGGCGCTGGTGGCCATCTCCATTTATTTCGCCATTTTCGGTGTGAATCCCGCGCCCTTCTGTGTGCTGGACGAGATCGAGGCCGCGCTGGACGACGTGAACGTCACGCGCTTTGCACAGTATCTGCGGCGCATTTCAAGCGAGACACAGTTCATCGTCATCACCCACCGCCGCGGCACCATGGAAGAGGCCGACGTGCTGTACGGTGTGACGATGCAGGAGGACGGCGTGTCCAAGGTGCTCAAGCTGGACCTGGAGCATGTGGACGCGAGCCTTGTTTCCTGACGGAGCGGGGCAATCCTTGCGGATATTTATGAACGGAGTGGATACGATTGGGCTTTTTTGAAAAACTGGGCGAGGGACTGCGCAAAACGCGGGATTCCATCTTCGGCTCCATCGCGGGCCTTGTGAATGCGGGCGAGATCACCGACGAGCTGTACGACGACCTGGAGGAGCAGCTCATCCTGGCGGATACGGGCGCGGATGTGGCCATGCGGCTGGTGGAGGAGCTGCGCCAGGAGGTGCGCCGCAAGCACCTCAAGACAGGCGCGGACGCGCTGGAGGCCCTCAAGGGCATCATCCGCGAGATGCTGCGCGCCGACGGGGAGATGCAGCTTTCCGGCAGGCCCGCGGTGGTGCTGGTCATCGGCGTCAACGGCGTGGGAAAAACGACCTCCATCGCAAAGCTGGCTCATCTGTACAAGCAGCAGGGCAAGCGCGTGATGCTGGCCGCAGGCGACACCTTCCGTGCCGCTGCCGCCGAGCAGCTGTGCGTTTGGGCCGAACGCGCGGACGTGCCTGTCGTGAAGCACAATGAAGGGGCGGACCCCGCCGCCGTTCTTTTCGACGCGGTGCAGAGTGCCGCCGCCCGGGGGTACGACATGGTCATCTGCGACACCGCGGGCCGCCTGCACAACAAAAAGAATCTGATGGACGAGCTTTCCAAAATCAGCCGTGTGGTGCACAAGGCATGCGGCACCGCCAGCGTGGAGACGCTGCTGGTTCTGGACGCCATCACAGGGCAGAACGCCATCAGCCAGGCCAGCCAGTTTATCGACGCGGCCGGGGCCACGGGCATCGTGCTCACGAAGCTGGACGGCACGGCCAAGGGCGGCGCGGTCATCAGCATCAAGGCGAAGCTGGGCCTGCCCGTGCGCTTTGTGGGCGTGGGCGAGGGCATGGACGACCTGATGGAATTCGACCCGGACGCTTTTGTGGACGCGCTGTTCCTGCGCGAGGAATGAGGGAGGACGGAGCATGGAATTCATTGCAGCGACCAACAATTCCGGAAAGATGGCCGAGATGCGCCGCATTCTGGAGCGCATGGGCCACACCGTCCGGAGCCAGCGCGAGGCCGGCGTGACGCTGGAGCCCGAGGAGAACGGCACAACGTTTGCCGAAAACGCGCGCATCAAGGCCCGGGCCATCTGCGAGGCTGCGGGCACAGCCACCATCGCGGACGATTCCGGCCTGTGCGTGGACGCGCTGGACGGCGCGCCGGGCGTGTATTCCGCGCGCTACTGCGGCCGCCACGGCGACGACGAGGCCAACAACGACAAACTGCTGGAGGAACTGGCGGGCGTGCCCGAGGGAAAACGGGCCGCGCGGTTCGTCAGCAGCATCTGCGTGTGCCTGCCCGGCGGGCGCTGCGCCGTGTTTGAGGGCGTGTGCCCGGGCCGCGTGGGCTTTGTGCGCAGAGGGACGAACGGCTTTGGGTACGACCCGCTGTTCATCCCGGACGAGGTGGGCGTGCCGGGCGGCGGGGGAACGGCGGAAAACACGCAGGGCCGCTCCTACGCCGAGCTTTCGGCCGCGGAAAAAGACGCCATCAGCCACCGGGGCCGCGCCATGGAGCGCATGGAAGCAGAGCTGGCGCGTTTCCTTGCGGATGGGAGCGTCATCGGCATGACGTGCGGGAACGCATGCATCACGGTGGCGGACAAGGCGGAGGGCTGACGCGTAAATGCCGGGCGCGCCGGGCTTTTCCAACACGCGCGCGGCAAGCCGTGAACCGTTCGCTGCAAATCTGATACAGAAAAGGGATAAAGTATATGTTGACAAGCAAACAGCGCGCGATCCTGCGCGCACAGGCCAACGGCCTCGACGTCGTGTTCCAGGTGGGCAAGGGCGAGATCGACGACGCTCTGGTGAAAAGCACGGCGAACTGCCTCGCCGCGCGGGAGCTCATCAAAATGAAGGTGCTGGAAAACAGCGCCTATTCTGCAAAGGAAGCCGCCGCCATCCTGGCCGAGAGAACGGGCAGCGACTGCGTGCAGGCCATCGGCTCCAAATTCGTGCTGTACAAGCAGAAGCAAAAGGAAAGCAAATATGCCGATCTGCTGAAATAAGATAGGGGCGAGCCATGGGACCGCAGAAGATCATTCTGTTCGGCGGCACGTTCGACCCGCCCCACAACGGCCATATGACGCTGCTGGCCGGGGCCATCGAAGCGGTGCGGCCGGACCTTGTGCTGGTGGAGCCGGCGGGTACGCCGCCCCATAAGCGCGCGGGCGGCACATCCGCCGCCCACCGTCTCGCCATGTGCGAGTGCTTCCGCCCGCTGTTTCCGGAGCTGGTGCTGGATACCACGGAGATCGCGCGCGGCGGCAAAAGCTATACCATTGATACCGTGCGGCAGATGAACGTGCGGTATCCCGGCGCACAGCTTTATTTTCCCATGGGCAGCGATATGCTGCTCTGGTTCCGCAACTGGGCGGCGTACAGGGAGCTGCTGCGCCGCGTCGTTCTTGTGGCGCACCTGCGCACGGGCGAGGACGCGGCTCCGGTGCGGGAATACGCGGCCGGGCTTGCGGCCGAGGGCGGCACGGTGCTGTTTGCCAAAGCGCCCGTGTTTCCCGTGTCCTCCACCGAGGTGCGCGCGCTGGCGGCAAAGGGCAGGCCGTTGGACGGCCTTGTGCCCGAAAGCGTGGCGGCGTACATTGCGCGGCACCATCTTTATACGCCCGCGGCCGGGGAGGCCTGACGCGCCCGGCTGCAGGACATTTGAAGCGCACGCTTCGGCCGGGCCGCTGCGGGCGCGAATCGAGGCGACCTGATTTTGATTTCCGTGGACGAGGCGAAACGCCTTGCAAAGAAAAATCTTTCCCCAAAGCGGTATGAGCACACCTGCAATGTGCGCAAGCTGGCCGTGAAGCTGGCGAAGGCCCACGGCGCGGACGAAAAGAAAGCAGCGCTGGCCGCGCTGCTGCACGATATCGCAAAGGAGCTGCCGCGGGACAGATTATTGCAGATATTTACAGAAAATGCTATAATAGCTGGTAATGCAGCCCAGCGCCCCGCCCCGGTGTGGCACGGCGCGGCCGCAGCGATCCTTGCACAGACGCAGTACGGCGTGGACGACGGGGAGATCCTCTCCGCCATCCGCTGCCATACCACCGGAAGGCCCGGCATGACGAAGCTGGATAAAATCATCTACCTTGCCGACATGGCAAGCTACGAGCGCACCTATCCCGAGGCGGAGCAGCTGCGGCGCCACGCGCTGGCGGACCTGGACCGCACCGCCATCGAGGGGCTCGGCCTTTCCATTGCATGGCTCAAGGCCGGGGGCAAGCCCGTGGACGAGGAATCCCTCCTTGCCTACGCGGATTTGCGCGCGCGGTATTACGGAGGTAGGACCAGTGAGCAGACCGCAGGAGAACCGTGAGATCGACATCACCCGCGCCCGCCCGAAAAAGGGAGCGGCCCCGGCACCGCAGGGCTCGCAGCCGGTCCCTCATGGGGCGGGAGAACACGCGGGACAGCAGGACGCGCAAAAGCAGCACGGCACAGCGCGCGCATCGTCTGCGCGGCCCGGCGGCGCGAAAGCGCATGCCGGTGCGGGGGGACAAGCAGGAACCCGGCCTGCCGGAGCGCGCGGCAAACGGACAGGCCGGCGCAGAGCCGGTATCGCGGCACTCGCCGTACTGCTGGTGCTTGCGGCCCTGGCAGGCGGCGCGTACCTGTATGTGGACAGCCTGATCGACCGCAGTGACCTGGGCAGCTTTGACGATGTTTCGTCCCCCGTCAGCACCAGTGCGGAACCCAGCATTGTCCCGCCGGATTTCGCGGGCGTGCGCAACCTTCTGGTGCTGGGGCTGGATTACGAGGCGGAGGGCCCTGTTGCCCGTGACGAAAAGCATCCCAATACAGATATGATCTTATATGTCCGCCTGGACGGAAACGCCCATTCCATGACCATGCTGCAGATCCCCCGGGATGTGTTTGTGGGGGAGGCGGGCGGCGCCGCAGGCAAGATCAACGGCATCCTGGCCAAAAATGTGGACATTGGGGACGGAAACGGCCTGGGTGCGGTGAAAACGTACATCGAAACGAATTTCGGGCTGCCCATCGACGATTATGTCACCATCGATATGGATGCATTGACGGAAATGGTGGACGCTTTTGGCGGCGTGGAGGTCTATGTGCCGCAGAATATGCGGTATTACAACGAAAAGACGGGCGCTTTGGAGGGCGAGCTTCTGCAGGGCTGGCGCACGCTGCTGGGTGGCGACTGCGAATTTTTCCTGCGCTACCGGCAGGGCCTGCCCCGCTCGGACCTTGACCGTCTCGTGATGCAGCGGCAGTTCTATGCAGGCTTGTTCCGCCGCCTCAAAACGGCGTCTGTGGGCGACATCATTAAGCTGCTGCCCGTGGCGCAGAAGTATATCAAAACGGATATTTCCACGCTGGAGCTGATGAGCATTGCCATTGAGGTGAGCGGCATGGACAGCGCGGATATTTCCATCGGCAGGCTCCCGGTCTACGGGTCGGGCCAGCTCTATGCGGGCGAGCACAGCGTTGTGGTGACGGCCAAAGAGGAGACCGCCGCGCTTTTGAATGAATATTTCCGCCCGGCGGACGACCCCATTGCCGCCGCGGACATCGGCACGCCGGAATGGCCCACCACAGGCGGTGCGGCAGGCGCCGAGATGAGCACCATGGGCGACGTGGAAGCCGTGGGTGCAGAGGAGCCCCGGAAATGAGCGGTTTTTACGGCCGTGCTCCGGGCACGGGCTGCGGCGGAGCCGTGCGCCTGCAAGGGAAGGGCGGCTTTCGGGACGCCCCGGAAAGTGAAAGACACCGGAGGTACACGATTTGAACAGACAGCGAGGCTCCTTCCGCTTGTTCCGGTCCACAACGGCGTGTTTCACCAGCTCTTTGAACTGGCTCAGCTTTGCCAGCACGGACGGACGCTCTGTTTTCTGCGCCTTTCTGACCTTCTTGCCGGTGTACTCGGTAAAGGCAGCGGTCAGGGCATCCGCATCGCGGCCTTTGAAAAAGATCAGGTACTTGGGCGGGGAGCTGCTGCGGTCCTTCTTCACCGCATAGTCAACGCCGTATTTCCGGGCGATCTTTTCAAACTCCTTGATGGAGGGGTCGGTGATCTCGATGTTGGAAACGCCCTGATTCT
>OLRD01001084.1_pt1 | contig 17826 bp, 14 predicted proteins | sample 1672051 | NCBI WGS metagenome assembly OLRD01 (sample SAMEA3136640, study PRJEB25190) | human gut metagenome | biome: human gut; feature: human-associated habitat; material: faeces | place: Austria | collected 2013 | reverse complement strand
CGCTCCCGCGCCAAACACCTGGCGCCCCTCGTCGGACTCGGCAAAGGCGATCAGCTGGTCCACAGTGACCAGATCCTCCTCCAGCTCCTGTACATACTTTCGGGTCTCTTCCGCCTCCCGGTCGGTTCCAAGGGCAGCCAGCCAAGCTTGGGCCGCCTCTTTGGCCTCCCCGCTGCAGGAAAAAGCCTCCATCAGCCGGTGGGTTTGCTCCACCACATAATCCCGTACGGTTTGATCCATGGTAATCCGCCTTCTTTCTTTGAAAATGATACCTATTTTACCACACTCCTCCCACCGTTGCAACGCCAGAAATCGTCTGCTTCCTCTTGATTCGGCACACGTTCTCTGCTACAATAGGGGCCATCTTTCCCAACCTGGTGTGCAGGATTGCTGGCCCGTTCCCTTTGCCGAACCGCCTGAAATTTTCCTCTTGACATTGTTCCCGGCACACCATATAATGGAAGAGAAGTATTTTTAAGGAAGGATTGTGCCGCCTGCCATGGACGACAGCGACAACAGCGACGCCAACCAGTTTTTGCATCATTTCTATGGAATGTGACCGAGCATAACCCACGCCCTTCGGGTGGTGGGCTATGCTTTTTTGTTCTTTTGTCTGGCCTCCGCCGCAAGGCGGTCAGAATATGAAATCTCAAACAACGAAAGGAGTGGTGGATCCAACATGGATCATCCCAAACCCAAGCCTTGGCACGCCCAGCCCCTCTCCCAGGTCTATGAAACCCTTCATTCCTCTGAGGACGGCCTGCGGGATGCCGAGGCAACCGAACGTCTGCAAACCCACGGACCCAATACGCTGCGGGCAAAGCCCCCCAAGTCCATTCTCCGCATGCTGAAGGAACAGCTGCTGGACCCGATGGTCCTCATTCTCATCGGTGCGGCCCTGTTCTCCGCCCTGCTGCAGGAGTGGACCGAGGCCATTGTCATCGGAACCATCGTGGTGGTCAACGCGGTCATCGGCATCGTCCAGGAGAAAAAAGCCCAGTCCTCCCTGGAAGCCCTGCGAAACATGCGGGCGCCCACCGCCCGGGTCCTCCGGGAGGGGGAGGAGAGCATTCTCCCCGCCAGTGAGCTGGTCCCGGGCGACATTGTCTTCCTCCGGGACGGCGACATGGTCCCCGCTGACCTGCGCCTGGTGGACGCCGCGGCCAACTTCTTCATGGCCTCCGTGGGCCACATCATGGGCACCAAAATAGAGACAGATATGCGCACCGCTATGTTCGACCACCTGCAAAAGCTGTCCTTTAACTACTTCGACAACACCAAGGTGGCCCAGATTATGACCCGCATCACCACCGACCTGTTCGACGTGACGGAGTTCGCCCACCACTGCCCCGAGGAATTCTTCATCGCGGGCATCAAGATTATCGGCTCCTTTATCATCCTGTGTGGGGTCAACGTGTGGCTTACCTTGATTATGTTCACCATCGTGCCCTTCATCGTCATCGCGGCGGTGTATTTCAACCGCAAGATGAAAGAGCAGTTCCGCATCCAGCGCGTCCAGCTGGGTGAAATCAACGCCCAGGTGGAGGACAGCCTTTTGGGCGTGCGGGTTGTCAAGTCCTTTGCCAACGAGGAGCTGGAGAAGGAGAAGTTTGAAAAGGGCAACCAGATCTTTTACAACGTCAAGCGCCACCGGTATTTCTACATGGGTGGGTTCGAGGCTTCCAACCGGCTGTTCGACGGCTTGATGAACCTGCTGGTGCTGGTGGCCGGCGCCCTGTTTATGATCAATGGGCAGATCCAGCCCGCAGACCTGGTGGCCTACATGCTCTATGTGGGCACGCTGATCACCTCCATCCGCCGGCTGGTGCAGTTTGCGGAGCAGTTCCAGCAGGGCATGACCGGTGTGGAACGCTTCTTCCAGGTGATGGACGCGGACGTGGAAATCTTTGATGAGCCCGGCGCCAAGCCCCTGGAAATCAAAAAAGGCGGTGTGACCTTTGAAAACGTCAGCTTTTCCTATGCGGATGACGGCAAACAGGTGCTTTCCCACATCAATTTGGATGTGAAGGCCGGGGAGAACGTGGCCTTGGTGGGCCCTTCCGGCGGCGGGAAGACCACCCTGTGCAACTTGATCCCCCGCTTTTATGATGTGGATGAGGGCCGTATCCTCATTGATGGGCAGAATATCCACAACGTGACCTTGAAGTCCCTGCGGGATCAAATCGGGTTTGTCCAGCAGGATGTATACCTGTTCTCCGGCACCGTGTTTGAGAACATCCAGTACGGCAAGCCCGGCGCCAGCCGGGAAGAGGTGATCCAGGCTGCCAAGCAGGCCGGCGCCCATGATTTTATCCAAGAGCTCTCCGAAGGGTACGATACCTTTGTGGGCGAACGGGGCGTCAAGCTTTCCGGCGGGCAGAAGCAGCGCATCAGCATTGCCCGGGCCTTTTTGAAGAATCCTCCCATTTTGATTTTGGATGAGGCCACCTCTGCCCTGGATAATGAAAGCGAGAAGCTGGTGCAGGCCTCTCTGGAAAAACTGGCCAAAGGGCGCACCACGTTCACCATTGCCCACCGGCTGACCACCATTAAAAATGCCACGGTTATCCTGGTGCTCACCCATAACGGCATTGAGGAAAAGGGCACGCATCAGGAGCTGATGGCAAAGAAGGGCATCTATTACCACCTGTACAGCAGCTACGCTGACGACAACACCCTGCCGGACCAGGCAAAGGCCTGAGCGCCCCCAGGAAAGGATGGGAAGGAAGAACCATGAACCAAGAGCAGTTTTATAACAGCGTACGGGGCAAGACCGTGACCTTCTGCGGCATCGGCCGCAGCCACATGCCCCTGATGGAGAAGTTCCAGCAGGCAGGGGCCCTTGTCTCCGCCCGGGATAAGCGTTCCCTCGCTGAACTGGGGGAAAACGGGAAGGCGTTACAGGCTTTGGGAGTAACGCTCATTCTGGGGGAAGACTATTTACAGAATCTTAACGAGGATATCATTTTCCGCACACCGGGCATGCGCTATCATCTCCCAGAGCTGGAGGCTGCCCGGGCCCGGGGCGCCGCTGTCACCAGCGAGATGGAGGTCTTCTTCCAGCTCTGCCCCTGCAAAATCTACGCCGTCACTGGCAGCGATGGGAAGACCACCACCACCTCGATCATCGCAGAGCTGTTGAAGGCCCAGGGGAAAAACGTCCACCTGGGTGGAAACATCGGCAAGCCCCTGCTGCCGGAGATTGGGTCCATCCAGCCGGAGGACTGCGCTGTGGTGGAGCTCTCCAGCTTCCAGCTCATCAGCATGCACGAGTCGCCCGACGTGGCGGTGGTGACGAACGTGACGCCGAACCATCTGGACCATCACAAGGATATGCAGGAATATATCGACGCCAAACGCAACATCCTGCTGTATCAGGCGCCCGGGTCGCGTGCGGTGCTGGGCTATGCCAATGACATCACCCGTGCCATGGCGAAAGATGTGAAGGGAAGCTACCTGTGGTTCACGCGCTTTTCCGAGACGGACAACGGCGGCTTTTTGCGCGCCGACGGCATGCTGTGTGTGGCAAAGGACGGCGTGGTGACGCCCATTGTGCACAAAAGTGAAGTGGCCCTGCGCGGCGAGCACAACCTGGAAAACCTGCTGGCCGCATTTTGTGCCGTGTGGGGCATGGTGGATGTGGCTGTGATGGCGCAGGTTGCGCGCAGCTTTCAGGGCGTGGAACACCGCATCGAGCCGGTGCGCACGCTGAACGGCGTGCAGTGGTTTAACGATTCCATTGCCTCCAGCCCCACGCGCGTGATTGCCGGGCTGCGGGCGTTTAACCAGAAGCTTATTCTTCTGGCGGGCGGCTCAAACAAGCGCGTCAGCTTTGCGCCGCTTGCGCCAGAGCTGTTGGCGCATGTGAAAACGCTGGTGCTGATCTCGAACCCCGCCGAAAAGGCGGCAGCCGCCGCGCGGGGCGAAAGCGATTACCAAACTTCGGCAGAGCAGATAGAGGCCGCCGTGCGTGCCGAGCCGGGATTTGCCGAAAGCGGCATGAACATTCTGCACGCCGAAAGCATGCAGCAGGCCGTGCGCCTTGCCTATGAGGCGGCCCGGCCTGGCGATATTGTCTCGCTTTCGCCGGCGTGTGCGTCGTTTGACTTTTACCCCAATTTTGAAGTGCGGGGCCGCCATTATAAGGAACTGGTGAATGCACTGTGATCGCGCAGGTGACAAAAGAAACCGAAGCGGAATATTTCCGCCGCCTGGGGCAGGCGCCATTTTTTGCCTCTGTGATGCACACGGTGTATGCCTCCTGCGGGGGCAAAGGCGTGCAATGCTATTTGGCAGGGCGGCTTGCGGCCCTGCAGGTGTGCGGGCAAAGGGCGCTGCTTTGCGGCGAGCCGGAGGATGAAGCCGAGCTTGCCAGCTTTCTTTCGTTTTTGGGCATTGCGCGCCTGAAAACGCAGGGGTGTTGCCCCAAGGGGTTTACCCCGCATGCGCTGCCGCTGCTGTGCTTTGACGGACGGCGCGCGCCGCCTGTGCCGCCGCTGCCAGCGGGCACGCAGTTAGAGCAAGAGCCGTCTTTGCTGGAAGTTTGCCGTATGGAAGGCCTGTCGGACGGAGCTGTGCCGCCCGACCTGTTCGCGGTGGATGCCGCGGCGCGGCGCAACCGGGGGCTGGCCGATATCCGTGCTCTTTCTGCTGGCGGGGCGCTTGTGGCCACGGCGGGCGTGTATGCCCTACAGCCATGGGAAGCCTATATCGGCGCCGTAGAGACGGTGCCCGCTTTCCGCCGCAGGGGGTGCGCCGGTTACCTGGTAAGCCTGCTGGCACACACCTATGCGCAGCGGCCTGTGCGGCTGATTTGCGCAGAGGGGCTGGTGCCCTTTTATGCCAAATTGGGCTTTGCGCGCGACGGGCTTTTGTGCGATTGTGTGCGCACCGGGCAGTGAGGTACGGTATGGCGGGAAATGGTACAAATAGTATAAATTGTAAGAGGTATTACAAAAAGTGATAGAAGAGTTTTATGAACTGAGCCCGCGACTGCTGGAGCTGGACAAACAGGCGCGCGGGCTGTGCGCCGGGCAGTTTGCCGCGCTGGAAGAGATCAAAGAATACAACCAGCTGAAAATGCTGCGTGCCTTTACAGACAGCGGTGTGGGCGGCCAGCACCTGGTGGGCACCACGGGCTACGGGACGGATGACCCCGGCCGCGATAAGCTGGAACAGGTGTTTGCCAAAGCCGTGGGGGCCGAGGCATCCCTGTTCCGTCAGAGCTTTCTCTCCGGCACGCACACGCTGAGCGTGGCGCTGTTTGGCGTGCTGCGCCCGGGCGACCGCATGGTGGCTGCGGCGGGCGCGCCGTACGACACCCTGTTGGGCGTTATTGGCCTGACGGGTGACAAGGGCTGGGGCAGCCTGAAAGAGTGGGGCGTGCAGTATGACGAGGCACCGCTGCAGAACGGCAGGCCGGACCTTGCCCTGATTGCACAAAAGTGCAAGGGCGCCAAAATGTGTTATATCCAGCGCAGCAGGGGCTATTCTTCCCGCGATGCGTTGAGCCTTGCAGATATTGAGGCCATCAGCCGGGCGGCCAAAGGCGCCCAGCCGGACATTCTTGTGATGGTGGATAACTGCTATGGTGAGTTCACCCAAAAGAAAGAACCCACGCAGTGCGGGGCAGACCTGATGGCAGGCAGCCTTATCAAAAACCCCGGCGGCGGCATTGCACCTACGGGCGGGTACATTGCGGGCCGGGCAGACCTTGTAGAGAAATGCGCGCACCGGCTTTCGGCCCCCGGTGTGGGCGGCGAGATAGGCTGCACCTTAAATGTGCTGCGCGAGTTGTACCTGGGCCTTTACTATGCCCCGGGCGTGGTGTGCGAGGCGCTGAAAACAAGTGTATACACAAGCTGCCTGTTCGAGCTGCTGGGCTATGAAGTGATGCCGCGCTATACCGCCCCGCGCAACGATATCATTACCAGCGTCAACACCGGCAGCCCGCAGGGCATGGTGGCGCTGTGCGGCGGCGTACAGGCGGGCAGCCCGGTCGATTCCTTTGCCGCGCCGGAACCCTGCCCCATGCCGGGCTATGAGGATGACGTGATTATGGCGGCGGGCGCGTTTACGCTGGGCTCGTCCATCGAACTGTCGGCCGACGGCCCGCTGCGCGAGCCGTATACGGTGTATGTGCAGGGCGGGCTGAATTTTGCGGCAGCCCGCGCGGGCGTTCTGCTGGGCGCCCAGCGCATGCTGGAACTGTGAGAAAGGGGATAAACGATGCAGGTATTCAACACACTGACAAGGCGAAAAGAAGAATTGAAGCCCATCATGCCGGGCAATTTCCGCATCTATGTGTGCGGCCCCACGGTATACAACTATATCCACATTGGCAACGCGCGGCCCGTGGTGGTGTTCGACACCCTGCGCCGCTATCTGGAATACCGCGGCAACAAGGTGCGCTTTGTCTCGAATATCACAGATATTGACGATAAACTCATCACCAAGGCGAACGAAGAGGGCGTGTCCATGCAGGAGGTGGCCCGCCGCTATGAGGCGGAGTTCCTGAAAGACTGCGAGGGCCTGAACGTGCTGCCGCCCACGGTGCGCCCGCGCGCCACCGAACATATTGACGAAATCCTCTCGATTGTGGCGGACATTATCGAGAAAGGCTATGGCTATGTGGCCAAAAACGGCGACGTGTATTTTCGCGCGCGCAAGTTTAAAGAGTATGGCAAGCTTTCTCACCTGAACCTGGATGAGCTGGAAAGCGGCAACCGCAGCCTGCGCCATACCATGGAGGACGATTTGAAGGAGGACCCGGCGGATTTCGCCGTGTGGAAAGCGGCCAAGCCCGGCGAGCCCTATTGGGACAGCCCCTATGGCCCCGGCCGCCCCGGCTGGCACATCGAGTGCAGCGCCATGGCGCGCAAGCACCTGGGCGAGACCATTGACATCCACGCGGGCGGGGAGGACCTCATTTTCCCGCACCATGAAAACGAAATTGCGCAAAGCGAATGCGCCAATGGCTGCGAATTTGCGCATTACTGGATGCACAACGCGTTTTTGAACATCGACAACCGGAAAATGAGCAAAAGCGCCGGCAACTTTTTCACCGTGCGCGAGATTGCGCAGAAATACGGTTACGAGCCCATCCGCTATTTCATGCTCACGGCACAGTACCGCAGCCCGCTGAATTACACGGTGGAGCTGATTGAGGCCTGCCGGTCTGCCTTGGAGCGCCTGTACACCTGCCGCGAAAACCTGGATTTTGCCCTGCAGAATGCAAAGGGCGAAAGCGAAGCCCTGACGGTGAAAGCGCGCTTCGCCCGCGAGAAGTTCTGCGAGGCCATGGACGATGATTTGAACACGCCGGACGCGCTGGCCGCGATTTTCGACTTTGTGCGCGATGCGAACACGCTTGCTTCGGACGCCTCGAAGGGCGCGCTGGAAGAGGCCGCGGCGGTGTTTGATGAGCTGACGGGCGTGCTGGGCATTGTGCAGCACCGTGAAAAGGAAGCCGTGCCTGCCGATGTGATGGCGCTGGTGGCCGCCCGCGCAGAGGCGAAGAAAGCGAAAGACTGGGCCCGTGCCGATGCCCTGCGGGCTGAGATTGGTGAGAAAGGCTATGCGGTGGAGGATACTCCGCAGGGCCCGAAGGTGCTGAAAAAGTAAGAACGAAAACGAAAATGACACAACGCCCCGCCTCTTTATGTAAAGAGGCGGGGCGTTATGTCAATTTGTGATAAGTTGCGCTATTCTGTTGAGCGGCCCGGCGATGTCAGGGCAGATTAGGGGAAAATGAATTCCGGGAAAAATACACAGCGGTATGGCAGCACTTCGTGGTCCCCTACCATGACAATACGGTACCACATGACAAGCGTATAAGCGGCAAGCACAGCACCTGTCAGCACGCGGCGGGTCACTTTGTTTTCAATGCGGCACAACACCATGGGCATAAAGATGATGTTGGGGAATTCCAAGGACCAGCTGATGCGCTCAGCCTGGGGAAACAAATCCAGATTGAAAGAGAGAAATAACGACACGACATTCAGGTTGAATAGAAAGCGGAACAGGGGCTCTTCTTTCCGAATGGGTTTTTGCGAAACGGCAAAACACACGACAATGAACAGAAAGGCAAACAGCGGGAAGGTCTGCGGATGGAAGCGCAAGGTGGAATCAAAAACAGAGCCAAAATAATTGGCGTATTTCGTGTGTGCAGCCAGCGCGCGCAAAAGCCATAAAAGCGGCGTGCGCAGCACCGAACCCAGCACCAGCAAGCCGAGGCTGACAGCAGGGGTGAGTGGAATCCATATCAAAATGTACAGCGGAAGGAACACGATGACGGAGGCATGGAACATACATGCGGCAATGACGCATACCGCATATTTCCAAAACGATTTCTGCGCCACAAAAATCAGCGCTACGGAAATCAGGGCAAGCGCCGTGCTTTGACGCACACCGTTCAGGCTGATGAAAAACTGGCGCGATACCACGAACACAAAAATGCTCAGCCATGGCGCAGGGGAAAGTTTCCAGACAGATACCCACAGAAAGCCAATAATCAGCAGGGAACTGACGATGAACACCGACACAGAGGAGGAGAACAGCGCGGAGCACACACGAAAAATAAGCCAATAGGCCGGGTCCCAGTCGACTGTTTGGTGCCCGCCCATTTTATGCTGCTGGAAGATCTCATGATAAATCGGCAGATAATCTGTCCCCACATCGTAGCGGAAGGCCATGGCCAGAAACAGCGGCACAGCGCTGAGCACGGCAAGAAGGCGCCAATCAAGGCTGCTTTGTTTGCCCGCCAGTGAGGCGCTCTCTTTTTTGTTTTGCGCCAATGCAGCGAGCCATACGCTGAGGCCCGTCACAATACTGTAAAAAATCATGGAAAAGTTCCCCCGGTGCGGTTTTACTATGCAGACAGTATAACATGATTTTGGCGGCCTGTAAAACCAAAACAAACGAACAAAAGGCCCCGCACGCGGAACAGCCGCATGCGGGGCCTGCCATACCGGCGGGAGAAAGGCGCGTCAATCTATCACGCGCAGCTCGTGGTCCAGCGGGGTGAGGCGCTCGGCGCCTTCAGGGTGGACGAACAGCAAATCTTCAATGCGCACGCCGAAGCGCCCGGGAAGGTAAATGCCCGGCTCGTCGGAAAAGACGTTGCCTGCTTCGATGACGTGCTTGTTGCCGGCCGAGAGGTAGGGGTGCTCGTGCACGTCCAGCCCCAGGCCGTGGCCAAGCCGGTGGGTGAAATATGGGCCATAGCCGGCCTTTTCTATTACGCTGCGGGCGGCTTTGTCCACATCTTCACACACAGTGCCCGGCTTTGCCGCTTCAAAGGCGGCCTGGTTGGCTGCTTTTACAATGCCGTAAATTTCCGGCAGCCCTTCCGGCATGCGCTTTACGGCAAAGGTGCGGGTGGTGTCTGCAATATAGCCTTCGCCCTTGTTTTCCCCGCCGAAATCAATGACGACTACATCGCCCGGCTGAATAACTGTGTCGCCCGTGACATGGTGCGGCAGGGCGCTGTTGGGCCCTGTGGCCACAATGGGCACGCCGTCGGGCGAATCTACGCCTTCTTCGTCGCTGTACTGCATCAGCAGTTTGCCGGCCTGCAGTTCCGTCATGCCGCACAGCCCGTGTTCGATCAGGCGGCACAACGCGCGGCAGCTGTTTTGCTGCACCTTTTTCAAAAGCGCATATTCCGCGTCATCTTTTACCATGCGCAGGCCGCGCATCAGCCCTTCGGCCGACACCCAGCTGTACTGTGGGCGCAGCGCCTGCATGCCCAGCAGCACCCAGCTTGGCACTGCGGTGCCCACTGCAATGGTCTGCCCGGCCCCGGGCAGCAGGCCGCCGGCCAGGGCAAAGGGGTCTTCGCCGTCCTGCCAGCCATGGCAGGTCAAAAGGCTTTTCGTGGCCTGCTTCAAATTGCCAAGCTCAAAAACCGGGGAGATGAAATGCACATCCTCCTGCGAGATCAGGCAGCAGGCAAGGCGCTCGAACAGATGGCCCCGCATGCCTGTCAGGTAAAACAGGTCGGTGGAAGGGGTGAGCACCAGCAAATCGACGCCCTGCTGGCGCATGGCGGTGCGGGCGCGCGCAAGGCGCTGTTCATATATCATGCGAGAGATCCTTCCTTTCCAAACGGTTTATGCGGCGTTTTATTTCGCCTCGCGCGCAAGCAGCCAGTCGCGGCAGGCACGCAACGGGGTGTCCGGGTCCGGATAATGCACGGCGCCCCAAAGTGCAAGGCTGATTTTTCCTGCGTAGCCCTGCGCATCCAGCCGGGCAAGAATGCCGTCCAGGTCCATGTTGCCCTGGCCCAGTGCGGCGCCGTCCGTGTCGGAAAAATGCACATGCGCCAGGTGCCCGAAAGCTTTGTAATAGGCGTCCACATCCGTTCCGTGTTCCAGCGCCAGGGGGATATCCATACATGCTTCCACGCCTGTTGCCTGCACAAGGCGAGAAAGGCGCGCCAGCGTGCTGCAAAGCAGGCTGACCGTGGGGTCCTGTTCTTCCATGGCAACGCGCACACCAAGCGGCTTTGCATATTCGGCCAGTTGCTGTACGGCCTGTATGGCGCGAAGCGTATCCGCCTCGGTGAAATCATTCACAAACACCCAGCCCGGCGTCAGCATCATGATGGGGGCGCCGAATGCGGCGGTATCCTCCAGGCAGCGACGCATGAAATCCATACTTTGCGTCTGAATGTAGGCACTGGGGGAAGCGATGTTCACGGGATATTGCCGAATCTGTTCCGGATGATACACCGCCATGGAAAGCCCGCGTGAAGAGAGCATTGTGCAGATCTCGCGCACGCGATGTTCGCGCGCGGCAGCATCGTAATCGTCCAGGCAATAGTGCGGTGAAGCACCCCAGAGCTCGATGCTGGAAAACCCATTGGCTGCAATGGAATCGAGCCCGTATTCCAGCGTGTGGTGCAAAAACGGCGCGGTTAAAACACAAAAGCGGGACATATCCAGGTTGCTCATACCAGTTCACCTCCGTCAAAGTGCGCGCGCAGCGTTTCGATGTTGGCGCGGTAATGGGGCTCCGGGTCCAGCATATAGCTGCCGTTTGCCATCTCCATGGTGATGGTGCGGGTGTAATTGTATTTGCGCATGGCGTTGAGATGCGCGTCCAGATCCTGTGTGCCGTCGCCCCATTTCATGTGGCCGGTGGGGCGGCCGTCGTTCAAGTGGATATGCCCGATCTTGTCACCCATCAGGGCAAAATATTCCTCCAGCGTTTCCCCGGCATAGGCCACAGGCACGGTATCGATGCAGCATTTCAGATACGGGGAATCAATCTCTTTCACCATGCGGAACTGGTCGAACCGGTTGGTGGCAAGGCACGATTCACGCGGGTTCAGGTTTTCATACATCAGGGTCACGCCATATTTTTCACCGTGGCGCACCAGCTTTTCCACCGAATCGCGCCCGCAGGCGTACCCCACGGAGAACGGCTTATCCCAGTACGGACGCCCGGGGCAAAGCAGCATCTGCGGGCATTCCAGCTCTGCGGCCGCCTCGATAAAGCGCTTGTACTGCGCCACCGTCTTATTGCGGATGTTGGCCTCCGGCGCCGCGATGTTGATGGCGTAGGTGTTTTCCTCCGGCATCAGCGACACCACCTGAAACCCGCGCTGTTTCAAAAGCTTTTTCATGGCAGGGGCGGGGTTTTCGTCGCTGTCATAAAAATGAAAGTGGCCGCTGCAGCCATACAGTTCCAGCCGGTGAATGCCAAGGCGGTCCATGGAATCGAGAAAATAGCCGAAGGAAAAGCGGCTGTACACCATATTGGTGGCGGCAAGCTGGTTCATCAGAAGTTTCGACACCGCTTGCACCTCCTTATTCTGTGTACATGCGAAGGTTACGCATGTTGCGCTGGTCATGATAGAAGGGGTCTGCAAAATAGCGCCCGTCCGTCAGCTCCTGGCTGAACAGGCCCGTGTAGCCGTTATCCAGAAATGCGCACAGCATGTCGTGCAGGTTCTGCTTGCCGTCGCCCCACACATAGTGCCCATAGGGGTCGCAGTCTTGAAAATGGCTGTGAATGATGTTTTCGGCGCCAAAGGTGTCGAACCAGCGCTGCACCGTCTCGCCCTGCACGCACATGGCCGTGAGGTCAATCATCACCTTGAAATTTGGATGGTTCACGGTGTCAAACAGGCGCTTGATCTGATCCAGCCGATAGCCGATGCGCGTCTCCTGCGGGCGAAGGGATTCGCACGCGATGGTCATTCCATACTCTTTCGCCACTTCGGCCAAGCGGCTGTGCATTTCGGCAGAGCGCTTGAAGCCCTCTTCCTCCGGCTCGTTCCAATATCCCCAGCCGCTGTTGGCCTCCAGGATCTTGGCGCCAAGTTCTGCCCCGAACCGGATGCCGTTTGCAAAATAACGGAACGTGCGGTCTATGGCCTCCGGCTCTTTGGCGGCAAACTGATACCCATAGGCGCAGTTTTCCGGCGTGAACACCGGGCAGGAAAGCCCGCGCGCTTCCAGCTTTTTACGGATGGGCGCGGCGTCCTGATAGCCGTATTCATCCATCCACAGACCCTGATGGGCAGAGAGAAGCTCTACGTTTTTGATGCCCAGCTTTGCCTGGCAATCCAGAAAATAATCCAGTGTGTAGTTATTATAATGAAGGCTCAAAACGGAGATCCTGCTGATATCGATCAGTTTCATCTGTAACCCTCCCTTACACGAAGAACGGCTCAAAAGCCGCCATGTTGCGCCGGTCCGCCTCGCGCGGGTCTGCAAAGTAGCGATCGTCGGTGATCTCCTGGCCGAGATACCCTTCGTAACCGTACTGGTTCATCAATTCAATGTAATCGGCCATGGGGTGCAGGCCGTCGCCCCATACCAGATGGCCATAGGGGCGCCCGTCCACAAAATGCATGTGGCGGATGTCGCTTCCCAGCGTTTCAAACCACTCCTTCACCGTCTCGCCGGCCACACCCACGGCGGTAAGGTCCAGCGCGGCCTTTACGTTCGGATGGTCTACTGCTTTCAAAAGGCGCGCAAGTTCCGGAAGTTTGATGATCATGCGCGATTCTTCCGGGCGTACCGTTTCCACCGCCAGTGTCACGTCGTTGTCTGCGGCAACCGGGGCAAGGATGCGCAGCATGTTCACCGCGCGTTCAAACACCCGCTCGGGCTCCTCGTTCCAGTCGCAGCCGCAGCAGTTTGTGAGCATCACCCTGGCCCCTGCTTCGCCGGCGGCTTTGATGCCATTGGTGTAATAGCCCACTGCCCGCTTGCGCGCATACTCGTCATGGGCGCACAGAAGATAGTTGTACATGGCGCATTCAGGCGTGAACACGCCAATATGCAGCCCGTGTGCCTCTACTTTCTTTTTCAGTTCGGATGTGCTCTGGTAGCCGTGGTCATCCAGCAGAAAATGCGGCCGGCCGCACCACATCTCAATGGTTTTGAACCCCAGCTCCTGCTGGCAGTCCAGAAAATAATCGAAGGAATGGTACATGTAATGAATTCCCATTCCGGCAAGCTGTTCCCGCCTTAAATGCGGCATTGCAATTCCTCCTTTTACTAGAAAAAATGAAATGATATATTTCCCGCGCCTGCGGGCAAGCGGCAAAAAGAAAGAAATCTGGCTTGCACAGGCAAGCGGCCGTGCACAGCACTTATGCATGGTTGCGCGCCACAGGCATACAATTCAACCCAAAACAACGAAAAACAACGCTGATTTTCAAAATATCAATAAGAAAAATGAAATATTTTGAAATGTTTTGCCTTTGTGGGAAGAGAAAAAGCGGGCGGCAACATAATTTGTGAAAAAAATCACATATATCGGACAAATATGCGCTTTTGAGTTGTAAAAAACCGGAAAAGAACCCCAACATGCGTTGTGTTTATTATAGCACAGGGGGGGGTCACTTGTCAAAACATTTCAAATTGTCATAATTTTATTTCACTTTTCTCTTGCAAAGCGGAAAAGGATGTGCTATGATTAACCACAATAATTTCATAAATCTGGATTTTTGATGAGCAAGAATTCCGCTGCATCCTGCTTTTTAGAGCATTTATGAAATAAATTGCATAATTTGTGAGAAATGACAAAAATGCAAGCGTTTGTAAAGCAAAAATGAAAAGGGGTATTAAGAACTATGTGGACGAAAGAACTGTTTGGTGTGGAAAAGCCGATTATTGCCCTGGTGCATCTTCGCGCTTTGCCCGGCGACCCGTATTACGGCAATGACCTGGAGGCTGTGGTGAACCAGGCGCGGGCCGACATACATGCCCTGCAGGAGGGCGGTGTGGACGGCCTTCTGATTGCCGACGAATTCAGCATGCCCTATCAGGTCAAAGCAGATTATGTTACCGTGGCGGCCATTGCCTATATTGTGGGCCGCCTGAAACAGGAGATTAAAGTGCCCTATGGCGTGAATGTGGTGATGAACCCCCTGGCCAGCCTGGACCTTGCCGCTGCCACGGGCGCCTATTTTATCCGCAGCGCGTTCACAGGCGCCTATATGGGCGAATATGGCGTCTCGGTCACCGACGCAGCCAATGTGGTGCGCCGCAAAAAGGCCCTGGGGCTGGATAACCTGAAGATGCTGTATAAAGTGAACCCGGAATCGGACGTGTACCTGGTAGAGCGCGACATCAAAACCATCGCCAAATCCATTTTGTTCGGCTATGCGCCCGATGCCTTGTGCGTGTCCGGCGCAAGCGCGGGCTCTGAGACAAAGACAGACCTCATCAGCGAGGTGAAGAGCGTGGCGGGCGGCGTGCCTGTGTTCTGCAACACCGGTTTCAACGCCAAAACGGCCAAGGAAAAGCTGGATGTCAGCGACGGCGCCTGCGTGGGCACTGCCTTTAAAACAGACGGAAAGTTTGAAAATAACGTAGACCCTGCGCGCGTAGAGGAAATTATGAACATCGTAAAGGCATACCGCAGCGCGATGTAAGCCTGTGCGCATCGAAAACCCGGAAAGATCCGCTAGGGGGAAAAGCTGTGGCAAAGTATTACCTTGGAATTGACGTAGGCACCTTTGAGACAAAAGGGGTGCTGGTGAACGAAGCGTATGAAGTGGTGGCCACCCATTCGGCAAAGCACGAGATGGAAAACCCGCAGCCCAACCACTTCGAGCAGGATGCCGAGGCCGTGTGGTGGCACGATTTCTGCGTGGTTTCCAAAGGCCTGTTGCAGAGCACAGGCATTGACGCACGGGACATTGCAGGCGTGGGCGCCGACGTGCTGGGCTGTGACTGCCTGCCGGTGGACGAAAACTGCCGGCCCCTGCGCAAAGCCATTTTGTACGGCATTGACGCGCGCGCCAGTGAGGAAATAGCATTTTTAAACCGCCATTACGGCCCCGAGCGCGTGAAAGAGCTGTTTGGCCACACGCTGTGTTCGGACGACATTGCGCCCAAGATTATGTGGATTAAAAACCACGAGCCGGACGTCTATGCCAAAACATACAAGTTCCTCACAGGTTCCTCTTACATTACGGCAAAGCTCACCGGCGAATATGTGATAGACCAGTTTCTGGCGAAATCGTCCTTCAAGCCGCTTTATACGCAGGACGGGCAGATCAACGAGGCCGAAACGGGGCTGTTTTGCCGGGGTGACCAGCTGGCACGCACCATGTTTGTGCACGAGATTGCCGGCCATGTGACGGCACAGGCAGCCGCAGAGACAGGCCTGGCCGAGGGCACGCCCGTTATTTGCGGCACAGGGGATTCCACCAGCGAGGCCATCAGCGTGGGCATTGTAAAGCCCGGGCGTGTGATGTTCCAATTCGGGTCTTCGCTGTTCTTTTACTATTGTGCCGACCATATGGTGTACGACCACCGCATCCACGGCGGCAACTTTACGGTGCCGGGCACCTACAGCGTCTCGGGCGGCACCAACACTGCCGGCACGCTGACGCGCTGGATGCGCGACACACTGTATTTCGATTTGATGGACGGCAGCGTGGCCGAGCCCTACGCCGAAATGATGGAGCGGGTGCGGGCCATTCCGCCGGGAAGCGGCGGCCTTGTGGTGCTTCCATATTTTGCGGGCGAGCGCTGCCCGGTGAACGATGAAAAGGCGCGCGGCGTAATTTTTGGCCTGACGCTGGAGCACACGCGCGAACACATTTACCATGCGGCGCTGGAGGGCATTGGCTTTTCTGTGGCGCAGAATATTGCGGTGATGGAAGAAATTGGCCTGCCGGTGGACATGGTGACCGTGGTGGGCGGCGGCACAAAGAACCCGGTGTGGATGCAGATTGTGGCAGACATTCTGGGCAAGCCGCTCAGCATTCCGAAAGTAAGCATTGGCGCAAGCTATGGCTGCGCGCTGCTTGCCGCCCTGGGCACCGGGGCACTGCACAGTTTTGACGAGCTGGCGTCGGTGATAAAGCCGGGCCGCGTGTTGCAGCCGGACGCCCAGCGCCACAGCCAATATCAGAAAATCCGCCATGTGTATGACAGCCTGTACCCCGCCACCTGCGGGCTGATGCACGAACTGTAAACACGAACGGGAGAGTTGCACGGTTATGATACGAGCAGAGCGCTTTCAAATGATTGCCGAATTGGGCGAAAAAGACAGCGACGGCATTATAACGCTGGAGCAATTGGCAGAGTACCTGCATGTTTCCATGGCGACGGTGCGGCGCGATGTGGATGAGCTGGCCAGCCGGGGTGTGCTGCAGAAAACGCGCGGCGGCGTAATTTTGCAGGCGCGCGAAACCGCCTCGCTGGACCCGACATACGCCATGCGGCTCTCGGTGAACGTGGATGAAAAAAACCGCATTGCGCGGGCGGCCAGCGCCTATATCTACGAGGGCGACAACATTATGTTCGATTCCGGCTCTACCGTGCTGGAGCTGGCCAAAGAGCTGCCGGTGCGCAACCATCTGGGCATCATCACCTATGACCTGTATGTGGCGCTGGAGCTGGTGAACCGGGAATATGTTGACCTTTTGATGATTGGCGGCGTGTTCCGCCGCCAGTATTTCGGCTTTCATGGCTATTTTGCTGAAAATGCCATCCGCCAGATGTATTCCAAAGTGGCGTTCATCGGCGCAGACGCCGTGAACTTGCAGGGCGGCATTATGAGCCACAACCAGAACGATGTGCCGCTGAAGCAGAGCATGATTGAAAATTCTCAAAAGACGATTCTGCTGTGCGACCACACCAAGTTTGGTTCTTATGCGTTCATGCATGTGGCGCCGCTGGAGAAATTTGATATTGTCATCACCGGCAGAGAGCTGGATGAAAAATATGTTTCCGCCTTGCGAGAGAAGGGGATAGGGGTAGAACTTGTCTGATTGGAAAAGCGCGCACCCTCTTCTGCGCGGCGCCCCGTACTTTCTGTTTTTTATCTTCTACTGGGTAGCCGAGGCGCTGTTTGTGCCATATCTGGGGCTGTATTTCGAGATGCGCGGCATGAACAGCGTGCAAATCGGCATGCTGAACAGCCTGTTCTATGTGGTTACCATCATTTCGGCCATGACCATCGGCTATTTCGCCGATAAAACGCGCCGGCCACGGCTGACGGTAAGCATCTGTTTTTCCTGCGTGGCGCTGGTGGTGCTGTATATGTCGCGCGCCACCACGCTGCCGCACCTGGCGGCTGCCTATGCGCTGTATGGGTACTTTGTGGTATCCTGCTGCGACCTGGTGGACAAGTTGCTGTTGGAACAGCTGGGCGATGACACGCGCTATTTCGGGCTGTTCCGCGTGGGCTCGCCGCTGGGCTACAGCGGCGGCGCCATTCTGGCGGGGGCGCTTATCCCGCGGCTTGGCACCACTTCCCTGTTTCCGGTGTGCATGCTGTTTGCGGCGCTTTGCGTGGCCATGTCGCTGCTGATGAAAGAGAGCAGCGGCATGCCCCGGCGCAAAAAGG
>OLRD01001082.1_pt1 | contig 17869 bp, 19 predicted proteins | sample 1672051 | NCBI WGS metagenome assembly OLRD01 (sample SAMEA3136640, study PRJEB25190) | human gut metagenome | biome: human gut; feature: human-associated habitat; material: faeces | place: Austria | collected 2013 | reverse complement strand
TTTTTGAAATCCCGCTTGACCTTTGTGTTACACAAAGCCGTATACTGCCTATTGTAAGGCGCGGGCCCCAAAAAATCAAGGGCCGGACGCCCGGAATTCAGGAGGGATGAAAAATGAAAAAAAGTCGAATGAGTATTGTGGGGCTGATCGCCGCCCTGATGTTGTGGATGAGTTGTGCCCCGGCCTGGGCGGCGCAGGCGGAAGTCAAGCGATATGACGCCGATGCCCGGATTCGAAACCTGCGGATCGAGGTCAGCGACCGGAAAATCGTGGTTCAGCCCTCGGCGGATGAAAGGATCCACCTGGGTTACAGCGAGACCGGTCAGGATTTCTATGAGATTTCGGTTCAGGATGGGGATACTTTGGTGGTGGAATCCAAGACCAATAAAAAGTGGTACGACTACATTGGATTCAAGGCGGACGAATCCGAGCGCACCTTGACTTTGGAGCTGCCCGCGCTGAGCAGCCTGGAAATTTCCACCACCAATGAGGATATTGAGCTCCCCGAAATGAGCCTGGGGGAGAAGGTGTCGGTGAAGGTCAACAATGGCGATATCCGGCTGGAGCGCCTGGACGCGGGGCAGGAAATCCATTTGGAAACCAAAAACGGCAACATTACCGGCGCTTTGGAAGGCGGATATGACGATTACGACATCACCGCCCAGGTCAAAGAGGGGGACAGCAACCTGCCCGAGCGCAAGGAGGGCGGAGCCAAAAAGCTCAACGTGTATGTCAACAACGGGGATATCCGGATAAAACTGGGGCCGGGGAACTGAAAGCCCCAAACAAAGCAGCGGACTGCCGAATTAACCCTTCGGCAGCCCGCGTTTTCATTTTTATTTTAGCCCTTCATCCGGCTCAGTGCCTTTTTGCGCTTTTCGGCGTTGAGCTCCTTCTTGCGCATGCGGAAGGATTTGGGGGTGATCTCCACCAGCTCGTCATAGGTGACCCCGGAGACGCCTTCCACCAGCATCAGGGGGCCCACCACCTCTTTGATGGTATGGTATTCCTTCAGCATCAGGCCTGCCCTCCTTGATCGATCAGCGCGGCCGTCTGGCTGCTGAGATCCGACTCGATTTGCTCAAACTGTACTTTGATCTGATCCTCGGGGATATACTTGGCGCGGCCAATCCGGTCACGCACAGGCAGCCCCAGCACGTCGGAGAGATTCGCTCCGGCGTCAAGCGCCTGCTGTCCCTTCTCCTGGAATGCCAGAATCAGCTGCAACATGTCAAACTGCTTTTGCAGGGAGGTGTAGGTGTCCACCTCGTCAAAGGCATTTTGATGCAGGTAGTCCTCGCGGATGGAGCGGGCCACTTCCATGGTCAGCCGGTCCTTCCAGCTCAGGGCGTCGATACCCACCAGCTGCACGATTTCGTTCAGCTCAGCCTCTTCCTGCAGCACCCGCATGGCCCGGGCACGCAGCTCGTCCCACTCGGGGGAAACGTTGTCGCTGAACCAGCTGCCCAGGCGGTCCACGTACAGGGAGTAACTTTGCAGCCAGTCAATGGCCGGGAAATGCCGCTTGTAGGCCAGGGAGGCGCTCAGGCCCCAGAACACCTTCACGATGCGCAGGGTGGCCTGGCTCACGGGCTCGGAAATATCACCGCCTGGCGGCGATACGGCGCCAATGGCCGAGATGGAACCGTAGCGGTTATCATCGCCCAAGCACTTCACATAGCCGGCCCGCTCGTAGAATTCCGCAATACGTGACGCCAGGTAGGCGGGATAGCCTTCCTCACCGGGCATTTCCTCCAGACGGCCGGACATTTCGCGCAATGCCTCTGCCCAGCGGCTGGTGGAGTCGGCCATGATGGCCACCTTGTAGCCCATATCCCGGTAATACTCGGCAATGGTGATACCCGTGTAAATGGAGGCTTCGCGGGCCGCCACGGGCATGTCGGAGGTATTGGCAATCAGCACGGTACGCTTCATCAGGCTTTCGCCGGTGCGCGGATCATGCAGCTCCGGGAACTCCATGAGCACGTCGGTCATTTCGTTGCCGCGCTCGCCGCAGCCCACGTACACGATGATGTCCGCGTCCGCCCACTTGGCCAGCTGATGCTGCACCACCGTTTTCCCGGAGCCGAAGGGACCGGGTACGGCGGCGGTGCCGCCCTTGGCCACGGGGAACATGGTGTCGATGACCCGCTGGCCGGTCTGAAGCGGCGCAGAGGGCGGGAATTTCCGCCGATAGGGCCGCCCCACACGGACGGGCCACTTCTGCACCATGGTCAGCTCCTTCAGGGAGCCGTCCGCCAGACGCACCTTGGCGATGACGTCCCGGATGGTGTATTCTCCTGCCTCTGCCACCCACTCCACGGTGCCGTCCATGCGGTGGGGGACCATGATCTTGTGGAGCACCGAGGTCGTCTCCGGCACGGTACCCAGCACGTCTCCGGCCACCACGGCGTCGCCGGGCTTGGCCACAGGGGTGAAGTCCCACTTTTTATCCTCCGGCAGCGGCGGGGCCTGAATGCCACGGGGGATGTGAGCCCCGGCCATGCTGCGGATCTCCTCCAGCGGGCGCTGGATGCCGTCATAAATGCTCTCGATCAGCCCCGGCCCCAGCTCCACGGACAGGGGAGCGCCGGTGGTGACCACCTCCGCACCCGGCCCCAGACCGGAGGTCTCCTCATAGACCTGAATGGACGCCCGGTCGCCGGTCATATTCAGTATCTCTCCGATCAGCTGCTTGGGACCCACACGCACCACGTCCGCCATGTTGGCGTCCGCCATGCCGTCGGCTACCACCAGCGGCCCGGAGACTTTGATTACTTTGCCCATAGTTACGCTCCCTTCAAGTGATGTCTGCGCCCACGGCACGCTCCACGGCGTTGTGCAGCGCAGTCTCCCCCAGCCCAAGGGAACCACCCTTGCCGGGGATCAATACGATGGCGGGGGTCAGCGCCTCCTTATAGCGGTCGATCTCCTCCTGCAGGGGAGCCGCCAGCGCCTCCGTCAGGAACACCGCCGCACAGCCCTCCTCCGCAGCCTTACGGAGCAGATGGCGGGCCTCGGTGCTGTCCTCCACGGTGTGGACCTCCAGCCCCAAAGCCCGGAAGCCCAGCACACTGTCCCGGTCACCGATGACGGCGATCTTAGCCATAAATATCACGCAGCCTTTCCCGGATGGCGTCGGCGGACAGTCCCGCCCGGCGTCCCGTCATGATGGTGCGGACGGCGGTGAGCTCCGCTTCCGCCGCAATGAGATACCCCAGTGCCGTCTCCACGCCGAAGGGGGTGCGGCGGGCCTTGGCCGCCAGACGCAGTACGGCGTTGTCGCACTGCTTTTCCAGCGCCGTCATGCTGCCGCCTCCGGCGCAGATGCCCTCCGCCAGACCGGCGGCTTCCCGCAGAGGCGTGGCGGCATACAGCTCCCGCAGATCGGCAGGGGCGGCCTCCTCCAGCGCTGCCGGAGGAACGCTGCCGCCCTCCAGCAGCACCCTGCGCAGAAAGTCCGGTCCTTTTCTCAGCCGGCGCGCCCGCACGGCGCTGCACAGGTTCACGCCGTCGATGCGGGTGCGGAGATAGTCCGTCAGGGCGGGGCAGCCCACCGCATCCGCCAGCCGGGTCAGTTCCCGGAAGCAGGTGCCGTCCAGCACAAGATCGCACGCCTGACCGTTGCCGGTCTCCGCCAGAGCCTGACGGGCCTGCTGTACGGCCTGTGCCGTCTCGGCGGGGAGGAAGTCCCGCAGCTCCCGCTGCCGGTAGTCCGACAGCAGCTGCTCCAGATCCCACCGGCCTCCTGCCATCAGCAGGCGGCGGCAGTCCTCGCCCCGGCTCTTTACCAATACCTTCAGATTGTGATAGTCCGTGGGCAGCCGGAAAACGTCCAGGATCCGTGCATCGGGCATATCCTTGCCCAGACGGGCGAACAGCTCCTCCCGCCGCTGGCCAACGGCCTGATCCAGCGCCGCCTCCGACTCCGGGTCAAAGGCGGGCCAGCCCATCTCCTCCAGCACACGGGCCGCATCCCGGTCCGTCGGAGCCGACAGCAGCTGCTCCCGGCGCTCCGGGGTCAGCAGCCGAGTCTCCCAGCTGTGGATACAGGCGCTGAGATACAGATATTCCGTATCATGATACTTCTTGGTCAAAGGGCAGCCCCCTCTCAGTCAAACAGAATGGCGGCGACCTCGCCGGACATCTCCTGCCGCAGCTGCCGCAGGATCTCCGGGAAGGTGCAGCTGCACTCCACACTGCCCTGCTTGAGGATCAGCCCCCCGCCGGTGGGACGCTGCTCCGCAGACAGGCGGAAGTGCCGTCCCTGAGCGTTGGCACCCTCCAGCACCTGCTGTCCCAGCGGTGCGTCCTCCGGGGAGAGGATGATCTCCTCGGTGCCGGCTCCGTTTTTCACCGCCAGCTGCACCAGCAGATGCACATATTTCTCACGGGGCAGCTGCGTCAGCTGCTGCCGGGCCTGTCGGAAGGTATCGTCAATGAGCTGCTGCTTGCAGGCGAGGAGCTGCTCCCGGCGGGTGCGGTCGGCGCCGCTCTGGGCTCTCCGCTGATCCTGCTGGGCGTCACGGGCGGCCTTTTCCTGATCCGCCTGGCGCAGCTGCCGGGCCTGGTCCTCGTACTTCTCCGTGATCTCCTGTGCCTGGCGGCGTCCTGCCGCCGTCAGGGCTTCTATCTGCCCCTGTGCATCCGTCTGGATGCGCTGGGTGATCCGTTCCAGTCCCTTCATGGCCTGCTCCGTTTTACAGAATGTTGGTAGCCAGCATGATGGTAGCCACCAGGGACAAAATGGCGTAGAACTCCACGATACCGCAGAAGATCAGGCCCTTGGTGGCGGCCTCCGGGTGCTTGGCCACGATACCCACGGAAGCGGCGGCCACACGGCCCTGGAACTTGGCGGAGAGCCAGCCGCCGATGGCGGTGGGGATGCAGGCGGCGAAGAAGGACATACCCTGCGTCAGCGTCAGATCTACGGGAGTGCCGCTCATGAGACCTACCTGCAGCAGGACGATGAACAGGGCCACGAAGCCATACAGACCCTGCGTACCGGGCAGCACCTGCAAGATCAGGCACTTGGTGCTCTTGTCGGGATCCTCGCTGACCAGACCGGCGGCGGCCTCACCCACGAGACCGGTACCCTTGGCGGAGCCCACGCAGCACAGACCCACCGTCAGCGCCGCACCCAGAATGGCGAAACCCATGCCGCCGATGGCGTTCAGAAAATCATACATATCAATTATCCTCCTTCATAACTTCAACATATTGTGTTTCTACGGACAGCGGCCTGTAGCTCTTGCCGCCCTCCTTGTAAAACCGACCGAAAAATTCCAGAAACTGCAGACGCATATCGTGGACGTAGCAGCCCAGCAGGTTCAGCGCCAGATTCAGGGCGTTGCCGATGAGGGCGATGACCACGAAGCCCACCACGTTCCCGGTGGTGGCACCCAGCATATTGAACACCTGCGCCAGCACGGCGCCCGACAGCATCAGCGCCATCAGACGCACATAGGAGAGGATATCGCTGAAAAAGCCTGTGACGCCGTTATATACGGCGCTCACCAGCCCCGTGACCTTGCCGAAGCCCTTCTTGCCCCGACCGGAGCCGTATACCAGCATCAGCACGCCGATGACCAGCACCACCGGCACACCGGCCACGCTGCCCACCTTCAGCAGCGCCATGGCCCCGCCGGCCAGAATGACCCACCATGTGATCTCGTCCCACAGGGCGTCGGCAAAGTGGCCGTCCCTGGTTTTCTTCACCACGCTGATGGTCATGCCGGTGAGGATCTGGATGCCGCCCAGCACCATGGAGCCGATCATGATGGCCATGGTGTCGTTCAGCGGCGAGAAGAGGCTGGGCAGCTCAAAGGTGCTGGCCGGGTCAATGACCTTGCACAGCTGGGGGATGAAGTCCCCGAAGAAGCCGCCGGTGAGAGCACCGAAAATAAAGGTCACGATGCCGCACCACAGGATCAGCTCGATAAAGCCCCGTTTGCTCTGCGGCGGTCGTGCCTTTTTCAGGTACAGCAGCGGCAGAAAGATCATCAGAAGGCCGTAGCCCATGTCCGCCATCATCATGCCGAAGAACAGGATGAAAAACGGGGCCATGACCGGGTTGGGGTCCACGCCGTCATAGGCGGGCATGGAGTACTGCTCCGTGATGCAGGTCATGGATCGGGTGAGCCAGTTGCTCTTCAGCGTCACCGGCACCTCCGGATACTCCTCCTCGGTGGGGACCTGCAGGTCCCACGCACAGGAGTAGCCCGCCAGCAGCTGCTCCAGCCGGGCGGTGTCTGCCTCCGGCACCCAGCCCTCCAAATAGAAGATATGTCCGTCGGTGAGGAGCCGCTGGCGGTTATCCTCCCGCTGGATCTGCAGCTTCAGCCGGTCCAGACCCAGCTTCAGCTCCGGCTGACGGCCTCCCAGGGCGTCCAGCGCAGCGTCCTCCGCCCGGCGATCCTGCCGGGTCTGCTCCTCCTCATCGTCCAGCCGCTGCAGGTTCTCCTGCACCGTACCGGTGAGGGCACCGAAGGAGGCCGCCGCAAAGCCGAAGGGCCGCAGCACCTCCAGCACTGCGCTCTCCGCCGCCTGATGTACCAGCAGCAGAAGATACTGCTGCTGCGGCGACAGGGACACCTGTACCAGCTCCGCCGGCTGTTCCTCCAGAGCATTTTTTGCCTGCTGGAGGTCCGACCGCAGGGGCATGGTGCCGGGGATCACCGACAGCTGGCCGCTGCGGTGCAGCTCCAGCGGCACGTCCAGCTCCGCCCACGGCTCCAGCGACAGCCGCTGGGCCTGAATGCGCTGAAGCTGGGAGGTCAGCTGCTCCTTGCGGGCCGTATGGCCCAGGATCTCCGCTGCCAGCGCCTGCTGCTGCCGCAGTGCCGCCTCATCCAGAAACTGACTCTGGCTGATGCGGGGGCGGGGGGCAAACAGTCCGGTCTTTTTCAGACCCCGGCTGCCCAGCGCCGACAGCGCCGCCTCCATCTGGCGGGAGGCCTCCCGCCAGCGAACCAGCTCCGCCGGTTCCGGATGCAGCAGTACCGCCCAGTCCGGATCCGCCGCCAGATCCTCCGTCTGCCGGATCTCCAGCCGACCGAACTGCAGCAGCGCATCCAACAGGGACTGCCGCTCCTCCTCCATCGCCAGCAGGTGCAGCCGCTGCATTTTCACAATGGCCACTACTCCTGCACCACCCTTCTCAGAATGGTGTCTACCGCCTGAGGCATCTTGGCCCCGGCCCGCTGCCGCAGGGCGTCACAGTCTGCCTGAACCTCCCGCAGCGCCTGCTGCCGGGCTGCTTCGGCGTTCTCCGCCGCCTGCCGGCGGCGCTGGGTCTCCAGCTGCTGCAAGTCCCGGCGTGTCTGTTCCACCAGCGCACGTCCGGAGCGTTCCGCCTCTTCCTGCATCTGCTGAGCCTGCTGGGCCGCCTGACGGACGGAGGCTTCCGTCTCCTGCTCCACCTGCGATACCTGCTTCACCAGCTCCAGATACATGGTCGTCACCGCCTTTCCTTGTGAATGGATCTATAAGCATATGCCGTCCGGCCCTTGTAACGGCCCGTTCGGCAGAGGCTGACTTGAAATTGTCCGTTATCTTAGCACATCTCAACGTGAAAATCAACACATTGTCTGTTAATTTGCAGAAATAATTTATTTGTATAAAAATGGGACTTTTCCTTAATGATAAGAAAAAGTCCCATTGCGAAAAGCTATTGTACCACAGCGCCAAAGGCAGACACGCCCAGCACGCTGAGGATGCCCATGATGCACCCGGCCAGCAGCACACCGCCCATGCAGGCCAGCACGCTCTTCTTAAAGCCCATATCCAGCAGAGAGGCCGCCAGAGTTCCCGTCCACGCACCGGTGCCGGGCAGGGGGATCCCCACGAACAGCAAAAGAGCCCAGAACAAGCCCCGGCCGGCCTTCGCCTGAAGCTTTTGGCCGCCCCGCTCACCCTTTTCCAGACAGAAGGTGAAGAACCTTCCGATGACAGGCTTATCCTTGCCCCAAAGAAGGATCTTCCGGGCGAAGAGATAGATAAACGGCACCGGCAGCATATTCCCCACGATGGCAATGAGATACGTCAGCCACAGCGGCATCCCGTAGGCCACGCCGTAGGGGATGGCGCCCCGCAGCTCGATGAGGGGGACCATGGATACCAGAAAAACGATGAGTCCGTGTTTCATATGCTTCCTCACAAGATTGCCGGACCCATAGACCGGCAGCATAATTTTATGATAGAGTATTATACCATAGTCTGCCCCGTATGACAAGGCTGCATTCCGTTTGCCGGGAAACTTCTGTGGGAGGGGTATAGAACCGCTGCAAATCTTTATGCTTTTTTCCACAAATTATTCCATAGTTTCTGTCGACAGCCGGAGTTTTTTACGTTATACTATATCCTGTTGAATCAAATATACTGGGAGGGAATGCGTTTTGAGCGTTTCTGATTTCATTTCCCTGCTGGGCGGCGTGGCTCTGTTCCTGTTCGGGATGTCCATCATGGGCGATGCCCTGAAGAAGGTAGCAGGCAATCAGCTGGAGCTGGTGCTGTATAACCTCACCAGCACGCCCATCAAGGGGGTCCTGCTGGGGACCGGCGTCACGGCGGTGATCCAGTCCTCCTCCGCCACCTCGGTGATGGTGGTGGGCTTCGTCAACTCCGGCATGATGAAGGTCAATCAGGCCATCGGCATCGTGCTGGGCGCCATCTTGGGCACCAGCGTTACCGGCTGGGTGCTGTGCCTCAGCAACCTCTCCGGCGGCGGCTGGGTGGCTCTGCTGAGCACCTCCACTCTGACGGCCCTGATGGCCACCATCGGTACTCTGCTGCGGATGATCAGCAGGAAGCAGACCACCCGCCATGTGGGGGAGATCCTGCTGGGCTTTGCCGTGCTGATGTACGGCATGACCGCCATGAGCGGCGCCGTGGAGCCCCTGCGGGAGAGCGAGGTGTTCATCAATGCCATGACCTCCTTCGCAAACCCTCTGCTGGGAATTCTGGTGGGCATCGTGTTCACCAGCGTCATCCAGAGTGCCTCCGCCGCCGTGGGTATCCTGCAGGCGCTGGCCGCCACCGGAGCCGTCACCTTTGAAATCGCCCTTCCTATTATCATGGGTATTGCCATCGGCGCTGCGGTGCCGGTGCTGCTGTCGGCGCTTGGCGCCAACGTCAGCGGCAAGCGCACGGCCTTCGTCTATCTGCTCATCGACGTGCTGGGCGTGGTGATCTGGGGCTGCATCTTTTATGCCGTCAATGCCGTGGTGCATTTTGACTTCATGGATACCACCATGACCACCGTGTCCATCGCTCTGGCGAACACCCTGTTCCGTCTGGCCACGGTGGTGGCCCTGATGCCCCTCATCGGCCTGCTGGAGAAGCTGGTATGTATGCTGGTACCGGACAACTCCGAGAGCAGCCGGGAGCGCCAGAAGATGGACCGTCTGGAGGAGCGCTTCCTGCAGCACCCGGCGCTGGCCATCGAGCAGAGTCGTCAGGTCACCGACGCCATGGCTCAGTGCGCCATGGAGAATCTGCTGGCCGCCATGGCGCTGGTGCATCAGTACAGCGACAAGGGCTTCCGGGCCGTGGCGGAGACAGAGTCCACCGTGGACCGCTATGAGGACCGGCTGGGTACCTACCTGATGAAGATCACCGGTAAGGAACTCACCGCCCGTCAGAGTGAGGAGGTATCCAAGTACCTGCATACCATCTCCGACTTCGAGCGCATCTCCGACCACGCCCTGAACATCTCCGAGGTGGCGCAGGAGATCCACAGCAAGGGCATGGCCTTCTCGGCGGAGGCCAGCCAGGAGCTGAAGGTCATGGAGGATGCCGTCTCCGAGATCCTCTACCTTTCCATCCACGCCTTTGTGGAGGGGGATCTGGCCGCCGCCAGCCGGGTAGAGCCGCTGGAGGAGATCATCGACGGCCTGTGCGACGAGCTGAAGCTGCACCATGTGGACCGTCTGCAAAAGGGTGTATGCACCCTGAGTCAGGGCTTCGTGTTCAACGATCTGCTCACCAACTATGAGCGGGTGGCGGATCACTGCTCCAATATCGCCGTGGCCATGATCGAGCTGGAGTCCGACGCCTTCGATACCCACGAGTATTTGAAGAGCGTCAAGGACATGAAATCCGACTCCTTCGCCCGCTATTACGAGGAATACAGCAAAAAATTTGCTTTGTAAGACATGAAAAAGCACCGACAGAGGTCGGTGCTTTTTCATGCGGATACCTTACACCATATCGAAAAACGGCCGTCCGGTGATATCGTTGAGAAGTAGAAATAATGACAAAAATTATTTGACAGAAATGGTCGAAAAATGGTATCATTACATAAATGACAAGACATTCGTCCGGTAAGAAGAGATGACGGTCGAACTGCTGAAGGGGAGAGGTAAATTGAGACGTTTATTGTGCAGTCTGCTGGCGGCCTTGATGCTGCTGCCGTGGGTGATGCAGGGGGCATGGGCCGCCGGCGGCACTCGGGAGGTCAAGAGTCGTGAGATCGCCGTGGTGTTCGACAACTCCGGCTCCATGTATGACGCCGGGAGCTACGGCGGTGTCCGGTTCGGCCCGCACGGAGTTCTCCGGCGGCGGCAAGAAGAAGGGACGCCTCTCCATCACATCCCCCAAGTATACGGCCAATCCTCTGGCCAAGTGCGGCATGGTGCTGGAGCTGGAGGCGGTGGACAACCGCTGGACCCGTCCCGCTGAGCGCAAGGCCAAGGTCACGGCGGTGTCCGCCGTCAACGGCAGCGCCGTTGGTTCCATCAAGGTGGGCACGCTGGTGTTTAACCGTGACCCCGCCACCGGAAAGCTGGTGAGCACCAAAAAGACGGCCACCACGGAGATCGGCAACAACCGGGCCTGCAACGTCAGCGGTCAGGTGCTGGACAGCACCGGCATCCCCGTCCCCATGGGCTTGGGCGTAACATTGAAATTCAGCAAATAAAAGAGAGACAAACCATATATAGAATGATTCGGAGGTAGCAACATGGCAAAGGAACGCATCAAGGAAAATGTGATCGACGCCCCGACTCTGTTTGTGGGTGTTGGCGGCACCGGATGCCGCATCGTCCGGCGTGTGGCGGAGATGTGCCGTCCCGGCGAACGGGAGAACGTCAACTTTGTCTGTCTGGACACCAATGTCAACGATCTGGCCAGCGTGTCCGGCAGCAGGAGCCACATCTACACCGTCCAGACGTCCAACACTCAGACGGTGGGCAACTATCTGGATTACGATGCAGACGCGCTGAACAACTGGTTTCCCAAGAACGCCGTCCTGTACGACAAGACGGTGTCCGAGGGTGCCGGACAGTGTGGTGACCATCTCCGACTGGGCCTTCAGCGAGTGCCGTAAGCTCAGCCGCATCACCATTCCCGACAGCGTCCATGATATCGGTGAGGGGGCCTTCTCCAACTGCGCCCTGCTGGACGAGGTGGAGATCCCCGACTCCGTGACCCGCATGGACGACTGCGCTTTCCGTGGCTGCGTCAGTCTGGAGCGTGTGCTGATCCCGGACTCCGTAAAGGACCTTGGTTGGGGACTGTTTGACGGCTGCGACAAGGTCGTGGTATACTGCCGGGAGGGCTCTGCGGCGGAGAATTACTGCCGTCGCAACGGCATCCGCTTTACCCCTCTGTCCGAGGGCGAGGGCCTTGCATACTGAGTATCCGGGGAGACGACCTTCTATGCACGCATTCATCAAAAAGAATATGGTCATGGTGATCGCCCTGCTGGCTGCCGCCATTACCAGCATCATTATCCCGCCGGACCGTGCGTATTTGGGCTATTTTGACCTGAAAACGCTGACGTGCCTGTTCTGCGTGCTGGCGGTGGTCTGTGCGCTGAAGAATATCAACTTCTTCTATATGCTGGCCAGAAAGGTGGTCAAGTGCTTCAAAAACGCCCGCATGAGTATTCTGGCGCTGGTGTATATCACCTTCATCGGCTCCATGCTCATTGCCAACGACATGGCGCTGCTGACCTTTCTGCCGCTGGGTTATCTGGTGCTTACCACCACCGGCAAGCAGCGCTACATGGCCTTTACCTTCGTCATGCAGAACATCGCCGCCAATTTGGGCGGGATGCTGACCCCCTTCGGGAACCCGCAGAATCTCTACCTCTACACCTTCTTCAACATCCCCACCGGGGAGTTCATGGGGATCATGGCCCCGCCCTTTGCGGTGTCCATCACCCTGCTGACGGTGTGCTGCCTGTTCGTGCGGCCGGAGCCCATGGAGATCGAGGACGAGCCCATCCGGCTCCCCACCGGCCGGACCGTGCTGTATCTGGTGCTGTTCGTGCTGGCCATCGTCATCGTGTTCCGGGTGATCCCCTATTGGATCGGCCTTATTGTGATCCCGGCGGTGCTGCTGGTCGCTGACCCCAAGGCTCTGAAAATGGTGGATTATCCGCTGCTGCTGACCTTTGTGTTCTTCTTCGTCTTCGCCGGCAACATGGCTCGCATCGATGCCGTGCGTGATCTGCTGGGTGCGCTCATGAGCCGTGACACGCTGCTCTTCAGCACCCTGTCCTGCCAGTTCATCAGCAATGTTCCCTCGGCCATCCTGCTGTCCCATTTCACGGACAACTACCGGGAGCTGCTGCTGGGTGTCAACATCGGCGGCACCGGCACGCTGATCGCCTCGCTGGCCAGCCTTATCACCTTCCGGGAATACGTTAAGCACAATCCCGGACGCACCAAGTACTATATCGGCGTCTATTCTGCGTTCAACCTTGCCTTTTTGGGGCTCCTGCTGGCCTTTACCATGCTGACCCGCTGAGATCCCGCCAACCCATCCGCCTTTGCGGATGGGTTGTTTTTTGCTTCCGATCAAAACTCCCACCGGCCACCGCTTGCTATGCGGAAAAAAACATGGTATAATAAAAAATCAAATCTGCATCGCTTTTTGTGCTGCGGCAAGTATATGAACAGGAGATTCAGCGCACCATGACCACCAAGGATTTTCAGACCAAGCGGCCTCTGGCCATTTTCCTCAGTTATTTCCGGCCCCACCGCCGGCTCTTCGCATTGGATATCACCTGCGCTTTCATGATCTCTCTGGTGGATCTGGCCTTTCCCCTGATCTCCCGTACCGCCATGTACCAGTGGCTGCCCCAGCAGCAGTACCGCACGTTCTTCATCGTCATGGGGATCGTGGTGCTGGCCTTTGTGCTGCGCTCCTTTCTGTGCTTCGTGGTGGGCTATTGGGGCCACACCTTCGGCATCCGGGTGGAGGCGGATATCCGCCGGGATCTGTTCCGCCATATGCAGGAGCTGGGCTTCGACTTCTACGACCGCAACCGCACCGGCCAGCTGATGAGCCGCCTGACCTCCGACCTGTTCGAGGTGACGGAACTGGCCCACCACGGCCCGGAGGATCTGTTCATCTCCGCAGTGACCATCGTGGGCGCCCTGATCGTCATGTTCTCCATCCAGTGGCGTCTGGCGCTGGTGGTGAGTCTCATCATCCCCATTTTCATGGTGGTGGTCATGTACCGCCGCCGCCAGATGAGCGCCGCCTCCCGCGCGGCCAAGCAGAAAACCGGCGTCATCAACGCCGAGATCGAGTCCGGTCTCTCCGGTGTCCGCACCACCAAGGCCTTCGCCAATGAGGAGAAGCAGCAGACCCGATTTGACGGCGCCAACGAGATATTCAAGACCGCCAAGCGTGGCTTTCATAAAGAGATGGGCCTTTTCAACGCCAGCATGGAGTTCTTCATCTGCATCCTGTCCGTGGTGGTCATCGCCGTGGGCGGATGGCTCATCATGAAGGGGCAGATGGACTATGTGGGGCTCATTACCTTCAGCCTGTATATCACCACCTTCATCAGCCCCATCCGCAAGCTGGCCAACTTTGCCGAGATGTTTTCCAACGGCTTTGCGGGCCTTCACCGGTTCATTGAACTGATGGCCACGGAGCCCACCATTCAGGACGCCCCCGACGCCGTGGAGCTGTCGCAGGTCCGGGGCGAGGTGGCGCTGGATCATGTCAGCTTCACCTATCCGGGCAGCAGCGAGGTCCTTCACGACATCGATCTCACCGTGGCCGCCGGGGAGACGGTGGCCATCGTAGGCCCCTCCGGCGGCGGCAAGAGCACCCTGTGCCAGCTGGTACCCCGGTTCTATGACGTCACGGAGGGCAGCATCCGGGTGGATGGGCTGGACGTGCGGCAGGTGACCCAGCGCTCCCTGCGCCGGGCCATCGGCATCGTGCAGCAGGACGTGTTCCTCTTTGCCGATACCATTCGGGAGAACATCCGCTACGGCCGCCCCGACGCCACCGACGAGGAGGTGGAGCAGGCGGCCCACCGGGCGGAGCTGCTGGAGGATATCCGGACCATGCCTCAGGGCTTCGACACCTATGTGGGGGAGCGGGGGGCCATGCTCTCCGGCGGCCAGAAGCAGCGGGTGGCCATCGCCCGCATCTTCCTGAAGGACCCGGCCATCCTCATTTTGGACGAGGCCACCTCGGCACTGGACAGCGTCACCGAGGCGAAGATCCAGGGGGCCTTTGACCAACTGAGCCAGGGCCGCACCACCCTCATCATTGCTCACCGGCTCTCCACCATCCGCTCCGCCCACCGTATTCTGGTGGTGCAGGACGGCCGCATTGCCGAGCAGGGCAGCCATGCCCAGCTACTGGCGGAGAACGGGGCCTACGCCCGGCTGTATCACACGCAGAATCTGGGGGAGAACCATGGATAAACGGGCTCTGTTGGACCGACTGGCGACAAACGGTGACGAGCGCCTGCTGCTGGGAAGGGTCTGGGATAAATACGAGCAGTGCCGCCGCAGGAACATCCCGGTGGTGACGGGCTTCCTCTCCCCGGCAGAGCAGGAGCTGGTGCGCCGCCTGATGGGGGCGCTGGATGTCCGGGAGGGCTGGCTTCTATGGGGTGGCTACGACACCGCTCAGCGGCGGCAGGCCCACTTCCTGCCGGATTGGCAGACGGAACCGGACTTCGAGGCCGTGGCCGCTCTGCGGGCCACCTTTTATGAACCCAACAGCCTGACCCACCGGGACGTGCTGGGCAGCCTGATGGGGCTGGGTGTTACCAGAGGATCCGTGGGGGATATTCTGGTGGCAGAGCAGTCGGTGGATGTGCTGGTGACGGAGTCGGTGCGCCGCTTCCTGCTGGATAGCTGGGACAGCGCCGGCCGGGTACGGCTGAAGGTACAGCCCATCGGTCCCACGGAGCTTCAGGTGCCGGAGGAGAAGGTGAAGCTGCTGCGGGATACCGTGTCCTCCCTGCGGCTGGACAGTGTTCTGTCGGTGGGCTTTTCCCTGAGCCGCAGCAAGGCGGCGGAGGCCGTCACCTCCGGCAAGGTGCAGGTGAACTGGGCGGACTGGCAGAAGCCGGACCGGCAGGTGGTGCAGGGCGACGTGCTGACTCTCCGGGGCCTTGGCAAGTGCGTGCTGGAGGAAGTGGGGAATCAGACGAAAAAGGGAAGGGTGTTTATCACCGTCAAGCGCTACCTCTGACGGCACCGTCCCGACTGCGGATATCCTGCTGCGGATCGTTTTGCTGCGGATGGCTTGTTTGGGACATTTTGTGGCCGTTGCGGATATTTTGGACATTTTGTGGACGTTTTACGGACATTTTTCGGTATATGGATTCGTCCGATTTGGGCGGAAAGGCGGGTAAATATCGTATGGATCAGAAAAAGATCGACCGGATCAATGAGCTGGCAAAGAAGGCCAGGACTCCGGAGGGGCTGACTCCGGAGGAGACGCAGGAGCGGGCTGCCCTACGCCGGGAGTATATCGACACCGTGGTGGGGAATCTGGCACGGGAACTGGATAACACCTGGGTGGTGGATGAGAACGGCAACAAGCGCAAGCTGAGAAAGCGGGGAGAGGAGAACACCCATGACTGACAAGGACAACAGCCAGACCGGAGAATATAGCTACACCTATTCTTACAGCTACTCCAAGGAGGGCGGCGAGAAAAACGTCGAGGTCCATACCGGCGGCTCCTCTGCCGCTGCGGCCGGTGAGGCTGCGGTCGACAGTACGGGAAGGACAACTGCCGGCGAAAGCAGCAGCGGTAAAAGCGCCACCGGGAAAACAACGACCATCAAAAGCACCACCGGCAAGACTACCACACGCTCCCGCAGCACGACCACCAGCTCCCGAAGCAGCACCAGCCCCCGCAGTAAGAACGACAACTCCGGGCCGGATGTGGGCTACTGGATCATGACGGCTATTTTTTTCGTCACCGGCCTGTGGCCGGTGGGTTTGATCATGCTGATTTCCAAGCTGTCGGACCCCAAGCGGCGAAAGACTGCCGCCAAGACCGCATCCACCACGACCAGGAAGGCCAGTGCCGCCATCCAGAAGGCCACCCAGACGCCCCAATATTCCGCCAAGAGCGCCAAATGGATGAAGATCGCCGGTATTCTGCTGACCATCGTGGGCGCCGTGGCGTTCTTCAACGGCGTGGCGGATAACCTGTTCTGGCTGGAGGACGGCTTCCAGCTGCGCTATGTGAAGTACTTTTTAGAGGGTCTGTTCTATCCCACGGGCCTGCTGGCCGGCGGCATCGGACTGCTGATCGGCAGCGGCTCCATGACCCGCCGTCACCGGCGCTACGCCTCCTATCTGCGGATCGCAGGCAAGCGCAGCAGCATCTCGGTAGCCAGTCTGGCCCGTGCGGCGGAGGTATCCGAGCGCCGGGCGGAGCGGGATCTGCAGGCCATGCTGGAAAAGGGCCTGTGGGGCGAGGAGGCCTATCTGGATCTGGGCCGGGGGATGCTGTTCCGCAGCCATGAGGCGGCGGAGGATCAGGAACGGCAGGAGCGGCAGCGCGAGGCTCCGCAGGTGCCGCAGGAGGCGGAGGAGGGCTACTCCGGGATGCTCCGCAGCATCCGCCGCTCCAACGACCGCATCGCAGACCCGGAGCTGAGCCGGAAGATGGATCGGCTGGAGGAGATCGCCGGGAAGATCCTGAAGCTGGTGGAGGAGGACCCCGCCAAGAAGAATCAGGCAGCCACCTTCCTGAACTATTACCTGCCCACCACGGAGAAGCTGCTGGACTCCTATGCCGACTTCGAGGAGGCGGGGGTCAGCGGCGAGAACCTTACTCAGGCAAAGGAGAAGATCCGCCGCACCATGGACAGCATCATGGCGGGCTTCGAGCGCCAGCTGGATGCCCTGTACCACGCCGACGCCATGGATGTGGACAGCGATATCCGGGTGATGGAGACCATGCTGCGCCGGGACGGCGGCAGCGTGGAGGAGGACTTCGGGCTGGGCGGTACGGCGGTGGCCACGCAGGAGGAGGACCTGTAAGGGCGGGAGATATCTGCCTGCGTTGTCCGGCTACGCCGGTTCCACGGCAAGAAAGGCTTTTTACAAGAGACCGGCATCCCTGCCGGTCTCTTGTTCTATGCGGAGATGGGTTCCCAAGCAAAAAGTCTGTCGAAGATTCCGTTTGTGCTTTCAGCGGTCCATGATCCTTCTCTTTTTTGTTGTCTCCGACGGGTAACTTTCTGCCAGTAGCAGCAGAAAGTACCCAAAGAGTGCCACTTGAAACCTAAGGTTTCAAGACTTCCTCTTTTGTGTGCAAGAGTTGCATCCTAAATCCCGCCGAAGCAGGGAAGTGGCGTATTTCTACTCACGCTGCCGCTACGTGGGCAGTTGAAGAAGCCTTCTACCGTGGGGGACGGATCGCCACAGGCGGTGTGAGCACTGGCTGTGGGAATCCATACTCCCAACCATAGACCCACACGCCCCTTCGCCAGAGTGGGAGCGGGGCTGTTGCTGAGTCAATTCCCTTTACGGCCCATACCGAATGCAGCGCTTGAAGGTAAAGGAAGTTTTGAAACCATCGGTTTCAAACGGCGCTTTTTGCATACTTTTTGTCGCTGTTGACAAAAAGTATGCCGCCGGAGGC
>OLRD01001080.1_pt1 | contig 17897 bp, 16 predicted proteins | sample 1672051 | NCBI WGS metagenome assembly OLRD01 (sample SAMEA3136640, study PRJEB25190) | human gut metagenome | biome: human gut; feature: human-associated habitat; material: faeces | place: Austria | collected 2013 | reverse complement strand
GGCCCATGTTGACGAAGTCGTCCTGCTTGAGGTTGATCTCCGCCGGGCTGCCCGCGCCCTCGATGACGAGCACGTCGTATTCCCTGTCCAGACCCGCGTAGGCATCCAGCACGGCCGGGAGGAATTCACGCTTGCGGCGGTAATACTCCATCGCGCGCATGTTGCCCACGACCTGCCCGTTCACGATCACCTGGCTGCCGACGTCGGTCGTCGGCTTCAGAAGGATCGGGTTCATGCGCACGTCGGGCGCGAGGCCCGCGGCCTCGGCCTGCACGACCTGCGCACGGCCCATCTCGCCGCCCGCGGCGGTGATGAACGAGTTGAGGGCCATATTCTGGCTCTTGAAGGGCGCGACACGATAGCCGTCCTGCTTAAAGATCCGGCAGAGGGCGGCGGCAAGCAGACTCTTGCCCGCGTTGGACATCGTCCCCTGCAGCATCAGATTCAGCGCCATGACAGTTCCTCCATCCCGCGCCGCAGAGCGTCCAGCAGCGCTTCATTTTCTTCCGGCAGCCGCACCGCCGTGCGGTACCAGCCCTCGCCGAGGCCGGGGTAATTCGCACAGCTGCGGATGGCGATCTTCTGCCGCAGCAGCGCGGCATCCAGCCCGGCTGGGCCGCGGAACAGCAGATAATTGGCCTGCGACGGGCAGACCGTCAGGCCGAGGGCCGTGAGGTCCGCGGTGAGCACGGCCCTTTGCGCCGCGATCAGCGGGCGGGCCTTTGCCGGCCAGTCCGGCTCGCGCAGGGCGGCAAGTGCCGCCGCCTGCGCCGGGACTGAGACGTTCCACGGCTGCGAGCAGGCGGACATTTTCTCGAGCAGCTGCCTGTCCGCCGTCAGGCAGTAGCCCGCGCGCACGCCCGCAAGGGCGTAATTTTTGGTGAACGCCTTCAGGATCAGCAGGTTCGGATATGCCTCCAGCAGGTCCTTGGCGCTCGCCGCGTCCGTAAAGTCCAGAAAGCACTCATCGAGCAGCACGCACGTGCCCTGCGCGCGGCAGATGCGCAGGGCAGCTTCCAAAAGCCCTCGCGGGAGGGTCACGCCGGTGGGGTTGTTGGGCGTGCACAGAAACAGCACGTCCGGCTTCCGCTCCTTTAAAAAGGCGAGCAGCCCCTCGTCCGGCAGGAAATCCGGCGCGCGGAGCGGATATTGCGCGAGCTGCGCGCCGAAATGCGCGGCCGCCGTGCGGTATTCCGAGAACGTCGGCGCGGGCTCGGCCGCCAGACGCGGGCGCAGGGCGTCGCAGTAGGCATAGATGAGCTCCGCCGCACCGCCGCCGCAGAGCACATACGGCTGCGGCACGCCCTCGTGCGCGGCAATGGCCGCGGTCAATGTGCGGCAGTAGGGATCCGGGTACTGCCGCACCTGTGCGGCCGCGGCGCGGATCGCCTCGACGACGCCTGGCGGCGTGCCGAGCGGATGGACATTGGAGGAAAAATCGAGCGTGACGGCTGCGCCGTAGACGTCGCCGCCATGCGGATTTTGCGTGTTGTAGAGCATAGGCTGGTCTCCTTCGTCAGCGGTTACAGAGGAAGATGCAGAGCGCTTTGACCCCTGCGCACGCGAGCAGGGCAAGGATGGCCGCGGCCGTCATCAGCCGGCAGGCGCGCGGGATATCGTCCGGCTCAATGGCGCGGCGCTCGTCGCCGATATACGGTTTTTTGTGCAGGACGCCGTGGTACCACGCGTCGCCCGCGAGGCGCAGGCCGAGCAGGCCCGCGCAGACCGACTCCGTCTGTGCGGAGTTCGGGCTCGCGTGCCGGTACCGGTCGCGCCGGAAGATGCGCCAGCCGTTCTTCGCGTCCAAGCCCAGAATCGCGCCCGCGGCCAGCAGAAACAGCGCCGACAGCCGCGCGGGGATGAAATTCAGCACATCGTCCGCCTTCGCCGGGACGAGGCCGATATTTTTATACGGAGGCTCCACATAGCCGAGCATCGAGTCCATCGTGTTGACGGCCTTGTAGAAAAAGCCCAGCGGCGCGCCGCCGAGCGCGAGATACAGAAGCGGCGCGATGACGCCGTCGGACGTGTTTTCCGCCACAGTCTCGACGGCGGCCCGGGTGACGCCCGCGGCATCCAGCCGCGCGGTATCGCGGCCGACGATCATGCTTACCGCCTGCTGCGCGGCAGAGAGGCTTCCCGTCTGCAGGGCAGCATAGACGCGCATGCTCTCCTCCCGCAAAGATCTGACCGCGAGGACCTGCCAGCACATCACGCTCTCGAGCGCGAGGCGCAGATAGACGGACACCCGCTGCGCGCCATAGAGGATGAGCGCCGGGAGCCCCGCCGAGACGAGCACCGTGCACAGCCAGATGCACGCGCCCGCGAAGATCTCGCCGCGCTCTGTCTTGGGAAACAGCGCGCGGAACCGCCGCTCGAGCAGCGAGATCAGCTTGCCGATCCCGACAACGGGGTGCGGCAGCCCATGCGGGTCGCCCACGATAAGATCGATGCCGAAGCCGATCAAAAGGGCGAAAAGGGACCATTTCAAGGCGTGTTTCCTCCATTCTGCAGCGTAAAGATGTAGATGGGGTTCTGTCCGGCCATCAGGTGATAGGGCCCCGCCGCGCGGGCTTTGGCGATGGACAGCGAAACGCATTCGGAGAACTCGAATTCCCGCATGCACGCCGTCAGCGCGGCAGCGGATTCGAGCGTGACAGCCGTCGCCACGATGCGCACGTGCGGATTTTTTTCGAGCAGCAGCTGCAGGATCTCGCGCACCTGCCCGCCGGTGCCGCCGAGGAAGGCGTGCGTCGGCGCGGGCAGCTCGCGGCAGGCCTCCGGCGCGCTGCCGGAGACGAGGCGCAGGTTTTCCGCGCCGAAGGCGGCGCGGTTCTGCTCCAGAAGCGTCAGCGCGTCCGCCTCGCGCTCGATGGCCCAGACGCTGCCGCGCGCAGCCTGCAGCGCCATCTCGATGGCGACCGAGCCGGTGCCCGCGCCCACGTCCCAGCAGACGGCGTCCGCCGTCAGCTGCAGCTTGGACAGGCAGACGCTGCGCACCTCGCTCTTGGTCATCGGCACGACGTGGCCGGGGGCGAGGCTTCTTTGAAAGCGCTCGTCCGGCAGGCCGTGGGTGACGACGGCGTCGGGCGACGGATTTTCGAGCAGGGCGACGCTGAGCTTGTCGAACGTCCGCTCCGCCAGCTCCGCGGCCGTGCCGCGGGTGATGCGCTCATCCGGGTAGCTCAGCCGCTCGCCGACGCTGACGCGGACCTGACCAAGTCCGGCTCCGGTGAGCCTCTGGCAGAGGGCGGCCATGCCGCCCTCGCCGCCGACGAGGACGAATACGGTTTTGTTCCGGCGCACGTCCGGGACGATATCGTGCGTCCGGCCATGGAGGCTGACGGGCACAACGGACTCATAGCTGACGCCGAGGCGGGCACAGAGATAACTGAGCGAGCTGAGGCCCGGAAGGACGGTCGTTTCGCAGTCCTGCAGCAGCGGCAGGAGCTTCTTCGTGCCGCTGAAAAAGCCGGTGTCGCCCGACATGACGACGGTGAAGCGGCGGCACTGCGGGTGCTCGCGGATGCGATCTGCGATCGCTTCCGGCGCAATGGCGTCCAGCGCCAGCTGGCCGGGCCGGGCGACGGCCTCCAGCATCCGCCGCGCGCCGATCAACGCGTCCGCCGCACGGATCGCCGCGCGGACCTCGCCGGTCTGCGCGGCCTCGCTGCCGGGGCCGATGCCAACGACTGTCACCCGCGGGCGGCAGGAAAAGCCGAAGCGGGCACACAGGGCGCCGATGGTCTCAGGAAGCGAGCTTCCCGTCTCCTGCGTGGGGCGGCCGATGACGAGCAGGCGCGCCCCGGCGTGCCTGGCCGCGGCGGCCTTTTCCTGAAAGCCGCCGGCCGCGCCGCCGTCTTTGGTAACGAGCCAGCGCGCGCCGGTCCTATGCAGCATGGCCTCGTCCATCTCCCGGGAGAACGGCCCCTGCAGGGCAAAAATATGGGACGGGCTGAGCCCCGCCGCGCCGCAGGCCTCCAGCGAAGCGGGCAGCGGCAGCACGCGCGCCCAGCAGCGCGCGGCAAAGTCCGGCAAAGCGGCAAATTTCGATAATTCCTTGCTGCCGGTCGTGAGGAGGATGTTCCCCTCCGTGCCGGACAGGAAGCGGACGGCTTCGTCCGTATTCTCTGCGAACACCGCGTCCTCCGGCGCTTCAGACGCGCCGCGCAGCAGCCGCCAGTGCTCTACTCCGGCCGCTTCGCAGGCGGCCGCGATGCTCCTGGTGATCGACGCGGCGTAGGGATGCGTGGCATCGATCACCAGATCAAAGCGTTCGGCCTGCAGCAGAGCTCCGATCTCCCCGACCGGCAGGGGTCGGGCTGAGACGGTCAGGTTTTCGCCCTCCGGCAGGAGGGTCTGGCCGTATTCCGTGGCGACGCAGGCTGTCACGCGGCAGGGCTGCGTATTTAAAAATTCGACCAGCTCGCGGCCCTCCGTCGTGCCGCCGAAGACACAGAGCTTATACATCGCGGTATCCCCTCGGTGTGATAAAATTCCCGCCGACCGCCTGCGCGGCGGCGTTGCCGATAAAGACGGTGCAGAACATGTCGGCCTGCGCCGTTTTGAGTTCGCCGAGCGTCAGCACGCGGCGGCTCTCGCCCTCGCGGCCGATGCAGCGGACGATGCCGCAGAGCCGGTCCTCCGGCAGTACGCGGAGCAAAATCCCGCACGCGCGGTGCAGGTGCTCCGGCCGGCCGTGGCTGGCGGGGTTATACAAGACGATGGTCAGATCCGCCTCAGCGGCGCACAGCAGCCGCTTTTCGATCGTTTCCCACGGCGTGAGGCGGTCGGAAAGGCTGACGACGGCAAAATCATGCGTCAGCGGCGCACCCAGCAGCGCGCCGCCGCTGCACGCGGCGGTGAGGCCGGGGATGGCCTCCACCTCCGGCTCCTGCGCCTCGCCGCGCAGCTGATAGACCAGCGCGGCCATGCCGTAGATGCCGCTGTCGCCGGAGCAGACCAGGCAGACAGTTTTCCCTGCCGCGGCCAGCTCGAGCGCCATGCGGCAGCGTTTGGCCTCCTGCGTCATGGGGGTGGCAAGCAGCTCTTTGCCGGGATAGCGGTCTTTGACCAGGTCGACGTAGACCGGGTAGCCCACGATCACGTCGCACGCGGCCAGCGCGCGGTCGGCGCGGATGGTCATATTTTCAAAGTTGCCGGGGCCGATGCCCACGATCTGTACCTTACCCAAAGCGTACCTCCCAAGGTTCCTCGGCGACGGCGACGGTCACGCCGCCCAGCGCCTGTTTTTGCACCAGCAGCCGCCCGCCGCCATAGAGCGCCGCGCGCTCACAGACGTTATCCACGCCCGTGACGGAGGCGACGAAGTTCGAGCCCGTAAAGCTGCCCGGTACGGCGCGCAGCTGCGCCGCGGAATAAAACCGGGCCTGCCAGCCGTTTGCGCGGCAGGCGGCGAGCAGCCCCGGCTCGTCCTGCTTGAGGTCGATCGACGAGACGCCGGAGATGGCGGCCAGCGCCAGCCGGTTCTCCCGGAAGACCTGCCGGACGGCAGTCTCGATGGCCGCCTGTTCGGTCCCGCGGCGGCAGCCGAGGCCGACGCGGAGCTTTCTGGGGATGAGGCGGAGCGTCACGCCGAACGGCGATTCGGTCCGGCAGCCGATGTAGACGCCGAACGGCCCCTCCTCCGCGGCAACCACGCCGCCGGGCAGGGGCGGGCAGACCGGAAACTCGCTGCAAAGCGGCAGATCGTGCTCCAAAATTTCAGCCGCGAAGCGTTTGGCAAGCGCAAAGTCTTCGATCGCGCAGCCGTTCTGCGCGGCCCAGGCGTCAACGGCGAATTTTCCGTTCACGTCCGTCGCGGTGGTGATGACGGCTTTCGCGCCGAGGGCGCCGGCCAGACGCGCGGCCAGCGCGTTCGCGCCGCCGATGTGGCCGGAGAGGAGCGGAATGACGAAGCTTGCACGCTCGTCGAGGCACAAAACGGCCGGGTCCGTCTTTTTATCACGGACGAAGGGCGCGATGCTCCGCACCGCGACGCCGCAGGCGCCGACAAAGATCAGCGCGTCCATATTGGCAAAGGCCTCGCCATAGACGCCCGCGTCCAGCGCGGCAAAGCCCGGCGCTTCGAGCCGGGGCGGCGCATAGCAGCAGCGCTCCGCCTCCGGCAGAGCCCGGCAGACGCGCCCGGCCGTCCGGCAGCCCGCGCGGGTGTAGGCAAAGACGGCGAGCTTCATTGCGTCGCCTCCCGGAATTCGGTCGTGAAGCCCGGGTGGTACAGGAGCGACCGCAGATAGGTGTCTCCCAGACACCCGCCCACGACGATCAAAGACGTCTTGGTCAGGCCGTTTTCCGTCACGGTCCTGTGGAGCGTGCCGACGGTGCAGCGGAAGATCTTCTCCTCCGGCCACGTCGCCTTGTACACGACGGCGGCCGGGGTCTGCGCTTCATAGCCGCCCGCGAGCAGGTCCTCCTGCAGCTTTTCGGTAAGCGAGGTGCTGAGGAAGAGCACCATCGTCGCCCGGTGGGCGGCCAGGGCGCGGATGGACTCGCGCGCCGGGACGGGCGTGCGGCCCGCCGCTCTTGTTATAATAACCGTTTGGCTGACATCCGGCAAGGTGTATTCTGCTTTTAATGCCGCGGCCGCGCCGCAGAAGGCACTCACACCCGGGCAGACGTCATAGGCGATGCCGAGCGCTTCCAGCTCGTCAAACTGCTCACGTACCGCGCCGTAGATGCTGGAGTCGCCGGTGTGCAGGCGGACGGTCGTCTTCCCCGCTGCTTCGGCGGCGCGGATGACGGCGATGACCTCCTCGAGGGTCATTTTCGCGCTGTTATGGATCTCGCAGCCCGGCTTCGTGTAGGACAAAAGCGCCGGGTTCACCAGCGAGCCCGCGTAGATGACCACGTCCGCCTCGCCGAGGAGCCTTGCTCCGCGCACGGTGATGAGATCGGCCGCGCCGCTCCCGGCGCCGACAAAATGTACCATTTCAGTTCTCCTTTATTTTCTCCAACAGAGCCTGCGCCTGTGCGGTCTGGCACAGGCAGCCGTATTCCTTTGAAAAAACGATCGCGCCGGCGGCCATCGGCCCGCATTTGTGCTGCAGCTGGACCTCGATGCGCGCTGCCAGCCGGGAAAGAAGCGGCGCATACAGCCCCTCCTCCCGCAAGATGCGCAGCGCGTCGTCGCACATGACGCAGGACAACAGCTCCTGCGTCTTCTCCTGCCGCAGCCCCAGCGCCGCGGCGTGGGCGGCCAGCAGCTCCATGCGGCAGTCGCCGAAGCGGGAGTGCGTATTCCACATTCCGCCCGCGAGCTTCACGAGCTTGCCGATATGCCCGACGAGCAGCGCACCCCGGAAGCCCAGCTCCCGGCAGCTTTCCAGCGCGTCGCCGATGAAGTTGCTGGTCAGAACGGCCGTCTTCGGGTCGAGGCCGATGGAGCCGTGGATGTAGTCCGCGCCGTAGTTGCCGGGGGTCAGCAGGATATAGTCGGCCCCGTCCGCCCGCCGCTGGCGCAGCTCGACGCGGATGGTATCGACGAGCGCCTGCTCGCTCATGGGCTCGACGATGCCGGTCGTGCCGAGGATGGAGATGCCGCCGGTGATGCCGAGGCGGGGATTGAAGGTCTTTTGGGCCAGCACCTCACCCTCCGGCACGGAAATGACGACCGACAATCCGCCGGGAAACTCGCACAGGCGCATGATCGCCCGCACGTTTTCCTCGATCATACGGCGGGGGACGGAATTGATGGCCGCCGCGCCCACCGGCTGGTCGAGCCCGCGCTTTGTGACGCGGCCGACGCCTGCGCCGCCGTCGATCGTGACGCCGGGCGCGTCGGTCTTCTGCACGCGGGCAAAGATCAGCGCATCGCGCGTCACGTCGGGGTCGTCGCCGCTGTCCTTGCGGATGGCGCAGGAGACGAAGTCCGCGCCGCGGGCCGTCTGCAAAACCGGCAGCGTCAGGGCGATGCCCTTGGGCGTCAGCAGGTCGACCGTCGGGGCATCCCGGCCGGTCAGCAGCATATAGGCCGCGGCCTTTGCCGCCGCGGCGGCGCAGGAGCCGGTCGTATAGCCGAGACGGAGCTTTTTTCCGTCCTTGACGATGTATTCCTCCATGCTATCGCCGGATCTGGTAGAGCAGGGCGTTGCAGATGGCGGCGGCGACGTTGCTGCCGCCCTTGCGCCCGCGGGCGACGATATAGGGCGCGCGGCCGCCCTCGATGATCAGCTCCTTGCTCTCGACCACGTTCACGAAGCCGACCGGCACGCCGATCAGCAGCGCGGGCCGGAGCAGCTCCGCCGCCATGAGCGCGTCGAGCGACACCAGCGCCGTCGGCGCGTTGCCGATGGCGAAGATGCAGGGCTTTTTGAGCTGCGCGGCCTTCTCCATCGAGACCCAGGCGCGGGTCACGCCGCGCGACTTTGCCTCGGCCGCGACGTCGGGGTCGGACATGAAGCAGTGGACCTCGCCGCCGAGGGAGGCGAGGATGGTCTTATTGATCCCGGCCTTCGCCATCTGGGTATCGGTGACGATATCGCAGCCGGCGCGCAGGGCTTCGAGCCCTGTCTGCACGGCGTGGGGCGAAAAGACGAGGTTGTCGGCGTAGTCAAAGTCCGCGGTGGTGTGGATGGCGCGCTTGATGACAGGCGCGTTTTCCGGGTCGAGCTTCCGGTCGCCCAGAAGCTCGGTGATGATCTCGAAGCTGCGCGCTTCGATGTCCATGGGTCTGCAGGTCTCAAGCATGGCGGTGCTTCTCCTTTCGGCAGGCGGCGAGAAAATTCGCGGCGAAGACGGGGTTCGCATAAAAGTGGAAATGCGGGTAGCCCGCATAGAGCGTCCCGGTCGCGTGGACGCAGGGCCAGCGGCGGCCGGAGGGCTTTTCGGCCAGGAAGGCCTTGCCGGGGTCGTCCGCGTCCCAGCGGTGAAATTCGTGCGCGGCGATCGACTCGCCCGCGCGGCAAAGAAGATTGTCCCGCTGCGCGGTCAGCGTCAGGTAGCCGAAGCGCGTGAGCTTCCCGGCGTCAAAACTGCGGCCGGGGAGCGCGCCGGCCATCGGATGATCGCCGATGGCGTCCAGCAGGTACATGAACCCGCCGCACTCGGCGATGCAGGGCACGCCTTTCTGCACGGCGGCGCGGACGCTTTCGCGCATGGAGGCGTTTTCGCTCAGCTGCGCGGCGGAAAGCTCCGGATAGCCGCCGCCGAGGTACAGCCCGTGCAGCCCCTCCGGCAGCACCGGGTCCTCCAGCGGGCTGAAGGGCACAAGCTCCGCGCCGAGCGACGATAACAGCGCGAGGCTGTCTTCATAGTAAAAGCAGAACGCCCGGTCGCGCGCCACGCCGATGCGGACGGGCTCGCCCGCTTCCGGCAGCGGCGGTGGGCAGACAGTAAGGGGCGGCGCTTCGTCTGCCAGACGCAGAAGCAGGTCCAGATCGATGCTCATTTCCGCCTGGGCTGCGAGGCGCTGCAGCTTTTCGCGCAGGTCCGCCACCTCCGCAGCCGTGACGAGGCCGAGATGGCGGCTTTCGAGCGTGCATGCCGGCAGGCGCGGCAGATAGCCGCAGGCTTGGATGCCGAAACGCGCTTCGAGCTCTTTGGCCAGCGGCGCGTAGCTCATGGCCGTGCAGCCGTTGAGAATGACGCCGCGGATCCCGCTGTGCGGCTGGAACTGCAGAAAGCCCTGCACCGCGGCCAGCACGGACAGCGCCGCGCCGCGCGCGTTCACGACCAATATCGTGGGGCTGGCAGTCTTCTGCGCAGTCTCCCAGGTGCTCGCGCGCGTGGTGGTGAGGCCGAGGCCGTCATAGTAGCCCATGACGCCCTCGATGATGGTGACGGCGCAGCCCGCGGCGTTCTGCGCGAGCAGATACCGGAGCGTCGCCTCGTCAAAGAAAAAGGGGTCGAGATTTGCGCTTTTTGCGCCGATGATGCGGCTGTGGAACATGGGGTCGATGTAATCCGGGCCGCATTTGGCCGCGGCGACGCTCAGCCCCCGGTTTACCAGCGCCTGCAGAACGGCGCAGGTCACGGTCGTCTTCCCGCAGCCGCTGTTCGTCCCGGCGATCACGAGCCGGGGTAGCTTCTGTTCCATGGTCCTCCCTACGGTACGAGATCCAGCGTGGAGAAGCAGGGGTCGTACCGCCCCGGCTCCATGTGGTAGAGCTTTGCGATGTAGTCGCGCGTGAAGATCTCCTCCGGCGGGCCGACGCGGTCAATGTGGTCGCCCGCGACGCACACGACGGTGTCGGACACGCGCCGCGCCAGATCCAGCTCGTGCAGCGACATGAGCACAGCCAGATCCTCCTCGCGCACCATGCGCTTGAGGATGGTCAGCAGCTCCAGCTTATAGCGGATATCGAGATAGCTCGTCGGCTCGTCGAGCACGATGAGCTCCGGCTGCTGGCAGAGCGCGCGGGCGAGCAGGATGCGCTGCCGCTGCCCGTCGCTGACGGCCTGGAAGGGCCGGTCGGCGAAGGCCTCCGCGTCGGTGCGGCGCAGGCTCTCGTCCACGATCTTTCTGTCTTCCGCGGTCAGGATGCCGAGCTTTCCCGTATAGGGATAGCGGCCGCTGCTGACCACGTCGCGGCAGGTCATGAGCTCCGGGTTCATGCGGGCGGTCATGAGGATGGCCATGCGGCGGGCGATGGCGTTGCGGCTGCGTGCGCGCAGCTCCTCGCCGTCCAAATACGCGGCGCCGCCGATGCGCGGCAGCTGCCCGGCGATGGTCTTGAGGATGGTCGACTTGCCGGAGCCGTTCGGGCCGATGAGCGTGACGATCCTCCCGCGCTGCACGGCAAGTGAAATTTCGCCGATCAGGGTCCTGCCCTGATAGCCGACGGCAAGGTCTTCTGTCTGCAGATAGGCTTCCATCTTATCCCGCCTTTCTGTGGATCATCATGTAGATGACGATGGGCGCGCCGAACACGGCCGTCACGGAGCTGATGCTGACCTCGGTCGGCGCGAAGGCCGTGCGGGCGATCAGATCGCAGAGCAGGCAGAACGCGCCGCCGCCGAGGAAGGACGCCGGGATGAGGATGAGCGGCTCGGCCGTCCCGAACAGGGATTTCATGAGGTGCGGCACGGCGATGCCGACAAAGGAAATGGGCCCGGAGAACGCCGTCACGCAGGCGGACAGGACGCTCGAGAGCAAGATCAGCGCCGTGCGGAACGCGCGCAGGTGGACGCCCATGTTCTGCGCGTACACCTCGCCCAGCTGGTAGGCCCGGATGGGCTTCGAGAGGAAAAAGGCCAGCACCAGCGCCGCGCCGCAGACCAGCACCATGGTCCGCACGTTCTCCCAGCTCATGCCGGAGAACGAGCCGAGCGACCAGTTGTGCAGGTTCACGATGTTGGAATCGTCGGCGAAGGTGACGATGAAATCGGTCAGCGCCGTGCAGATATAGCCGATCATGACGCCGCAGACCACGAGCAGGCTCATGCGCCGGACCTTCCTGGAGATCGCCAGCACGAAGCCCATCGAGAGCATCGCGCCCGCGAACGCCGCCGCGATCAGCACTGCCGACGTGGACACCAGCCCCCGGCTGAGCAGCGCGACCATGGTGACCGACACCGTCAGCTTCGCGCCGGACGAGATGCCGAGGACGAAGGGGCCCGCGATGGGGTTATGAAAAAACGTCTGCAGCAGATACCCCGAGACCGACAAGGCCCCGCCGAGGATCAGCGCCGCCAGCAGCCGCGGCAGGCGGATCTGCAGCAGGATCCTGCGCTGCGAGAGCTCTCCCCCGCCTTGCAGGATCGTCCATATTTCTGACGCGGGGAGCCGGACGCTCCCCGCGAGGATGTTCCAGATCAAAAAAATCAAAAGCAGCAGAAGGAGCAGCAGAAAACCGCCCCATGTCCGTAGTCTCCGGGTCTTTTCCATACTGCTCCTCCTGTATTATGATAGTTTCCGCAGGAACCGCAGATCGCCCGCGTCCTTGTCGTTCAGAACGGCGTGGACGTCGAGGATCAGATCGCCGAGCGCGAGCGATTCCTGATAAAAGTTTTTGGTGATGCACCAGACATTACCGGTCTGCACGGCCCGGAAGTCCGCGAGCAGCGGGCTTTTGGCCAGCAGAGCGTCCAGCGAGTCCAGCTCGCCATCGATGGTGCTGTTGTAGATGAGCACGTCCGCGTCCGCCGCGGCGTCGTAGAACGATTCCATCTGGATGGTCATGGTCGAGAGGGCGTTTTCCTCGCCGCTCTCGTCGAACGAGACGTAGTCGCCGCCCGCCATCCGGATGGCCTTGGCGATATAATCGCCGGATTTGCGCACGTTGACCGCGCCGCTCGTGGTGATGTAGAAGAAGGCGACGGTCTTGCCCGCCGGCTTCTGCGCGAGCACGGGCTGCAGATCCTGCAGCAGCGTGTCATAGGCCGCGCAGGCCGCATCTTCCTTGCCGACCAGCGCGCCGTAGAGCTTCAGCCATTCTATGCGGCCGAGGGGGTCCGATTCGTAGCTCGAGCGCTCGATGAGCACAGGCACGCCGACCGACTCCAGCTGCTCGACGACCTCCGGCGTGTGATAGATCATGGTGTTTTCGATCGCAAGATCGCAGCCTTCTGCCAGGATGGTCTCATAGTCGGGCGCGGAATATTTTCCGGCGTAGACCATGGTCCCGGCCTGCATGGCGGCTTTCGCCTCATCAATGTACCAGTCCGATTCCTTCTGGCCGCTGAGCGCGATGCGGTCCACGGCGTCAAGCTCGCGGAAAAAGTCCATCGCCGCCGTGGCGACGAGATAGATATGGTCCAGCGGCTGCTGCAGGACGGTCACGTCCTCCGGCACGCCTGCCGGGACCGGCGCACCCTCGGCCACGAGCAGAAACGTCTGATCCTCGCCGATGGTGATGCGCGTATAGTCCTCGCCCGCGTAGGAAACCGTGAACTGCTCGGCGTAGGAGAGGGGCAGCGCGCGGTCAAACGTCAGGCTGTCCCACGTGACTATGGCCGCGGGCTGCTCCGGTGCGGGCTGCTCGGCCGGGGTCTTCTGCGGGGCGGCGCAGCCGCACAGCAGCAAAAGCGCCAGCAGCAGCGCAAGGATCCGCGGCTTCATTCGCCCGCCGCCTGCAGGCTGGCAGACGAGAAGTTCAGGGTGTATTCGATCTCATGGGGCGTACTCATGGCGGTGGTGTCGCCGATGACGGTCAGGTCGGTGTCAAAAGCCTCGACGGGGATCTCGAACGTCGAGCCGGGCTCCGTCGACAACACGTCATAGCGTTCGCCGTTTACCAGCATATAGTCATACTTGCTGCTGCTCCAGACGATCGCGGCGGTGGCCGCGCCGTCCTGCACGGTCAGGGTGCAGGGCGAAAGGACCTGCGCCTTGCCGGAGCCGCCCGCGAATGTGAGCTCGGCCGTGTAGACGCCGTCGGCCAGGCCGAGGTCCTGAACGGTCTTCCCGGCTTCCGCAGCGGGAACGGGGTCGGTGACGGAGACCTTATGGTCGTACCAGACGCCCTTCTTGCCGATGAGGGCGACGTCAAACTCCGTATCCAGCGCGGGGACGGGGATGTCGAAGCCGTAGACCTCGTCGGACAGGCCGTCGGAATAGGTGACGGTGTCGGTCGTGGGCTGCAGGAGCTCCGCGCCGTCCTTCTGCGCATCCTCGGCAAGGCCATAGAACAGATTGACGATGCTCTTGGACGCGAGACTGACGTGGATGGTCATGCTGCCGTCCTTGACGGTCAGCGTGCCCTTGCCGTCACAGGCCTCGTTCGCGTGGAACATGCTGCTGTCGGTGTTGAATTCAGCGGTATAGACGCCGTCGGGCAGGGCGGGCTTGGCGGGAGCCGGTTCTTCCGCGGGCTCCTCGGCAGGCTCGGCTGCGGAAGCTTCTTCGTCCGCGGGGGCCTCTGCCGGGGCTTCGGCGGCGGGCTGCGCCGGCTCTGCGGCGGCAGGCTCGGCCGGTTTTTGTGCGCAGCCGGTCAGCAGGGCAAACAGCAGCAGCGCAGACAGGGCAAGTGCGATCAGCTTTTTCATTGGGATCTCCTCCATAGAGCGCAGTTCGCTCCGGGGCGGCCGCTGCCGCCCCGGAGCCGGGTGATCAGGATATTTATGCGTTCAGCGCGTCGATCGCAGCCTTGGTGTGGGCAACGTAGAGCGCCTGGACATCGGCGATCTCGCCGAGGCCGTGGATCTGGCAGTCGACGGTGAAGCCGGCAGCCTCAAACACGGTCTTCCAGGAATCATCGTCGGAACCGGCCATATCGTTGTTGGCGTGATCGCCGGCAACGACCATCAGCGGGCGCAGGACGACGTTGGTGTAACCGGCAGCCTTGACGGCCTCGATGACAGCCTCTGCGGAGGTCTCCTCCGGCTCGCCCTCGACGGTGCCGATGAAGACGTTCTCATAGCCGAGGTTCTGCATCTGGGTCTGCATCTGGCTGTAGGTGACCTTGGCGACGTGCGCGGTGCCGTGGCCCATGAAGACGAAGGCGGTACCGGCGTCCTTGGCAGCCTCGAGGCTCTCAAAGCCGGCCTCGGAGACGGCAGCGGCGGTGATGGCCTTGGCGACAGCTTCCTTGTCGGCGTTGATGACGGTGGCGTCGGAGCCAACCTCGCCGAGCATCGGCTCTGCGATGGAGACGGATTCAAACTGATCCTTGTATGCCTCGATGGCTTCGCACATCTCGTCATACTCCGCACCGTGCATCAGGTGCGTCGGCTGGACGACAAGGTTCTTGACGCCGTTGGCGACCGCACGGTCGAGCGCCTGGGTCATGTTGTCGATCTTCTCGCCGTCACGGGCCTGGATGTGGTTGATGATGATCTGCGCGGTGAAGGCGCGGCGGACGGACCAGTCGGGGTACGCGGCCTGCAGGGCGTCTTCGATGCCCTTGATGTCGGCCACGCGGCTGTCGTTGAAGGACGTACCGAAGGAGACGACCAGCAGCTCGTTTTCGCCGATCTCGTCCTGGTTGCGGGCGTCATCCAGCGAGGCGTCGCCGGTGTCGCGGCCGAAGTACTCGGGGCTGGCTTCCTCGCCCTCGACGAGTTCCTTCTGCGCGTCGGTCAGCGCGTCCCACGCGGCCTTGGCCGCTTCGCACTGCGCGTCGGTGTCATCGGTGCGCTCCTGCACGTAGATGGCGTCGATGAGCGCGGCGACGTTGTCGGCGGCTTCCTGATCGAGTTCTTCCTGCGAGGGCTGCTCCTCGGCGGGCTGCTCGGGTTCTTCGGCGGGGGTCTCTTCCTGTGCGGGTGCTTCGGTGGTCTGCTCTTCCTGGGCAGGCTCCTCTGCGGGGGCTTCGGTCTTGCTGCAGGCAGCAAGCAGGCTCAGCAGCATCACGGCTGCGAGCAGGAGTGCGATGGTCTTTTTCATGGGGATCTACCTCTTTTCAAAAATGTTCTGAAAGAAATATAGCGTCAGTTGGCAAGAGCACACATGCCCGCCGGACGTTCCGGCCCGCCTTTCGTTACGTTATCGTCCTTAACTTGCATCAGCAAGATTGCATTCTCTGCCTTACAAAAAACGCGCCGGAGCGCCCGGTGGGTCTTCGAGTTTTCCCGGAGCATGGACGGCAGATGGCAAGGCAGACGAGGCAGATGGGCTGACGCCCATCAACGAGGATAACGACGCCAGCTGCTGTTCAGGCCCGGGAAAACCATGTGGGCTCTTGTCAGCTGACGCTAAAAAACGGCTGCGTCTCCGCAGCCGTTCTCCCTAACCGTATCGTATGTCCGCGCTCCGCCCCGGAAAAAGGGCGAAAATGCTTACAAACTTGCAGGAAGGTCAATCCGTAGACAGCGGAATTGAAATTCCACGTCTGGGCAGGTCTCCTGACTTTGATCATCGCTGCCCTGCCCTTCCCGGTCTCCCAGTGGTTTTTACAGTCCAGCTCCCGTACACAGTGACTGCATCGCTCCGGATTCACACCGGATTCCCTTTTCACCCGCCTCTCGGCGGACACCCAGACGCTACAATTTTATATTTTTTTCAGACAGCCACATTATAACACGGGCAGAAAAATTGTCAATACGTCGAATCGCCGGTTTTCCGGTGTCTCTTTGCGGAAAAACCGGCAGTTTTTCCGTCCGTCGCGGATTGTTTCAAAACAGTTTTAACTTTCGGCCCGGGATATGCTATACTGGTCGCAGCAAATGGCCGGAGGTGCGTTTTTATGACGATCCGCAGGCGCCTTGCGCGCTCGAATCTTGTGATGATCCTGATCCCTGTCGCGATCGCGGCGGTCTTGCTGCTGCTCGGCGGCGGGCTTGCGCTTTTGCTTCTCGAGCGGGTGTGGCTGCCCCGGCTGGGGCTGTCGTTCGCGGCCCTGCATGAGACCGGCGAGCAGCTGGAGACGGCGTTCGCCGGGGCGAAGGCCCTCGCCGCCATCTACGCCGGGACGGTGATCCTGGCGCTGCTGGCCACGGTCGCGTTTACGAACTTCTACCTGACGCGCAGCCTGTTCCGGCACATCTCCGCGCCGCTGCAGACGCTGGTGGCCGGCGTCGAACGCATCCGCGGCGGCAATCTGGAAAGCCCCATCGGCTATACGGCCGAGGATGAATTCAAGCCCGCGTGCGACGCGGTGGACGCCATGGCCGCGCGGCTCAAAGCCTCGCTCGACGCGCAGAGCCGCCAGCAGCAGCAGCGGCAGGAGCTGATCGCAGGCATGTCGCACGACCTCAAAAGCCCGCTGACCTCCATCCGCGCCTACACGGAGGGGCTGCTCGACGGCGTGGCGAAGGATGAAGCGGCGCGGACGCAGTTTAAACTCTGTTTGAAAATCCTTTATCTGTTTTTAAGCGTGTGGTCTATTTTGAGGCGTAAAGGCAACACCGCACAATTCGGCAAGCAGATTCGGCGAGAGATTTTTCGCCAAGCAAAGATTTGAAAAGCGCAGGATTGGCGGAAAAAATCCGCCGAAGCGCGCAGACGCAATTATGCGGTGTTGCCCGAGATCGATCACACGGCGGCCGGACCGCCGGGAAGGAGCAGCCTTTATGGGTCTGACAGCATTTCATGGGTTCTGTATGGCGCTGGCCGACAGCGTCCCCGGCGTATCCGGCGGAACGATCGCATTTATTCTGGGCTTTTACGACCGGTTTCTTGACGCGCTGCATCAACTGTTCGGGACGGACAAGGACGCGCGCAGAGCCGCCGTCCGCTATCTTCTGCAGCTCGGCCTCGGCTGGGTCGTGGGGATGGTCGCGAGCGTGGCCGCGCTCGCGGAGCTGTTTGCGTCGCAGGTCTATTTTATGAGCAGCCTGTTTCTGGGGCTGACGCTGGCCTCGTTCCCGTTCGTCATCCGGGCGGAGCGGCGCGTGCTGCACGGACAGGTCCGCAACTGCCCCTTTGCCCTGTTCGGCCTGCTGCTCGTCGTGCTTCTGACGCTGCTGCGGACGAACGCCGCGGGCGTCGCCATCCGCTTTGCCGGCGCGCCGGTCTGGATGCTGGGCTACATTTTCGTCTCCGGCGCCGTCGCCATCACCGCGATGGTGCTGCCGGGCATCTCCGGCTCGACGCTCCTGCTCATCGCGGGCGTGTACCTGCCCGCCATCGGGGCGATCAAGGCGTTTCTGGGGCTGGACTTTTCGGTCATGCCCGGGCTGATCGCGCTGGGGCTCGGCGTGATCGCCGGGATCGGACTTTCCATCCACGCCATCCGCGCCGCGCTCAGAAAATACCGCAGCCAGATGGACTGGCTGATCCTGGGGCTGATGGCGGGCTCGCTCTACGCCATCGTCATGGGCCCGGCCGGGCTGGACGCCCCGCAGCCGCCCGTCAGCCTGCAGAGCTTTGACTGGCTCGGCTTCATCCTCGGCATCTGCCTGCTCCTCGGCCTCGAAGCCCTCCGCCGCGCCCAAACCCCCGGCCCGGCAGCGCCAAAAGAGAGCTGAGGGCAAGCAGCCCAACACCTCCTCTGGGAGGAGAGACTTGGATGGTACGTTCTGTAGGGGCGGGGCTCTGCTCCGCCCGTGGGTGCCGGTTT
>OLRD01001075.1_pt1 | contig 17949 bp, 14 predicted proteins | sample 1672051 | NCBI WGS metagenome assembly OLRD01 (sample SAMEA3136640, study PRJEB25190) | human gut metagenome | biome: human gut; feature: human-associated habitat; material: faeces | place: Austria | collected 2013 | reverse complement strand
CTTTTCAGCGTGTTGAAAAAGTGGGTAAACCCACTTTTTCGAGAAAGCAAATTCGGTCAACCAGAGGTCGTCCGAAGTTGTAAGGAATTAATTTTGCAGGCAAAATCAACGACCCGCGAAGCCGGCAAAGCCGGCTTACACGAATGAAAGCCGGAGGGGCAACGGCACCTCCTGAAGGGGGGTGACAGAAAAGCCGGAGACTGTCCTTGGGGGGGCGAGCTCCGGCTTTTTGCTGTTCAGGGGTGATCATCATTGATGTTGATAAAATGTGTATTTGGAATATAAGCAATGTCGGTGTTGGTAATTACGCCGGTAATGTCTGAAGTATTGCACAAAGTGAAGGTGGAGGTAGTTCCTATTTTTTCCGCGTTGCACAGGAAATATTGCTGCCGCGCCTGTCGGATCATATATTGGCGAATCTGGACCCCGATATCGGAGACGCCTGCGATGCGACCGTCTGCAGTAAGGGATTGAGCCGAGAAAAACAAGTAGTCTGCGTTGATGGTGCGGATGGTATCCAATGTCCAGGCGCTGCTGGTCATCAGGCTTTTTGTGTCGATTAGGCCGCCGATCAGAAAGAATTTGATATTTCTTTCATACAGACAGATGGCAGTTTTCAGGCAGTTGGTAAAAACGATAATGCCATGCTCGGGGTTGATATAGTCGGCTATATACATGGCGCTGGAAGAAGAGTCCAGGAGTACGCTGGTGTTGGGAGAAATCAAGCTGGCAGCATAACGGGCCAGAGCGCGCTTGGATGCTTTCGCTTGATGTTCTCGAAAGGCAAGCGGCAGAACCCGGGGCTTTTCCGTCAAAGGAATAATGCTTCCGTGAAGAAGCTGGATAAGCCCTTCCTGTTCCAGCGCATGAAGATCCCGACGGACGGTTGCGTCGCTGGCATAGATCATGGAGCACAGTTCCTTGACAGAGGTGCATTTCTCCTGCTGAATCAGATGCAGGATTTCTTCCTGGCGATTTTTGATATTCATGGGGTACCTCGCTGCTCATACAAATCACTATTATCATATATCAGCTGGCAAAAAATTGTCAACCGTTTTGCAGGGGACGGTGTTCCAATGGGGAGGCGCGCGAAAGGCTTTTCGGGTCCTTCGGTGGGGCGCTTTTTTTTAGAAAGTGCCCAAGCGGCAGAGATCAGCGTCAGGCAGCGATGGAACGCCTCGATCTAACCGGGGCAATTTGCAATCGCAAAATTGCATTTTTACAGTTTTATTATATGAATTATGCAAATTTATCAATATTAATCCCGCTATTGATGTTAACTTTTAAATGATGTACACTGACCGCAAGAAATAAACAAATAAGATGAGGAGGAAAGAAAATGCGAAAACGAGTGAAAATGGCAGTTGCGTTGATGCTTGTCCTGATGATGGTGCTACCGCTTGTGGCCTATGGAGAAGGCGAAGCGGAGGCGTATACGTTAGGTCATTGGGTCTTTGCCGATGATCCCGCATCCATTACCGGCACGGTTCGCTTCTACATCCCGTTTAAGGGAAATCAGGGAATGGATGACATGATCGCGGAATTTAATGAAATTTACCCAAATGTTACCGTTGAACTGAACACCTACAGCAATGGCTCGGAAGGAAATGTCGCAGTTAACGCAGCCATTATGGCAGGAGAAGTGGATGTCCTGGCGAGCTTTGGACTGAACCAGACGTATAAACGCTGGGAGGGCGGCATGTACCTGCCGTTGACTGACTACATTAATCAGTATGGCATTGATATCCTGAAAGAGTGGGGAAGCGACAAGTACATTTACGATGGCACGTATTATACCTTCCCCTGTGGAGGCCTTGGAAACTATGTGGCCATCAATATGACAGATTGGAACAATGCTGGTCTGGGAGAATTGCCCACGGAATGGACCTGGGATGAGTACCTGGAAGCAAGCCGGAAGATGACCCAGTTGGATGAGAACGGCGATGTACTCGTGTATGGTGGGTCTGATTACAGCTCGATCAATTATTATACCTATCCATGGTATCAGGTATACGGGCATGATCAGTACTATGCTCTGGATGGCACCAAATCCAACTTCTCCGATCCCCTGATTGTCAATGCGTTGCAGCGTGAGATCAATGCGGAGCAGGTGGAGAAGATCTGGTATCCGCTGACGACTTATCGCGCGGATGGTTCCAGCGCCGCGGGCGTATTTCTGCAGCACTACACTTCTTCAGTGATTGTATGCAATTTACTTCGATTTTTGCGGGATCAGGAAACCTATCCGGTGGATTGGGTGACCGGATTTGCACCGTATCCTGTAGAGGAAGCTGGTCAAACAAATTATATGGAGGGTATCCCGATTTACTCGCACGCGGGTATCTGTACCGGCGTACAGGATAAGGAGGCGGCGTGGTATTGGCTGGCATGGTATTCCACTTATGGCGTAAAGTGGCTGGTTAACGCTGGTCATGCGTCGGCATGGAAGGGAACGGACCCCAGCAGCATTGTGGATCTGGTATTTGGTTCCCGGGAGGCTGCGGAAAGGCTGGTAGATCTAGAAAGCTTTGAGCGTGTCGTGACCAATTATGAGGCTGAGGCATATATCGACACCTATCTGTGGGCATATTCTGACCTGGCCAGTATTTGCAATGAGTACGGTATGTATGCACACCAAGGAACCATGACGGTGGAGGAAGCTATGGCGGCTGCACAGGCGGAAGCTGATCAATTGATTCAGGAAGATATGGAGTAACCATGCATTATTCATGATTCTTTTGTCAGGTTGTTAAGGGTGTCGTTTACTGCTCGGGTGGGCTGGCAACCTGCCCGAGCAGTAAACTGTTTCCCAATGCGTGTGTAAACGAGGTGAGTACGATGAACAAACGCAAGGAAAACCTAACGGGCTGGTTATTTATTATGCCGATGTTGGTAGCCTTTTTGATTTTTATTGCGTTTCCTTTTTTTACTTCTATTGGATTATCTTTTACCGAGTGGAATTTCATTGGTGGATGGGAACGTCTGAAATGGGTGGGTATGGACAACTTTGTGCGACTGACGAAAGACTTCCGCTTTGTACAGGCAATCAAAAATACCCTTGTATACGCGGCGGCGACTGTGCCCACGTCCATTCTGCTAGCGTTAGGGTTAGCCAATTTGCTGAATCATCAGGTGTATTTGAAAAAAACGCTGCGTATGGCGTTCTTCATTCCTTATATATCAAATACGGTGGCGTTGGCAGCGGTATTTAAGTTTCTGTTCAACACAGAGGGCATCATCAACCGTGCGCTGAACTCAATGCTCGGTGTGAAAGCGATTGATTGGATAACAAATCCCAGCGCCAATAAGGTGCCGATTATTCTGTTGGTTATTTGGACGGCGCTAGGTTATGAACTGGTCATTTATATGGCGGCGCTTCAGAACGTCCCTCGAAATCTTTATGAAGCGGCCGACATGGACGGAGCCAGCGGATGGACAAAGTTCTGGAAGATTACATTTCCCATGATATCGCCCACGACATTTTATCTTTGCATTGTTCGCTTTATTAGTGTATTCAAGCTATTCTCGGCTGTGAATATCATTACCATGGGGACGACGCAGGCAAGTAATACATCCATTGTACAGCGCATCTATGATTCTGCATTCAGTAAGTATGAATTTGGTTATGCTTCGGCAGAGGCGACGGTCTTGTTTGTGCTGATTCTGTTGATTACGCTCTTCCAATTCAAGGTCCAGAAGAAGTGGGTTAACTATTAAGACAGGAGGAGAAACGATGAATAGCACGCGTAAGAAAACCATTGCAGGCATTCGCACCGTGTTGGTGGGAATACTGGCAGTGTTCTTCATACTCCCGCTAGTCTGGATGATCTGCACTTCTCTAAAAACGATTCCCGAGGTGTTTGCGCGGGACTGGAAGTGGCTGCCGTCTGTTCCCCAGTGGGGGAATTATACATATGTATGGACAAACGAATATGCACCTATGGGCAGAAGCTTTTTGAATACCTTTTTTGTTGCGGTTTGCAGTATTATAGGTCAGTTGAGTTTTGCTTCGCTGGCGGCATATGCTTTTGCAAAAATTGATTTCAGGGGTAAGCACATCGTTTTTGCGCTGTTCCTGGCATCCATGATGGTGCCATCGCAGGTTACCATTATTCCCCGCTTTATGCTGTTCAGAACTATTGGGCTGTATAACACCTTGTGGGCGATTATACTACCGAATCTTTTCGGCGTTACGGCCATGTTTATGCTTCGGCAGTTTTACATGGGACTACCCAACGATTTGGTAGAGGCGGCTAAGATTGATGGCGCAGGACATTTTCGTATATTTGCGCAGATTATGCTTCCGCTCACCAAGGCTGCCGTGGTTTCCATGGTGATCCTGAGCTTTATCTCTTCTTGGAATGAATATTTGTCGCCGCTGGTTTTCCTGATCAACAAGAAAAGCTATATGGTTTCGCAGATAATTCGCTGGTATATGGAAGAGGATTCAGATCCGACCCACTTAATCATGGCGGCATCAGCCATTTCGCTTATTCCCACGCTGATTCTTTTTGTAACGTGCCAGCGGTATTTCATCGAAGGGATTGCCACGTCAGGAGTCAAGGGATAAGACGCCGATGATTGAGGCTCAAGGGAGAAAACCGTGGAGGAAATCGACATGGAGAAAATGATCAAACAAATGGAAATTCCCATTAAGTATACCTGTGATGTGGCGGTTGTTGGGGGCGGGCCAGCAGGTTTTTGCGCTGCGTTAGCAGCTGTGAGAAATGGCGTCGACACGATACTGATTGAGCAATACGGTTGTTGCGGCGGCATGGCAACCACACTGGTTTGGTGGGGCCGTTTATGACGTCCTACAACAAATCTGGAGATACTATGATTATCCGCGGAATGTTTGAAGAAGTGATTCGGCGCCTGGAAGCATGCGGCGGGGCCATTTTGCCGCAGCAGTGCCGAGCGGGAGATCCTGTGTCTGGTTATCATTCCCGCGGACACGATCATTGCGCACCCTTTGATCCGGAGATACTTAAATGGGTCATTGATGAGATGCTGGCAGAAGCGCGGGTACGGGTGTTGTATCACACCAGCTTTGTGGAACCGCTGCTTGATCACGAGTGCATGCAAGGAATTGTAACCTTTTCGAAAAGTGGCATGGAAGCGATTCGGGCAAAAGTGGTCATCGACTGTACCGGAGATGCGGACGTGGCGTTCCGTGCGGGTGTTCCCTGCGAATTCGGCAATGCGGCGCTGGGACGAGTACAGCCGGCAACGATGTTTTTCCGTATCGGCAACGTGGACTGGAGAAAGGTAGACGAGGAGGCGCAGGCAAACAAATATCGCCTGGAAGTGCAGACGGAAGGATTGCGTAAGGGACTGTTTCACTGGAAAATCGAAGAAGCAAAAAAGAACGGCGATTTCCATATCAATCGCTGGACGGTAGGCATGTACCAAAGCGTGCGCAAGGACGAATGGAATGTCAACACATCCCGCATTGCCAACATCGACGGCACCAACGCCGAAGATTTATCCAGGGCGGAAATGATCGGAAGGCAGCAGGTGCAGGAAATCTTTCGATTTCTGAGGAAATATATCCCTGGGTGCGAACAGGCCAAACTCATGACCGTGGCCTCCACCATCGGTATCCGGGAAAGCCGCCATATACAAGGTAAATCAACGCTGAATACGGATGACGTTCTCAATGGAAAAGTCCCGCAGGATGCCATACTCCTGGCGTCCAATTCCATTGATGTCCATGCTGGGGCTGGGGAGGCTTCCGGCACGAAGTATGTGACTATTCAGCATGGCGAATGGTATGGGGTTTCTTTCCGGAGCTTGGTGCCCATACGGATTCAGCAATTATTGGTGGCAGGCAGGAGCCTGTCTGCAACGTCCGAAGCCTCTGCTGCCGTGCGCGTGATGCCCCCTTGTATGGAAATGGGACATGCGGCAGGTGTTGCCGCGGCTTTCGCCGTAAGGGATGAATGTATGGTTGGCGATGTGGATGCGAAAAAAATACAGCGACAAATGGTGAAGGAAGGCAGTTTTCTTGGCTAACATGGGGAGAATACCGGAGCAGAATATACCTTGTGCGCTGCTTGCGTGTGGTGCTGGCGATGAAAGATGACAAACAGAAAATCCAGGTTGTTCTACGGGCGAACTTTGACGGCGAGACGGCAGAGGACAGTTCAGGACACGGTAATCATGGCGAGGTGATTGGAAATCCTTGCTATGATGATGGTTATGATGGCGGACGCGCAATCTTTTTTCAGAACCCCTTTGGCCGGAAGCAAAATGCGAGTTATATCCGGTTTAACAACCTGAAGGGGATTGATCTGACGCAGGATGATTTCTCCATCATGTTCTGGTATAAGACGCGTTGTGGCGGGACGCAGACGTGGGCCGCGTCCTGGGACGTATGTCAAGCAGGGTGGGGCGTGGATATGCCGGGGGTATCCATGGGCGGTGTGGTGTTTTCAAATCGGGACGCTTTTGATTTCGATGCGAGCGGCATTTTGGCAGCGCAGCTGCCCTTGAATCAGTACTTCTCAGTGGGGCTAACGGGCGATCATGGTGCGCGGCGGGAAATCGACGGAATTTGGGAGCCGCAGGATAGCCGTTGGCATCACCTGACGATACTGTGTAGTCGTAGCCAGGGAAACTGTTCGGTATATGTGGACGGCCAGCAAAAAGCGGAGGTAGATCTATCTGCTTGGGAAGGCCAACGCCTGGGTGACAATACCTTGACACTGGGTGCGGACATCCGGGGACAGTATGGCCTGTGCAATGTGTGGGTCGATCGTTTTGAAGTATATGCCGGTGTGATGAAGCCAGAGCAGGTGCAGGCGCATTTTGCCTATTTTCGGGTAAGGCGTTTAGCGCAGGAGATCCTCTGTCGCCTTGACGTCCCTAGCTCTCTCCATGCATGGCAGGCTAGGAGAGAATTGTCGGCGCAGGTGGAAGGAGTACGACTCGAACAAGGCAGTTTTTCGCAGGACAGCCCGCCTGAAACGCAGCACCGGCTTTATGAAAGACTGGAAACGGCGTATGAAGCCTATCTGGCATGGCCCATGGAGAAAGCTAACTTGTCCATGTTGCTGTGTAGCGACCTGCATATACGGGAAGCGGGCGATGCTGGGGCTGTTGCCTTGTCGAAGGCGTTTCAGGATCTGGATAAATGGGAAGCATCGCTGGATGGCATAATTAACCCTGGGGACTTTGCGGCAGGCGCCTCGGAAGCGGTAGCGCATGCGGCATATGACGTGATGGACCGCCTGCTGGAAAAGCATCCGGGGTGGCAGGTGATCGCTTGTTTCGGCAATCATGAAAGCAATTATGTTTCTTCGGAAGAAAATTATCTTACGGGGAGCCAGGCATATTGGCAGCATATGCAGCGTTATATTGCTAACGGATGTCAGCGGACATTCGGCCAGGGCGTATTGGACAGCGTGCAAAACTTTAGCTATGGCATGACGCTAAAGGGGTATCATTTTTTGGTGCTGAATACAGATTACCTGCCGCAGGTTGGTGATGGACGTTCAGATTGGGATACCAATGCGCTGGATCCGATCCGCCATGGCTTATATCTTGAGCAGGATAGCTATGTGTGGCTAGAAAGCAACCTGCAGAAGTATCGTAAAGATGGAAAACCGATTTTTGTTATCAGCCATTCTCCATTCGTTGATACGGTGCCATTGTCCTACTTTCGGCGAATACGCATTCGCGACAACTCTGTGGGACCGCAGGACAGCCGCTTACGGAATTTGTTGGGGCGTTACCCAGGGGTGATTTATCTATGCGGCCACCTGCATCTTTCCTTGGGTGTTACGGGGCCTGTAGTGGTGGAAAACGGGCAAGGCGGGCGATTTGTGGAAATTACGCTGCCTTCTTTCCTGAATGCTAAACGAGCGTACCGGGCACTACCAGCCAGTTGGATCATGTACGTGTATGAGCAAGAAATTATCCTCAGAGCAAGAAACTTCTTGACGGGGCAGTGGTTGACCGAGTATGATTGCGCATTGCCGTTGGATGGGTTGCATACAGCAGGAGACGATGGGAAAGGCAGGTGACTTCCATGCTGGATGCAGAACGGAATTATAGGGAGGAACCGTATACCATACTCTGCTTTGGCGACTCCAACACCTGGGGGTGTGTCCCCAAATGGCAGGAGACCGCAACGCCTTCCCTGCGTTACCCACGGGGCATCCGCTGGACAAGTATCCTGCAGGAACGCCTGGGAGACCGTTTTTCGGTGATTGAAGAAGGATTGGGTGGGAGAACTACCGTCCGGGAAATGCCGTCCCTGCGGGGGCATGGAAAATACAAGGTTGCGAAAAGCTTTCTGCCGGTATGTCTCATGTCACACCGCCCCTTGGATATGGTTCTGTTGATGCTGGGAACCAATGACCTGCATGTACCGATTTGTCCCATGGAGCACGAGCTGGGCGAGGGCGTGAGGGCGCTGATACGGGTGATTGACGCTTATCCGGATGCCTGCGAAATGGTGTGCGTCCGCGAATTCTGCTGATTGCTCCAACCTGTATACAGAAGGCGAAAGGCAGGAAGGATGTGTGGATGAAATTCGGTGAGGAAGGTTTGCGACTTTCAGGCTTGTTTGGAAAAGTATATCAACAGGTTGCGCTGGAGGAGGATGTGGACTTTTTGGACGCAGGCGCATATGTTTTTCCCAGCGAGGCGGATGGTGTTCATCTTACAGCTGAAGCGCATCGGCGTCTAGGTGAACAGATTGTGGCCAAGGTACAGGGGATGCTTGGATAAAACGAGAGAATAGATAGAAAAGAGGCGTTGGAAAGATAGTCGCAACTGGTACTTACTCGTTATCTGCCTTGATGGCGTTGGCAGTAGTTCTGCCGGAAACGAAAATTTCAACGATGGTGAGACGGGGGAGCGGATAGAAAGTTGGACTCCGAGGACAAGGAGACGACTGAATGTATAAGAAGGAACAGGAAGAAATAGCGCTGAAAGCGTATGAACGGTTGGGATCTGTGCATGCAGTGAGCTGGTGGTTGGGATATCCGAGCAAATCCACTCTTTACCATTGGTATGAACGTTGGAATGCCGGTTTGGAGAATAGGCATGTTCATGCGGAAGAGATTCCCGAAAAAAGCGATTATCAATGCAACACGCTGGATCATCCAAGGCATCCATCAGCTGAATTCAAATACGAGGTACTGCGCCGTTGCTTTAAGCTGGGCGAGGATGTAGAATATGTATCGAGAGAAATCGGATATAGCCGCATGACCATATATACATGACGAAGACAATACTTGAAGTATGGGATGGTTGGCCTTATGGCAAAGAGAAAAAGTATTCCAAGAAAACCGTTGCCTCCGGATGCTCTAAGGCCCCAATCTGAGGAGATGCTGGCACTTCAAGAACAGGTTGAGCATTTACAGTTTGAAGTGGAGGTATTGAAGGAGACCCTCGCAGTATTAAAAAAAGACCCAGGCGTCGATCTGACAGCACTCAAAAACCGTGAAAAGGCAGTGATCATCGGCACCTTGAGGGAGAAATATGCACTGCCAATGCTTTTGACCTACTTTCATATGGCCAGAAGCAGCTACTACTACCAGCAAGCTGTTATGAATAAGCCGGATAAATATCTTCCCTTTCGTGAGCAGATTACATCGGTTTTTCACGAAAACAGAGGAGTATATGGCTATCGCCGAATTCATCTGACGCTGAAGAGAAAAGGTATAACACTCTCTGAAAAAGTAATCCGTCACATGATGAAGGAAGAGGGAGTGGCTGCTTTGGTACCCAAACGGGCAAAATATAGCTCATACTTAGGAAAAATTACCCCGGAAGTGGATAACATTATTTCACGCGATTTTCATGCAAAACAGCCATATGAAAAGTTACTGACCGATATTACGGAGTTTGCGCTTCCCGATGGCAAGTTATATCTCTCCGCAATGATCGATTGCTTTGATGGGATGGTTATAGGTTGGACGATTGGCCCTCGTCCCAATGCTGATCTGGTCAACACTATGTGGGATGGGGTGATTGCCGCGTTGCCAGATGGCTGTTATCCGACGGTACATTCAGACAGAGGATGCCATTACCGATGGCCCGGATGGATTCAACGAATGAAGGAAGCTGGACTTACTCGATCCATGTCTAAAAAGGGGTGTTCTCCTGATAATGCAGCCTGTGAAGGCTTCTTTGGCAGACTGAAAAACGAAATGTTTTATGGACGCTCGTGGATAGGAGTCTCACCAGACGATTTTGCCCAAGAACTTGATGACTATATCAATTGGTATAACTGCAAACGCATCAAGCTGTCATTAGGCGGACTCAGCCCTATAGAATATAGACAGCATCTTAGATGCGCCGTATGACTTGTCCAACTTTCTGTCCGCACCCCCGACCTCTGGATTTCCTCTATGCCTACAAATAGTCTCTGGAGGATACCATACATAAGTTCACTGCAGAAGAAGTGTCCCTTCAGAACAATATCGCGTTGCTGTGTTCCATTACTGGGATTGTGATATTCAGTTCTATGGTCATTAACTACTATCTGCCTATTTTTGGCCTTGAACCATCCGAATGGTAGTCTGGAACCCTTACTTGAACGAGAAATAAACCTTCCAAGCGCGGAGCACCGTATGTGCGCGCCGCGCTGAGCATGGCCGTGCACAATGCTGTTTGCAAACACAGGAAAGCTTTGCCACCAAATTCGGTTTTACCCGCACAATCCCGGACAAGGGGCGGGGATAGGGCGATGGGGGAACGCTGCCATTCCTGGTTCCCTCGTGTTTCCTCAAGGAGGTAGTCGACATCTCCGCCGTAATGAGCAACAATTGGGGAGCTTTGGCCGTAGCTTCCGTCATGGGCATTTTTCTTGCGCCAGAAGTGGATGTGCCGGGAAAGCGAGACGAAGTTTTGCTTGACGGAGTTACAGCATATCTTTTTCTACATATGTATACCAGTTTTCTTTTGCTTCTTCATAACTCAAGCCAAATGCCTGTTCAAAGGTCTTGATGCCTGCGCAGTAGTCAAGATAGGTATTCAGAGAAGACTGCCGAATTAGGTAACCGGTAAAGCTGCCAGCTTGAAAGGACGTAAATCCATCGGAATCGAGCCGAAGCAGCGGGGAACTCCATATAGAATTTTTTAATTCCTCCGCGTAACGCATGGGTGCAAGCACCTGCGCATGGATGAATAATGCCATATCCATTTCCTCGATGCTGGCAGGCATTGCGGCGTTCGCCAGATAAATTTCCGTCACCCGCGCCCAGTATTTCCGGTTATCGGCATTGGAACTTTTCCCCTCGCCTGCCGCATCTCCGGTATGCTGATACTTGCAAAGAACATCCTCATAGCACATGCGCGTATTGCTGTAGAAGGGAAAAAGCGAAGAAACATACTCGCACAAGCCTTCATAGGGCAGAATCTCCGTAGCATAACGAATATTCTTTGGCGTGGGATGTAGTATGTGCGTCAGCTCATGCATGTATGCATAGCTGAGCTGTAGTTTGACCTTTCTAGCGGTTGGTTGCACATAAGAACCGCCTCCCGTATTGCAAAAGATATTGAGTTGCCCCTCCCAACGGCTTTTCACGGTCTTGTAATAGTCCGGCGCTTCCTCCCGGAACAAATCTAGAAGCGATTGGGAATAGGCGGCTGCCTCATAGAGAAAGATTCGCACGTCCTTAGCCGTTTGCATGTCCTCCACGGGTTGGAGGTAAAATCGATGATTCAGGCTTGTGGTGGCTACCAACGCATACCCGTTGGCCTTTGTGAAGCGGTAATCCTGCAATACCTGCGCATAAGGGTCCGAATAGATCCGGTCAACGCCAATGGATTGCAGCCACTCCTGCTTATAGGCGATGTCATCCTTCCCGACCAGGGCGTCGATGCCATAGTGCTCTAGAATATAGCGCGTTATCGCCGTGGCCGTCTGCTGCGCCAGTGCACTTTCTTCAGCGCTGGCAAATGGTTCCGTAAAATAGCTGATAAACATACTAAGTCTATCCAGATCACTGGCCTGTTCATAGGCAGTCTTCAGCTGTGCGATGTCCACCGATGTGTCCAGCAGGCAGTTTTGCAGGCCCAGGGTTTTCCAGTATTCCTCGATGCCCAGGGCCACGCCGGTCAATGCTTGACGGTATGCGCCGCTTTCGATGTCTCCAGCGGTACAGTACAGCCGGTCGTCATATCGCTCCACACCAAGGAAGGTCTCCTGAACCACGAAAATGGTGAATGGTTCGAACTGCTCGGCTTCCATCTCTACCAGACTGGATAACGCTTGCAAATCGTACTGGACGATTTTCCACAGCTTCTGTGCCTGATCTTCCTGGTATATATCCTGATGTATGCTCATGGTACACGCGCCCTGGGTAGCGGATATGGTTTCAAAATACTGCCGGAAATCTAGGGTGGAGGTATGCGTTTCCCCCGGGGAGAAAAGGGCCTCTGATAAAGCGGTACACATATTTAAAAGATAACAGATCAAGACAACGATTACAAGAATAATGGAAAATACTCCTTTTTCATGAGTGTGCTTCCGACTTGACCTATCCAACAACAGGTAAATCATTTGAAATTCCTCTCTGCGCTCACTCGATTTGATATCAACATTCAAATGGTTCTAGATAAAAACAGAACAAATCCATTAATTGTAAAGAATCGACAAAGGCAGGATTCCTCTGCAGAATTATATCATGCATAGCTGTATATTTGTTTTCTTACTGTAATATAAATATCCACTGCAGCCCAATCCCTTGTTAGTAAACACTGTAAAAGTTCAGATTGGGAGGTTGCTTGGGGGATAGCCTGGCAAGGATTCATCCAGGCAAACACAAACAACAGCGCAATCCATCCCTGCCATTGCTTCCTTCTCATGTCTTTCCTCCCGCAATCCTCTCTTATGTTCACTGGGCATTTTCCATTTCAACCATTTCTGCCAAGTGATCCATCTTCTGAACAAACTCTTGCGCAGATAAAAGCCCTGCCGCAAATTGATCCTGCATTTGGGCCATTGTCCACCCTTCATCCGTTCCCCGAAAGAAGATTCCGGGAACGGGGAAATACAACGCATCCACATAGGACTGATAGCTCTGGAGCTGCTCCGATGACATGAGATACTTTCTGCTCTCAACACCTTCCAAGACCTTCTGGTAGGACTGCAAAGCCAACTCCAGCGTTTCGATCTCATCCAGCCCCAAGTCGCTGTTCTGTAAAGCCTCCTCGGTCCTCGCTATATTTTCCGATACTCTCGCTAACTCGGATTCATAATTCGGGTTGGGCACCGGCTCTGCGTCACAATATATCAGTGCACTATTACTCTCTGGGATGTTCGTGACCAGATGCTCCAGCAATGCCATTGCGAGATCTTCATGAGCTGTACCTGGATAGATGGCATACATCGAAATGTAGGATTTAATCAGCTGAGGCTGGGTATCGTTGATACGCAGGAAAACAATGCCGTCATCCATTGTATCCGGCCAGCGATTCGATGCAACCTCGCTAAAAAGCTGCATCCTTCCTTTTGTAATTGGTTCACTGCGGTAGATGGCAGCACCTACCTCTTGAACCCGATTCAAGAGCGATATCAGCTCATCGTTGTTAAAGCGCAATGGCTGCCCCGCGAACTGGAGCTGCATAATGTAGTTTTCCATTAACATGTTCGTAAGCCAACCGGTGTAAGAATATTCGTTATACAGCGTTTCGTCCCAGCGGTTATTGATGCTGATATTAGGCTCGGGGTTGTTTTCAATCCGGTCAACCCAGGCAGAAAGAAAATCCAGAAACTCCGGAAAGGATGTAGGAACGTCCGCTTCTGAGAAGCCTGCCGCCGTCCAGCCCTCTGCATCAACAATCCTGAAATCAAAGCTGAGGAAAAATGGTATTGCGTATATTTTATCGTCTTGCATCACCTGTGCGGCAATAGAAGGATGCATCTTCGCAATTTCTTCCCGTATGATTTCGCTTTCGGATAAATCAACGCAATAGCCTTTCTTCATAAACTGTTTACAATCGAAGTATATGCTATTTAGATTGTACACATCCGAATCAAACTCGCCCGTCAGCAGTGCGCTGCTCAACTCGTAGTCATTGCTATAGTCCTGCTCCGACCAGGTGCACTGTAGCTCTGGGTGCAGTGACTGAAAAGTCTCAACACCCTCGTAATCTATTCGGTATAGGTGCAATGTATCCGCACTGGCAGGCAAAATGATGGCAAGGCACAGCACAGCAATGACCAGAAAAGAGAACGCTTTCTTCATGTGATTCACCACCTGCTAATTTTTTTGGGGCTACGCCCATTTGCGCTGTGAGCGAGAGGAAAAGGCATCAATCCTTTTCACCATTGAACAAGAAGCGCAGTTCATGGGAAGGCTGAAGGGCGCAGCATGCTGGGAAATTCGGTTGCAAGTGGAATAGCCAAGGGCATCATATCCTTTCTCGACTTGCATGATCGGGCTGCACACACAGTTACACCCATATTAGAATAGAACGCAGAAATTTACAATGCTTTTGAATATTTACTTGAAGGCAACACCGTATTACCGTTCAGGCAGGCAACGCAGGAAACGCATTTGGATAAACAAAGCAGAATATCTCCGTGCATGCATTTGTAAGCATGCAGTACTTGCAATTGCCGGGCCGGCGCTTGCACCCTGCATGATTCCGGGCGGCGGCGGTTTCCGTTGCCCGCGTCAATGCCGGTCTTATGAACCAAGGAAACATGCGATGTCCATCTTGTCCCGATGGAGATTGATCCGTTTTGTTATGCATTTGCTTCCTGATGCGCCATGCGGCTGATCTCCATGATGCGCTCCAGCAGCTGACGGCTGTTGATTTTCCCGGCCAGGAACTGCTCCCAGGCGGCGGCGCTGCCGTCCACATATACATCCGTTTCCAACCAGACCGCCTGCGTCGCCGCCACCGACGCCGCATGTTCTGCAATCTGGGCCCCCGTCACCGCGTAGATAAAAGGCTCATAGGCAGCAATTCTATTGTGATAATAGTCGATCATTTCCAGCGTCTGCTCAAGCTCCACGCCTGACAGGCTTTGAACCTGGTATTCTGACTGTTCCAGAAACATCTGATAGCTCTTGTACTCTTCCATGCATTCAAAGCAGGACACCGGCTGCGCGCCGCTCAATACATTGGCGGCCTGCGCTTCCGGGAGGTTTTCCAGGAAATAGCGCAGGTAACGCATCGCTTCTTCCTTATGTTCGCTGTACGGATTGATCACCAGCGCATAGCCGGCGTAAATGGCCATGGGCGCTTCTCCCTCCCACAGGGACAGCTCCAGGGGATGCAGATGGGTCCAGTAGCGGTAAGGTCCCACCTCTATACGGGACGAAGGCAGCGCCGAGAGGTTCATGCTGAACAGATATGCGCCGTCATACAGCTCCTCGGGTACCTGGTCGGAACTGTAAGATCCTTCAAAAACCCCAATGGACGGCGGTGTTACCCGGTCCGAAACCTCCCGGCCCAGGGCGGTGGCTTCGTCAAACAGCGCGGCCAGGGTATCCAGTTGGGCTTCGGCTGTTTCCGGCTTGCTCTGGGCCAGGGCCAGAACATCCCGCAGCAGCATGGTCTTGATCTTCCCCAGGGCAAGCCCCACGCGGGTATCGAACAAGCTGATTTCCAGCGCCTCCGCCGCGTCGCCATATTGGCTGTCCCACCGACGGATGAAGTCCAGCAGTTCCCCGTAGGTCCGGGGCAGGGCTGCCGGGTCGATGCCCAGCGCATCCGCCGCCGTGCTGCTATAGTTCAGCGTGTTGTTCCGGCGCACTGCCATGGGAACCAGCGCCAGCTGCCCCTGGCCGTCCACCACTTCCTCCGTGATGTAGTCGTAGGCCGACGCAACAAAGGCCTCCGTTTCCTCGCCGGTCACCGGCACATAGTAACCTTTTTCCATGACGGTCCGGGTAAAAGCGCCCATGGGCACGCCGAAAATGTCAATCTGGGAGGTACGCGAGGACACCGCCGCGCTGAGCATATCCGCCGCAGGGCGGGCGGAAGGCTGCTCGGAGACAAACTCGTACGCCAGCTGAATGTCGGGATTCTCCTGCTCAAAGGCAAAGGCATCCACATTCCCGCCATCCAGGTACAGGCGCAGAGTTGTGATCTCCATGGGCTGGGTGGGGTCAATGACCTCGATCTCGTTCTCCTGCAAAAGCAGCGCCTGACCGGAGGACAGCAGCGCCGCTTCATAGGTATAGCCGCTGACGCGGTACACGGGCCGGGCAGCGCTTCCGCTTTCCGCGGCGTAAAGGGTGCGGCTGCTCACATACAGGAAACGTCCCTGCGCCGGATCGTAACCCACGATCTCCGCATCCTCAGGCAGCAGCAACCAGGAGTACGCTTCATAGAGTGGACGGAAGGCGTCGTTTGCCGCGGTGTATACCCAGTAGCTCCAGACGTTGTCCGGGTTTCTTGTGCCGTACAGCACTTCGCCCTCGCCCAGGGACAGCAGCACATCCCCCCAGATTTCTCCGGTGGAAAGCCCGTCCAGGGGAAGCTCCCGGCGTTGGCCGGTCTCCAGGGCATAGGCGTACAGGTTCCGCTGCACGACACCGCTGTTATCCAGGGCGCTCATGCTCACCAGTGCATACAACTGTCCGCCGGAAAGCGCCGCCTGGAAAACAAAGGGATCACCCCGCGTGCCGTTGTCCGGCAGCGGGTCGCAGAAACAGAGCGCCTGCGCTTGCCCAGGGTTTTCCTGCATATCCAGCCGGTACAGCACATAATTGTCCAGCAGATACAGCGCTTGTCCGTCGGAAAGTAGCTTGCCTCCGCTGTAGACGATCTGTTCCCGGCCATAGGAAAGCAGGGCCTTTTCCAGCGCATCCAGCTGGGCCTGCGTGTCTCCAGCATCCAGTTGGACCGGATAGACCTGCTGGGGCGTGCCGCTGAGATACAGCGCTTTTGCCCCAGGGGAATAGGCCGCCGCCTGATCTCCCCAGGCAACGACGCTAGTCAACGGAATGGGATACCCTAGCTCGTCTGTGGGGTAAACAAAGAACTCCTCTCCATGAGCGGGTATGATCAGGCACACGAACATAAGAATCAAGACGAAGTAATTGAGACGCTTCATCATCTACCGGCCTCCTCCCTTCTATGTATATATGAACGCGTATAATATAGCACATGATAAACAGCTAATTTCTTTTGGTATGGTGCTATTATCCTATGACGTGGATAACAACGTCTGGTCAGATTGATTTATGCTGCTTGCAAATGAAGAGGGAAGTTACTATGAATCACATAACCGGAGAGTCCTTTGTTGCTCCGGTTAGGTGAAGTCTGGAAATTTATTTGGAGTGGTCGTACGTTACTATAGTAACATATTTCTTACTTGCAGAGCAAGTGCAAGAGTATGTGTGTCGAATCATCTTCTTTGTGCAAATACAATTTACAATGTTGTCTGGATATTCAACGGTTGTTGTAGATATAATATCAATTCTTTTTTCGAATACCCAATGGGATGCCTTATTATATCACACTTTGTTGCTCCATGTCAATTGGCCGTTATAACACTGATTCGCAATTGCAACCGTACCCGTAAAACTCATTGACAAGCATTCTCGTTACTGAGTATCGGGCGCTTATCTGGGGTGAATTTATCAAATCAGTCAGGCTTTATTCGCAACCAAGTAGCTTCATATAAGTAATACTGAAATAAAATTACAATAAGAATTGAGAAAATGTCGAATCAGCCGAAAAGAGCGGCGGATTTAGCCTTTATACTTGTACGGGAGGAGGTGAGGATGGATGTCGAACTGGGTACGTCGATGGAATATCTTGCTATATTTGAGCTGTTATGGCCCCGTGATAGTAAAAAGGCTCATGGATGAATTTGAAGGGCGGATAGTACAATTCGTGAAGATATCGCACATCTGTCACTCAGCTTTCCTATTGAGAGCCGACGAGGCCCTTATGGCGGTTATCACATCGCACAGGGGCAGCGGCCATTCGCAAAACATGTTGCTTATCTAGCTGCTCTCTCAGCAA
>OLRD01001074.1_pt1 | contig 17983 bp, 15 predicted proteins | sample 1672051 | NCBI WGS metagenome assembly OLRD01 (sample SAMEA3136640, study PRJEB25190) | human gut metagenome | biome: human gut; feature: human-associated habitat; material: faeces | place: Austria | collected 2013 | reverse complement strand
GTTACCGGTGGTGTCGTATATGCCGCCGATGTGTGATTTAGATTACTATAGCATTTCCCATATTACATTTCCATTTTCATCTTTTCCTCGTTGTCTACGTTGATATCTACGTCCGTCTTCATCAGTATATTTGAACCAATCGTTAATGTACTTTTGTGAATAAGGCACATAAACTCTGTTTTGCTTGCGGTTATTATAATCGGAAGCGTAATGCAAAATGTAATCGTGAATGTTTACCGGTTTAGGTGTTGCTGCTCGCCCTCCCGATGGGGAACCATAAGACCAAATAAGTTCTTCGACAAAGTTTTCTTCCCCAAACACTTCATCAGCTAAGACTTTGAGATAATGTGATTGATTAATATCTATGTGTATAAAAATATTACCATCTCGTGTTAATAATTTTTTTGCTATAGAAAGTCTGTTCTTCATAAAAGCAAGCCAAGAGGAACGGCTGAACTTATCATTATAGTTAAAACTATCTGAGCCGGTATTAAACGGTGGGTCAATATAAATCAATTTGATTTTTCCTTCATACACTTTGAGCAGTGATGAAATCGCAAGCAAATTATTCCCTTTGATAATCAAGTTATCGTTTTCCGAAATATCGGTAATATTTTGCACACCGTCCGCAGTATATCTTTTTGCATTCGTAAATACTTTCGGATAAAGAAGTCTGTCCACTTCATCCGGAGCAAGTGTTTCGTTATAAAAAATCTCGCTTCGTTTTTGGTCTTCCTTTGTCTGTCCGCCCTCTAACACACAATCTTTGTATGGGAAAACAAGCTCTACATCATTAGATGCAGAAATGTACTCACCTTTGTTGTTTACAAGTCCGATTTTGTTTTTATAACGGGTATAGCTATCCGGCAAAAATTCGCGGTTATTGATTACCCAGCCGAAACCGACTTTATCAAAAACGGCAATGCCGTCTACATCCGTAAAAAAGTGTTTTCTTGTGTCTTCGTTAGCATAGAGCGCTTTAATAAGTTTTGTATCCATCTGCATTGCGGCTTCGTAAACGGCATTGCGTAGCAATTGCCCGTCGTCAGAAAAGAAACGTTCGTCACTTTTTAATACATCTAAAACCTCATTGTAGAAATTCATAATATTTCCTCCTAAACTACATCCACTCGCCATTGGCGGCAGACGGTTGTTTCATAAAATTTACTCCTCAACCGCCGCAGCCAACGGCTTTTTAAGGATTGTTTTTACCGTACTAAACACTTAATATTTGGTATATATCTGCAAAATACACACAGGCTTGAAGAAAAGATATGTGCAGAAAACGCTGTTATCCAAAAATTAAATTTTTTCATTTTTGGGAAACGGTTATTTATCAAGTAGCCAATCTGCTACATCAACAATTTTTACGCCTTCATATTGGTATTCGGGGTTTCTCGTTCGTGCTATTACCATTTTAGGGTAGGCGTCTTTTATTTTGAGCAGAGGTTCTACTTCTCGTTTAAATGTTTCCGGCAATGAAATACTATCCGAAACCTGAATATATATCTTCTCGCTTCTTTTAAGAGCTACAAAGTCAATCTCTTTTTTATACAACACGCCGGCATAGACTTCATATCCGCGCCTGAGCAATTCCATAGCAACGATATTTTCAATCACTCTGCCGGTATCCAAGTTTTTTGTGCCGAGCTTTGCATAACGGAAAGTATGGTCGCTCAAATAATATTTATCGTTCGTAGTAAGATACTTTTTGCCTTTAATATCATATCTGCGTACTTTGTAAAAAGCAAAAGCATTGCACAGATACTGAAGATAATTACCGACTGTTTTATGGTTGATTTTATCTTTATTTGATGCGAGTGTATCTGTGATACTTCTTGCGGAAGTTAAGTTTGATACATTGTCCATCAAAAACTGAGAGATTCTGTCCATCAAGGCGGGATTTTTGATGTTATATTTTTGCCTAATATCTCTTAAAATCAAGGTATCAAAAACATTTTCGATATAATCAAATTTGTCTTCCTGTTCTTTATACAAATAAGAGCCGGACATGCCGCCTTCAAGCATATATCTATCGAAAGCTGTATATTTGTCGGACAGACTGAAGTATTGAACATACTCTGCAAAAGAGAATGGGTACACTTTGATTTCAAAGGTCCTTCCAGTAAACAGGGTTGCCAAGTCCGAGCTGAGCAAAAAAGCATTTGAGCCGGTGATATAAATATCATACTTCTCGGTTGCATGCAGATTGTTTATACACAACTCAAAGCCGTTGCACATTTGAATTTCGTCGATTAAAACGAAATTTTCCTTATCCTCTGCATAATTGCTTTCGATATGTTCGTTAAGGGCCTCATACTCTTTCAAATTGTCATATTTAGACAGGTTAAAATTGATGTGAATTATATTAGCGTTTGGAATGTTTTTCTGCACATAGGATTTGAAAGCTTCCAACAGTTTTGATTTGCCTGAGCGTCTTACACCGGTCAGCACTTTAATATCCGGGGTGCCGATAACGCCTATCATTTTATCTAAATATTGTTTTCTTTCAATCAGCTTCATACAAAATCACCTCGCAAATTTATTATATCGCATTTGTTTCCCAAAATCAATATATTTTTAATTTTGGGAAGTCAATACTGTAAAGTTTACAATTTGATAATTCCAAACCATTCTCTCCTCTCGGTTCGATAAATCGAGAGGAGATTTTTTGTTTTTCAAAAAATTTTTTTCAAAACACCCCCAAGAATCGTTTCCCATTTCAAACAAGTGAAGGGACTTTTAATTTTCTTATCAAAAATACCCCTTTTTTCATTTCCCGGTTCAAACAAGTGCGGGCGTGAATTTTCTCAAAGAAATTTTTGAAAAATCGGTCAATTTGGGTGTGCATTTTTACACCCCTTGTCCAAATTAGTGAAAGGAGTTTTTTCTATGGCAAGATTATCAAAGAAATTAAAACAGGAATGGGCTTACTTCATCAATCCCCAAACAGGCAGAAGAACATACAACGACCTGTGCCGCAAATGCCGGAATGACTGTAAACAAAGTTTTCGGGCAATCGTTGTGTGTTGTCCTATGTACTGTTCCAAAAGAAGTGTCAATTTTGCACCTAATAATCCCGATTTCAAAGATTCGGGATAAAAGGATAACAGATATTCGTTTCAATAAAAAACGGCTTACAGAGAAAAATTTTGATAATTTCGGTTCCTTTTCGATACAGAAAAAATGCTGTCGGGTTATCATTCTCGCTCGCCGTTCAAAACAATTCAAATAGCAGGTAACTGTATAAATATATAAATAAATATATAATTCTTACCTGCCGTAAAAGAAAGGACTTAAATATGATAGCAAATAAAGTATACACAAGAGATGAAATGAGAGAGGAACACATCATAACTACCGATTATCACTTCATAGACAAAGAGGGCGAATACTTCGCAATACTGATAATGAGAGCAGAGGCAAGCAAAAATATGATGCGTCTTTTCTTTCAGTTAAGTGACGGAAGAAAGATTATCACGCCTGTGTTCTGGTGGCAGAGTTATCTCGGCTTTCATGAGATAGATAACGGCACGAACTTGAGATTGATTTATGAGAGAAACGGCAAAGGCATCGCACTGAAAAAAATAGAAATATTGGACAAGGAGGATTTGAAATGCAGGAAACCATAAAGAACATCAACATAGATTTACTTATTCCCTTTGAAAACCATCCGTTTAAGAAAAGAGACGGAATTGAAAAAGAAGAACTGGCAGATAGCGTAAAAGAAAACGGTTTGCTTGAGCCGATAATCGTCCGTTCTTTTTCCGCCGGTACTTATGAGATTATCAGCGGTCACAGGAGAGTTGAGGCTTGCAAGGAATTGGGAATACAAACCGTTCCCGCCATAGTCAGAGAAATGTCAAAGGACGAAGCGGTAATAGCAATGGTGGATTCAAATTTACAGAGAGAACACCTACTGCCCAGCGAAAAAGCCTTTGCTTACAAGATGAAATTAGAAGCGTTGAAGCATCAGGGGAAAACTTCGTGCCAAATTGGCGCAAAGTCAAGAACAGATGAACAAATCGCCGAAACAGTAAATGATAGTGCAAGACAAGTCCAACGATATATCCGCTTAACGCACTTAATACCCGAACTGTTGAAACTCGTTGACGAAGAAAGAATAGCCTTTACCCCGGCTGTCGAGCTTTCGTATCTACCCGAAAATGAGCAGAGAATGTTAGTCGAAGAAATAGAATACACAGATGCCACACCGTCTTTGTCACAGGCACAGCGACTGCGAAAATACAGCGAGCAAGGCAGACTGTCCATAGACACGATATTTGCCGTGTTAAGTGAAGAAAAGCCAAATCAGAAAGAACAGGTCAAATTCAAAACCGAAGATATACGCAAATATTTCCCCAAAAGTTATACAAACCTTGATATGCAAAAAACAATCATAACACTGCTTGAAAAATGGCAGAGACAGCGAGAAAGAAACAGAGGTGATGCAAGATGATGACACTAAAAAGCGATAAAACCGGACAAGCCGAATACGATAGGTTTTTAGACTTAATGGCAAAGCTGTACTTAAAATATGGGGATAAATATCGTTTAGTAACAACGGAAGATATTTTGAGACAATTTCCAAACCGCCAATGCAAGAATCGTAACAGTTCGCAGAAAGGGGCTTAGCCCCCTTCTGCCGTACATTGGAGTATTTATTTAGACGGCAATATAATGTAAGCAAATCAGAAAGGAGTTATCGTATGAAAAGGAAAAATTGCTATATATACACCCGTGTATCAACATCTATGCAGGTCGACGGGTTCAGCCTTGATGCACAGAAAGAAAAGTTAAGAAGGTATGCCGAATTTCAGGACTTTATGATTGCCGGAGAATATTCCGATGAAGGTAAGTCCGGTAAAAATATTGAAGGCAGGCCTGAATTCCAAACTATGCTTAACGACATATCCGAAGGAAAAGATAATGTACAATATGTGCTGGTTTTCAAATTGTCTCGATTTGGCAGAAACGCCGCCGATGTACTTAATTCTTTACAACTGATGCAGGATTTCGGGGTTAATCTTATCTGCGTTGAGGACGGTATTGACAGTTCAAAGGACAGCGGCAAACTTATGATTTCGGTGCTGTCGGCTGTGGCGGAAATTGAACGAGAAAATATTCTTGTTCAAACAATGGAAGGCAGAAAACAGAAAGCCCGTGAGGGCAAATGGAACGGAGGGTTTGCACCATACGGTTATGAACTTATTGACGGCGAGTTAAAAATAGCCGAAGATGAGGCAGAAATTATTCGCATTATCTACGATAAATTCATTCATACCACAATGGGTGCCGGTACTGTTGCAAAATATCTGAACCACCAAGGCTATATCAAAAAGAAACGCCAAAACGGAACTTTGGATGCATTTACGGCCCATTTTGTAAAGCTTGTGTTGGATAACCCTATTTATTGCGGAAAAATTGCCTTTGGTCGAAGAAAAACAGAAAAAATACAGGGTAGCCGTAATGAATATCACGTGGTAAAGCAAGAAGAATATCCTGTCTATGACGGTATTCACGATGCGATTATCAGCGAAGAGGATTGGCTTTTAGCTCAAGATAAGAGAAAAAAGACAGGGATAAAGAATGAAAAAATATACAGTACAGAACATCAGCATTTATTGACCGGTATAATTAAATGTCCGATATGCGGTGCCGGGTTATACGGAAGTGTCAACCGCAAACGCAAAAAAGACGGAAGTTTTTACAGAGATTATTGGTATTACGCCTGCAAACACAGACTAGAATATGACGGACATAAATGTACTTTCAAAAAGCAAATTCATCAGGAAAAGATAAATGAAGCAGTTGTGGAAGTAATAAGAAATATCGTTAAAAATTCAAAGTTCGATTCTGCAATAAAAGAAAAATTAGATGCAAGTGTAGATTTATCCAAGTATGAAAAAGAAGAAGCATATTTAATGACACAGATAAGACAGCTTACTGCCGCAAAGGAACGACTTGGCTCTCAAATTGACAGGCTCGACTGTTCCGACAGGCATTATGAGCAAAAATATACCGATATGCAAAATCGTATAGATTCATTATATGATGAGATTGCAGAGGCAACCGAAAATCTTGAAACCGTACAAACACAAATCAAGGCTATAAAGGAACAAAAAATCTCTCAGAAACGAATATTTGAATTTTTAGAGTTATTTGATATAATATATAATGAATTTACCGAATTTGAGAAGAAAGAATTTCTTCACAGCTTTATAAAGAAAATCGAGATATATCCCGAACCGTTGGAAAACGGTCAGATATTAAAGAGCATACAATTTCGTTTTCCGGTATATTATCAAGGGAACGAAGCCGATATGTTTATTCCGAATTTCGAAAACACAGTCGAGACGGTAGTTTTGATGTCAAGAGGATAAAGGATATAACGGATGTTGGAGGCCATTTATGTATATTATTAGAGAATGTCGGATAGATGATTATATTGATATATATGAACTCAATAAAAACGAGATGGGATATGACTATCCATTGGAACAACAAAGAGAGAAAATTCTTCAGCTGATAGAGAGTCCAAATGATAAAATTTATGTTGCGGTAGCAAAAGAAAAAGTTATTGGCTATGTTCATGCAAATGATTATGATACCATTTATGCCCCTCACATGAAAAATATAATGGGTATAGCAGTATCAGGTAGCTGGCAACGGCGCGGAATTGGCAGAGCGTTATTAAACAGTATTGAAAATTGGGCAAGGCAAAGTAATGCAAAAGGGATAAGATTGGTATCAGGCTCTTCAAGAATTGAAGCACATGCTTTTTATAGAAGCTGTGGTTACTCCGGAGACAAATTACAACTGAATTTGAAAAAGATGTTTTAGAAATGAATAACAGCAAATAAAAAATGTTGATATGTTCCCTGTCACAACCGTAACGCTAAAAACAGCGGTGGATCAAGTCGGACGGAGTGATGGGGCATTTGACGTACTTCCTGTCCTCTCGTTCCATGTAGAATGCGTCGTACGGTTGGATAAGATGAATTAAAACAAAAGAAGTCTTTCCCATGATTCGCCCCGTTACCGAAAAGGATATTCCCGCCTGCGGATATTTGCAAATTCCGCTCCCGAAAATTACGGAAGAAAGGTAAAAAAATATGGCTTCCAGTCTCATGCACTACGCGATCACGGATAAAATTTTGCAACTGTTTCCTATGCGCATTGGAATTGACATTCCCGTTCCGCTTCGGTACAATAGAATCAACAAGAACCTCGGGGGACAAAACAGTATAAATTTTCTTGAAGAACGTATCGTAAAGGACGGCGTTGTAAAAGCCGGCAATATATTGAAAATAGACAGCTTTTTAAACCACCAAATGGATGTGCGCCTGTTTCGCCAAATGGGCGAAGAGTTCAAGCGACGTTTTGCAGATAAGTCCATCAACAAAATTCTGACGATTGAAGCCTCCGGCATCGGTATCGCGGTTGAAAAGGGGTTCCAGCCCGGCGGCGCGAAAATTCGCGAGATGGGCTACCCGCTCGAATCGCTCGCCATTGTGGAAAGCATGGACGACGCAACCGGCACGGTCGTTTTCCGTCCACAACCATAAAAGGAGTTTTGTATGAAACGGTTTTTATCCCGCGTTTTGCCCTTTTTGCTCAGCTTCGGCTTGATTTTCAACTGCACAGGATGCAGCACGGTTTTGGTCTTAGCCGGTAAAGCTCGTGAAAATAGCGAAGCTTCGTCCTCCGTGATTTCGGAAAGCTCCGCGTCCTCCGGCGTCATCTCCACCCCTGTGCCGACCGAAAACGGCGACCTGCGTGCGTTTTACACGGATGTTGCAAACGCTGAAAGTGTCACGGTAATGGTGTACATGATCGGCTCCGACTTAGAGAGTGAGGACGGCTCCGCGACCGACGACCTTTTGGAAATGGCAGATGCCGCGCTTTCCGAAAACGTTCATCTTGTACTCCAGACCGGCGGCACCGAAACCTGGTGGAACGATGTCTGTACAGACGATGAAAGCGAGCGCTTTTTGATCGAAAACGGCGATATGACGCTGCTCCAAAGCCTTGGCAGCATGAATATGACGGACGCCGACACGCTCTCCGATTTCATTCGCTTCTCCGCCGAAAGCTACCCCGCAGACCGCTACGAGCTCATTTTGTGGGATCACGGCGGCGGCACCATGACAGGCTTCGGCTACGACGAACTGTACGAAGACACCTCTTTGACACTCTCATCGCTCTCCACAGCACTGTATAACGGCGGCGTGCAGTTTGATTTCATCGGCTTTGACGCCTGCCTGATGGCGACGGCAGAGGTGGCCTACGCCTTGGAGCCGTATGCGGATTACCTCATTGCCTCCGAAGAATCCGAGCCCGGCGAGGGCTGGGCGTACAAAAACTGGCTTACGATGCTGGCGGAAGACCCCGCCGTACCCACGGCGGAGCTCGGCAAAAAGCTGGCGGACGATTTCCTTGAGGCCTATATTTTCGCCGACATGCCGACGCTTTCCGTTTTAGACCTGCGCTATGTGCCGGAATTATACGCCGCGTTGGAAAGCTACTGGGGAAGCGCCTACACCGCACTGCAAAGCGGCAGCTACGGTGCGTTTTCGCAGGTGCGCAACAACGTGCGGGAATTCGGCGACAACGAATACGACCAGGTCGATCTTTCCGACCTCGCCACGCTGACAAAGCAGAGCCTTTCCCTCGGCACCGAGGACGATGTGCAGGCCGCCGTTCAGAACATGGTGGTGTATAACGTCACCTATGAAAAGTCCGCCGCAGGTATTGCGGTCTATTTTCCGTGCCTGTGGCCGGATTATTACGGCGATACACGCTTTGAAATGACCTGCGTCGGCTTCCCGGAATCGTATTTTGAATTCTACGATAAATTCATGAACACGATGCTCTCCGGGCAGTCGCTTTCGCAGAGTGATATCGATTTTTACTCCTACTACGATTGGTTCGATTCCTCCGAGGTTGGCGGCGAAAACGTCACCACAATAAACGACAACGATTTTGAACTCATCGACAAGGGCGACTATTATGCACTCTCTCTTTCCGATGAAGCATGGAACCTCATCACGTACATTGATATGACCGTTTACCTCGACGACGGTGAGGGATATATTGACCTTGGCAATGACAACGTGTACGAGTTTGACGACGACGGCGACCTGAAAGTCGATTTTGACTATACATGGATCTCGATTGACGGCGTGATTGTGCCGTTCTACGCCGAAACCGAGGAACAGACGGACGATTATTGGTACACAACGGGTTATGTGCCGGCCGAACTGAACGGCAGCACCGATATTGAGATCGTTCTGCGCTGGGACAGCGACCATGACAGCGGCTTTGTTGCGGGCTACCGCTTAAAGACTGAAGAGCCTACGGTAGCGGCAAAGGGTCTGCACAGCTTTACGGAGACGGATCAGATTCAGTACACCTGTTCGTATTATGATTACGATTTCAACTACGACCGGGACTACACGCTCGGCGACCCGGTAACATACACAAGTGAACCCGCCGTCGCCTATGAGGAAATCGGCGAATACCGCACGGTGATCCAATACACCCTGCGCGACATCTACAACAACGAACACTTTACAGACCCGGTAGAGCTTTCCTGTGAATAAATAGTTCTATAGAACACACCCTGCTGCGCTCCGTAGCAGGGTATGTTTCGATTTGACTTGCACTATAATAGGCGGTATAATGAAAATTACTGACAAAAACGGAATTGTATGGAAAACTATGCCGTTTAAACGGTTCGGAAAGGACGAACGCCATGCGAAAGCTCCTCGTTTACATGAAAGACTACAAGAAAGAGTCGTTTTTAGCGCCTCTTTTCAAGCTGCTCGAAGCCACCTTTGAGCTGATTGTCCCGCTCGTAATCGCGCAGATCATCGACGTGGGCATTCAGACCGGTGACACCGGCTTCATCATCTCCCGCTGTCTGCTTCTGGTCGGGTTCGGTGTGGTCGGCATGGTCAGTGCCATCACGGCGCAGTATTTTGCCGCAAAGGCTGCCGTGGGCTTTGCCACCGGGCTGCGTCACAGCTTGTTCCAAAAAATCAACGAACTCTCCTTCTCTCTTTTGGACCGTGTGGGCACTTCCACGCTGCTGACACGCATCACAAATGACGTAAATCAGGTGCAGAACGGTGTGAACCTTGTACTGCGCCTGTTTATGCGCTCGCCGTTCATTGTGTTCGGCGCATGCGTTATGGCGTTCACCATTGATCCCGGCAGCGCGCTGCTGTTCCTCATTGTGGTCGCTCTGCTCTCCGTTGTGGTGTTCGGCATCATGCTGCTGACCATCAAGCGCTACAAGGCTATTCAAAACCAGCTGGATTCCGTTTTGAACACCACGCGTGAAAATCTGAACGGCGCACGTGTCATACGCGCGTTCTGCGGTGAAGACACCGAAACAGAAAAATTTATCGGCCAAAATTCGCTGCTCTCCAAGCTCCAGAAATCCACGGGCCGTATCTCCGCACTTTTGAACCCGGTTACGTTTATCCTGATTAACGTCGGCATCATTCTGCTCATCCATTACGGCGCTGTTCAGGTCAACACCGGCATTTTGTCGCAGGGTCAGGTCGTGGCGCTGTATAACTACATGAGCCAGATTTTAGTTGAGCTCATCAAACTTGCAAACCTCATCATCACCGTAACAAAGTCCTTTGCAAGCGCCGCACGTATCCGCGACGTGCTTGAGCTCGACACAAACACCGTTTATTCCGACGACAAGAAAATCTACAATACCCACGCCGTCGAGTTCGACCGCGTTTCCATGCACTATAACGAAGGCGCGAAGGACGCGCTCGAAAACATCAGCTTCACCGCCGAGCCGGGCGAGATCATCGGCGTTATCGGCGGCACGGGCAGCGGAAAAACGACGCTTGTGGGGCTTATCTCCCGCTTCTATGATGCGTCCTCCGGCACCATCCGCGTGGACGGCCGCAACGTGAATTCCTATTCGCTTGAAGAACTGCGCGAAAAGGTGCACGTTGTATTGCAGCGCGCGGTCTTGTTTCGCGGCACGCTGCGCGAAAACCTGCTTTGGGGCAATAAAAATGCCAACGACGAAGAAATGCAGGCAGCCGTAAAGGCTGCGCAGGCCGCAGACTTCGTACAGAGTAAGGGCGGGCTCGATATGAAGATTACCGCCGAAGGCCGCAACCTTTCGGGCGGACAGCGCCAGCGCCTTTCCATTGCCCGCGCACTTGTAGGTAATCCCGCGATCCTCATTCTGGACGACTCCGCTTCCGCGCTCGACTATGTGACCGAAAAGGCACTGCGCGGCGCGCTTTCCGCACTGCCGAATAAGCCGACGGTGTTCATCGTCTCGCAGCGCACATCTTCGCTGCGGCACGCGGATAAGATTCTCGTCTTAGACAACGGCGCGCTTGTCGGCTGCGGCACACACGATGTGCTCCTTGAGAACTGCTCCGTGTACCGCGAGATCTATGACTCTCAGTTTGGCGGAAAGGAGGCAGCTGCGAAATGAGCAAGATAAATAACAAAAACAGCACCATTAAACGTGTTCTTTTGCAAATCCGTCCGTATCTGCCGACCATCATTTTGCTGCTTGCACTTGCCGTAGTCAGCGTGCTGTGCTCGCTGTACATCCCGGTGCTCGTCGGCGACGCCATCGACGCCATCATCGGCAAGGAACAGGTCAACTTTGCCGTTATCCTGCCGAAGCTCTTCACCTGCGCGGTGCTCATCGGCTGCGCGGCGCTCGCCCAGTGGCTGATGAATGTCTGCGGCAACAAGGTCACGTATAACACCATCCGCGATATGCGCGAGGCAGCCTTTAAAAAAATTCACCGTCTGCCGTTTTCTTACCTCGACGCACACGAAACCGGCGACATCGTTTCCCGCATCATTGCCGATGTTGACCAGTTTGCAGACGGCCTTTTGATGGGCTTCTCACAGCTGTTTACCGGCGTTGTGACGATCATCGGCACCATCGGCTTCATGCTTTCCGTCAACGTTTGGACAACGCTTGTCGTGGTGCTTGTCACGCCGCTTTCCATTTTGGTGGCGCGCTTCATCGCAAAGAAAACGTTCGCCATGTTCCGCTTACAGTCCGAAACACGCGGCCGCCAGACGGCATTCATCAATGAGATGATCACGAACCAAAAGGTCGTGCGCGCATACGGACACGAAGACGAGAACATGGAGAAATTCGACACCATCAACGAAGAGCTGCGCCGCCACACATTAAAGGCGACATTCTTCTCCTCCATCACAAACCCCGCCACGCGCTTTGTAAACTCCGTTGTGTACGCGGCGGTCGCGCTCATCGGCGCTTTGCTGGCCGTGACCGGACAGGGCTTCACCATTGGTATGCTCTCCTGCTTTTTGAGCTACGCAAACCAGTACACGAAGCCGTTTAACGAGATTTCCGGCGTTATCACCGAGCTTCAGAACGCGCTCGCCTGCGCAGACCGCCTGCTTGAATTCCTCGACAGCGAAGAAATGTCTGCCGATCCCGAACTGCTGCCGGAGCACAGCGAGACCGCAAAGGGACAGGTCACGTTCGATAACGTTTGCTTCTCCTATACAAAAGACCGCCCGCTCATCCGCAATTTCAGCTTGGATGTACCGGCAGGCTGCCGCGTCGCCATTGTAGGCCCGACGGGCTGCGGCAAAACGACGATGATCAATCTTCTCATGCGCTTCTACGACCCGGACAGCGGCAGCATCAGCGTGGACGGCACGAATACGCAGACGATCCCGCGCCGCGCACTGCGCCGTAACTTCGGCATGGTCCTGCAGGAAACATGGCTGAAAACCGGCACTGTGCTCGATAACATCCGCATGGGCCGCCCGGACGCTTCCGAAGAAGACGTTATCGCCGCCGCAAAGGCCGCGCACGCACATAGTTTTATTGAGCAGCTGCCGAACGGCTACTATACGCAGATTGGCGAAGACGGCGGCAGCCTTTCCGCCGGACAGAAACAGCTTTTGTGCATCTCGCGCATCATGCTGACGCTGCCTCCTATGCTGATTCTGGACGAAGCGACGTCTTCCATCGATACACGTACCGAGCTGCGCATTCAGCGCGCGTTTTTAAAGCTGATGCGCGGACGCACCTCGTTCGTCGTCGCACACCGCTTGTCGACCATCAAGGAATCTGATGTTATCCTCGTCATGCGCGACGGTAATATCGTAGAGCAGGGCGACCATGAATCTCTGCTTGCGAAAAACGGCTTCTACGCCGAGCTGTACCGCAGCCAGTTTACGGATGAGGAACAGCCGGTAGGTTAACGCACAAAAATGCAGCCTTCTCTATTCGAGAGAGCTGCATTTTTTATTTTCTGCCATACCGCACAAAGCTGCATTCTGCACTTTGTGCGGTATTTTTTGAATATCAATATAGTGGAAGTTTCAGTCAATGCGTTTGAGGAAATCAAACGGCAAAACGATTATGATAAAGATATAGGCGAACCTTGTCCGGACTGCGCATGCGCAAACTGCGAGCGGAACGCCTTCGGTGCACAGCCGTAGCGCTCCGTAAATAAGCGGTAAAAACCGGCTTAAGCTGTTAAAGCCGCATGCACCGCAGATTTCAATGACGGGCATGTCCCCCTGCAAAAGCAGCTGCGCCGCCAAAGACAATCGCTTGCCGTTGATGTACTCCGTCGGCGTCATGCCGATGTAGCGGCGAAACGACCGCGTAAGGTGCTCCTGCGACACAAGCCAACCATTGACCGCTTTGCTGTACACAAATACCTCAACTATAAAATTGCGGGCGAAAACGCGCCGTATTTGCACCTTAGTCTGCTTTTGAACGACTGCATCGCGCGCGGCAAGGCGACGTTTGAAGGCGGCGTGCGTTACCTGAATGCTTCCAGCAAAATGTTCGGCATCATCAGCTGTGCAGACAGCCTGACGGCCATTAAAACGCTCGTTTACGACGAGAAGAAGCTCTTCAAGGGCTCTATGGATAAAGTAGAAGTCGTCTTGAAGGCGTTTTACGACAACGACGGCGTGCAGACGAACCTGTACGTCATCGGCAAGGATGACCTTGAAAACGCCATGGTGCACCCGGAAAACTACCAGAACCTCCTCGTGCGTATCGGCGGCTTCTCCGCGAGATTCGTCACGCTGAATCCTGTTGTGCAGCGCGAGATTATTGAGCGTACGACCTATGGCGCGTAAGCGGAGGCCGATATGCGGGATCTTATTTTTGATATTCAACGTTTTTGCGTGTATGGCGGGCCGGGCATTCGCACCACCGTGTTTTTCAAAGGGTGCAACATGCACTGTGCGTGGTGCCACAATCCGGAAAGCTTTTCAACCGATGCCGAGCTCTTGTTTCGCCACGAAAAATGCACGTCCTGCGAGGCATGCACTGCGGTATGTCCGAACGGAGCGCATGAAATAAAAGCAGACGGCACACATGTTTTTGACCGTGCAAAATGCGCGGCGTGCGGCAAATGTTCCGAAGTATGTCCGAACGATGTCCTGGAGCTTTCCGGGCGCGAAATGACGGTGGAAGCCGTGATGAAGCAGATCGACAAGGACGCAAAATATTACCGCTCGTCAAAAGGCGGCGAGGCTTCTTTGCACTTTGAACTCCTGAAAAAGCTGCTTACAGCCTGCCGCGAAAAAGGGTACCACACCGCGCTGGAGACAAACGGTTTGATCTCTGCCGCACATTTAAAAGAACTGATACCGCTCACCGATCTTTTTCTGTTCGATTTTAAGCACAGCAACCCCGATGCCCTCAAAAAATGGGCAGGCGCGCCGCTTGCGCCGATCCTCGAGTCCCTGGCAGCCCTTGAGGACGCACACTTTGAGGCGATTTGTGCGCTCAAGCATCAATATACCTGTATTGAAAAGGCCGAGATCATGGCATACCATGATCTCGGCAAAACGAAATGGGACGCGCTGGGGATACCGTATTCACTCGCCGCGCTGAAGACCGTTTCGCCGGAACAGAAACATATTCGGGAGACTAAAATAGCCGATTAGCGGCACTTTTGGGGATAAGAGAGGGAACGCTTCGTTCCCTCCCTTTGCTTTATCTCCCACATTTTTTCTAAACATTTGACAGATTTCCCGGAATATTGTATGCTATGGAAAACACCGCAAATTTTCCCTGCGGGACTACAAACATTAGGAGGTCACTTATGTTTTGTATATACTGCGGCGCCACCTTGCCGGAGGGCGCAAAAAAATGCACGCTCTGCGGCAACCCCGTTGTGTGCCCGCCGGAAGCCACTGCACAACCCGTAAGCGAACCGGAGTCGGAATCTGCCCCCGCATCGGAAACGCCCACGGAGCCTACCGTGGAAGACATCTCCTCAAATTCGACAGAGAGCCTCTCCGAAGCGGAACCGACACCCGAAGCTGAAGATACCCCTTCAAACAGTCCGGACAGCGAAGATATTTACAACCATTCCCCGATGGACTTCACGGAGGATATTTCCTCCGGCGATGCGCTCGGCGACAAACCCGAAGGCATGGAGCACGAGGGCACATTCACCGTTTCCCCCACCCCGGAGGAAATTTCAGGACAGGAGCCGCGCGTGCAACCCATAGAATATACGTATAACGACGGCTACGCCTACGAGGAATACGACGAAAAGCCGAAGAAAAAGCGTTCTTTTAAATGGCTTTTCATCGTGCTTCCCATTCTCATCGCCATCGGCGCTACAATCGGCGGCATTTTCTGGTGGTACAATGCACCCATGCAAAAGCTCACCCGCGCGCTTGACGCTTACGATTATTCCGCTGCGGCGCAGGTACTTCCCACGCTTTCAAAGGACGAACTCGCTTCGGTCTCCGACCAAATGCAGGAATATGCCCAGACGGTCATCGACCGATACAATAAGAGCGAAGCGGACTACGACAGCTCCTATGAGCTGCTCGACCGCCTGCAAAAGCTATTCCCGAACATCGGTCTCGACGATCAGCTCGACGGCATTCAATCGCTGAAAGACTCCAAAGAGGCCTACAAAAACGGCAAAAGCCTGCAGGCACAGGGCGAAGACGGCCGCGCCATTACGGAATATCAGAAGGTCATTCACGCCGATGTGAACCACGACGACGCGCAGACGCAAATTCAGAACATCCGCACCGCGTACAAAGAAAAAGTGTTAAGCGATGCGCAGAGCCGCGCGGACGAGAAAGATTTCCTCGGTGCCGAAGCCATTTTGATGAACAGCGCCGATATCCTCGGCGATGATGAAGACATCCAGGCTAAGCTGGAAGAGATTAAGGACGCAGAGCTCAACAACTACGTGGAAACGCTGCTCGGCACCGCCAAAACGCTCGCGGATGACGGCGACCTGCCCGGCGCTGTTAACGTGCTGCAGGACGCCACACGCAGCGACAAGCGCATCGACGCGCAGATTGCCACCTACAAAAACCAGTATAAGCAAAAAATTCTCGATGCTGCCGCAAAGCAGGCCGGTGAAAGCCGCTATTATGACGCGGTGGAAACGCTGCAAAACGCCGACGACATCCTCTCCGGCGACAGCGATATTGCAGCAAAAATCGAAGAATACAGGGCGCTTTACCCCGTTTCGCTGACAGATCTTTCTCCAAGCGGCGGCGAAGATTGCAGCCAGAACTGGACAGCCTATGACGTAAACGGCAATGCGTACAGCAACGGCCTTAACTTCTCGCTGTACCCTGTCATCGCAAAAACCGTCTACACCGAATACGCCCCGAACGGACAATATAAGCGCCTGACGGGAACATGGGTCGTGGAGGGCGATACCTCCGATGATTTCATCGGCACGGTTCGCATTTATGTGGACGGCAATTTGCAGTATGAAGTTTCCTCGCTCACGGTGAACAGCCCCGCAAGCGCGCTGAGCCTGAATATTTCCGGCGCTTCCACCGTTCGCATTGAAGTGGAGGGCGCGTTTGCCTCGCTGCGTGCCGTCGGTTATCTGTACCTTGCAGATGCGAAATTTGAAAACTAAGCCGCTATAAAAAGAGATACCGCACAGGGTAAACTCACCTTGTGCGGTATTCTTTTGCGCAAAGCCTGCCGTGCGGTCTATGCACGTGCAGCTGATCCTTCCACAATACAGAAAAACTCTGTGGAAAACACAACGCGCATAAGAAACGGGATGTCCCTTTTTGGGGGACATCCCGTCTTACTTTGGCTTACGCCTTATGCTTTTGTTCCATCACGCGTTTGCTGCGTTCTCGTCTTCGTCATTTTCGTCCTTCTTCTTTTTGCAGAGGACCATAACAACGACCTGTACCAGCGCGATTACAACATGGAGGATTGTCCACTTGTCGACGAAGATCATCGGCAGGGTCATGTCTTCGGTAAAGATGAAGACGATGATGGCAATCAGAGCCGGGATGATGCTGATGAGTCTCCAAAGGCCCTTCTTGTTCTTTTCGTACTCCATAACCTCTTTGCCGTTCTCATCGAGAACCACGTTGCCGTCTTCGTCTTCCAACGCCTTCTTTTTCTTGCCGATATAGCCGATGAGAAGGAGGATGGAAAGGAGGGTCGTCACGATGGTGAGGATCAGGTTGATGAGTGCCCAAGCGCCCGTGCCGAGACCTGCGAGCGGCGTTGCGTTATCTGCGATGTCTTCACCGTTTGCAAGCGGTGTTTCGTTATCATTGATCGTTTCGCCTATTTCGCCGTCATTATTTCCATCGCCTTTTCCGCCGTTATCGCTCGGCGCTGTGGAAGGTGTGGCAGTCGGTGTCGGGGTGGGTGTTGCAACCGTAGCCGGAACGACCGGAGCTACCGGCGCCGGAGTAGGTGTTGCCGGGTTCGGGTTCGGGTTCGGATTTGGAGCGGGTGTGGGGGTAGGCTCTTCTGTCGGAGCCGGAGTAGGTGTAGGCTCTTCTGTCGGAGCCGGAGTAGGTGTTGCCGGGTTCGGGTTCGGGTTCGGATTTGGAGCGGGTGTGGGGGTAGGCTCTTCTGTCGGAGCCGGAGTAGGTGTAGGCTCTTCTGTCGGAGCCGGAGTAGGTGTTGCCGGGTTCGGGTTCGGGTTCGGATTTGGAGCGGGTGTGG
>OLRD01001069.1_pt1 | contig 18013 bp, 17 predicted proteins | sample 1672051 | NCBI WGS metagenome assembly OLRD01 (sample SAMEA3136640, study PRJEB25190) | human gut metagenome | biome: human gut; feature: human-associated habitat; material: faeces | place: Austria | collected 2013 | reverse complement strand
ACTACCGTACCCTGAAGCCCGAGCGGGACGGCCTGTACTGCGAGCGCATTTTCGGACCCACCAAGGACTGGGAGTGCAACTGCGGGAAATATAAGCGCATCAAGTTCAAGGACAAGGACAAGATCTGCGACAAGTGCGGCGTGCAGGTCACCCGCGCCAAGGTGCGCCGGGAGCGCATGGGCCACATTAAGCTGGCCGCCCCGGTGAGCCATATCTGGTATTTCAAGGGCATCCCCAGCCGGATGGGCATGCTGCTGGACATCAGCCCCCGGAGCCTGGAAAAGGTGCTCTATTTCGCCAACTTTATCGTGCTGGACCCCGGTGATGTGAGCCAGACGGGCCTGAAGCTCCACGAGCTGATCTCCGACGCCCGCTACCGTGAGGTGGAGGCCAAGTGCGGCAAGGGCTCCTTCCGCGCGGCCATGGGCGCCGAGGCCGTGAAGGAAATGCTCCAGGCCCTGGACCTGGACAAAATCAGCCAGGAATTAAAGGCAGAGATTGCCGAGCTGGTGGAAAAGGAAAAGGACCGGGATACCGAGGGCCAGAAGCGCGCCCGGGCGGTGAAGCGCCTGGAAGTGGTGGAGGCCTTCCGTACCAGCGGGAACAAGCCCGAGTGGATGATCCTGGACGTGGTACCCGTGATTCCGCCGGATCTGCGCCCCATGGTGCAGCTGGACGGCGGCCGCTTTGCCACCTCCGACCTGAACGACCTGTACCGCCGGGTCATTAACCGCTGAAGCGGCTGCTGGAGCTGGGCGCGCCGGACATCATCGTCCGCAACGAAAAGCGCATGCTCCAGGAATCCGTGGACGCGCTGATTGACAATGGCCGCCGCGGCCGCCCGGTGACGGGCCCCGGCAACCGCCCCCTGAAGAGCCTTTCCGACCTGCTGCGGGGCAAGCAGGGCCGTTTCCGTCAGAACCTGCTGGGCAAGCGCGTGGACTACTCCGGCCGAAGCGTTATCGTGGTCGGCCCTGAGCTGAAGCTGTACCAGTGCGGCCTGCCCAAGGACATGGCCCTGGAACTGTTCAAGCCCTTCGTCATGGAGCGGCTGGTGAGCCTGAAGATTGCCCACAACGTCAAGAGCGCCAAGCGCGCCGTGGAAAAGGTTCGCCCCGAGGTGTGGGACATCCTGGAAGAGGTCATTCGGGAGCATCCCGTGCTGCTGAACCGCGCGCCTACGCTGCACCGCTTGGGCATCCAGGCCTTTGAGCCCATCCTGGTGGAAGGCAAGGCCATGAAGCTGCATCCTCTGGCCTGCACCGCCTACAACGCCGACTTCGACGGCGACCAGATGGCCGTGCACGTGCCCCTGTCCATGGAAGCCCAGGCCGAGAGCCGCTTCCTGATGCTGGCCCACAACAACATCCTGAAGCCTCAGGATGGCCGCCCTGTCATTTCGCCCTCCCAGGACATGGTTATCGGCTGCTATTACCTGACCATTGTCAACGAGAACGGCAAGGGCGCCGGCCGGGTGTTCTGCGACGAGAACGAGGCCATGATGGCCTATCAGCTGGGACAGCTGGCCCTGCAGTCCCCCATCAAGGTGCGCCTGGAGCGTACCTTCAACGGTGAGACGGGCCACAAGCTGGTGGACACCACCCTAGGCCGCCTGATCTTCAACGATGCTCTGCCCCAGGATCTGGGCTTTAAGAAGCGCGAATGCCTGGAGGACATGTTTGAGCTGGAGGTTGACGAGCTGGTTGGCAAGAAGCAGCTGGGCAACATTGTGGACCAGTGCTTCCGCAGCCAGGGCGAGCACCGCACCGCCCAGGTGCTGGACAACATCAAGGCGCTGGGCTTCAAGTATTCCACCCGCGGCGCCATCACCGTGTCCGTGGCGGATATCAAGGTGCCTGACTGCAAAAAGACCATGCTCGCGGAAGCCGACGAAAAGGTCCGCAAGGTCAATGACCTGTTCCGCCGCGGTCTGCTCAGCGAAAACGAGCGTTATACCCGGGTTATCGACATCTGGAACAACACCACCCACGCCCTGCGCGACCAGATTTTGCCCAACCTGGATAAATTCAACCCCATCCGCATGATGACCGACTCCGGCGCCCGCGGTTCTTCCGCGCAGGTGTCCCAGCTGGCCGGCATGCGCGGCCTGATGGCATCTCCCTCCGGTAAAACGGTGGAGTTGCCCATCCGCGCCAACTTCCGCGAGGGCCTGACGGTGCTGGAGTTCTTCCTGTCCTCCCACGGCAGCCGTAAGTCCCTGTCCGATACGGCACTGCGTACCGCCGACTCGGGTTACCTGACCCGCCGTCTGGTGGACGTATCCCAGGAAGTGATCGTCCGGGAGGAGGACTGCTTCGAGGCCCGGGGCGAGAAGGTCCGCGGCATTGTGGTGCAGGATATCATGAGCGGCCGCCAGCCCATCGAGAGCCTGGAGGACCGCCTCCGCGGCCGGGTTGCCGCCGAGGATATCTGCGACCCCAAGACCGGCGAGGTGCTGGTGCACCTGAACGAGGCCATCGACCATCAAAAGGCCAAGCTGGTGGTGTCCCGCGGCGTGACCAAGGCGACGGTCCGCAGCGTGCTGACCTGCCGCACGGAGAACGGCGTTTGCGCCCGCTGCTATGGCACCAACCTGGCCCACGGCGGCAAGGTGGACATCGGCGAAGCGGTGGGTATCATTGCGGCCCAGGCCATTGGTGAGCCTGGCACGCAGCTGACCATGCGTACCTTCCACACCGGCGGTATTGCTTCCGGCGACGACATTACCCAGGGTCTTCCCCGTGTTGAGGAACTGTTTGAGGCCCGCAAGCCCAAGCGTGAAGCCATCCTCTCCGAGATCAGCGGCCGCGTCTCCATCCAGGAGACCAAGAAGAAGCGCGAGCTGGTGATCACCTCCGAGGAGGACGGGCACGAACAGAAGTCCTACCAGATCACCTACGGCAGCCGCCTGAAGGTGCAGGAGGGCGATCATGTGGAGGCGGGCGACGAGCTCATCGAAGGCTCGGTGAACCCCCACGATCTGCTGCGCATCCTGGGCGTGAAGGCCGTGCAGGAATACCTGCTCAAGGAAGTGCTCAGCGTGTACCGCCTCCAGGGCGTGGCCGTGGCCGACAAGCACATCGAGATCATTGTGCGGCAGATGCTGCGCAAGGTTCGCGTGGAGGACGCCGGCGACACCACCCTGCTGCCCGGCTCCCTGGTGGATATCTTCCGCTTTGAGCAGGCGAATATGGAAACCATTCAGGCGGGCGGACGTCCGGCCATTGCCAAGCGTATCCTGCTGGGCATCACCAAGGCGTCCCTGGCCACGGAGAGCTTCCTCTCCGCCGCCTCCTTCCAGGAGACTACCCGCGTGCTGACCGAAGCCGCCATCAAGGGCAAGATTGACCCGCTGGTGGGCCTGAAGGAGAACGTCATCATCGGTAAGCTGATCCCTGCCGGTACAGGCATGAAGCGCTACAAGAACATCGAGATTCGCGAGAATTACGATTTCTAATGCATTGGGGAGGAGCCTCCGAGAGGGGCTCCTTCCTTTTTTACGGGCTGATGAGCGGCAGCGGGTCTTGACAGGTACCAGAGAATGTGCTAGCATGAGAACAAGCGTTGGAAAAGAAATTCTTTATAAGAGCATGAGCGTGCATATCCCGGAAGGAGGAAGGCGGATGAAAAGGTTCCTTTGCTTTGCGCTTGTGATGCTGATGTGTCTGGGCGGCCAGGCCCTGGCCACACCCCAGTGGCAAAATGCCGAGCCGGTAAAGGCGGAAGACCTGCCGGAGGGCGTGCGGGAGGGGCTGCTGGAGATGAATCCCAATGCCAATACCCTGACGCTGCTGGTCTGGCAACCCCTGGAGGAGCAGCAGACCCAGCACGTACCGGAGCCCAGCAAGGACTATGCAACCATAACGACCACCGTCACCCAGAAGCAGGTTCCCCTGGCCTGCTTTGAGATCACCTCCATGAGCAAGGGAACCACCGATACCATGGCGGAACCGTATACGCAAACGGTGGACGCGTGCATTGCCCTGGCCGCGGGAGACACCGGGGCTGTGCCTACGGCGGCACAGTTGGGGGTGAATGGCTCCCTGGTGGTGAACTTTCTGCATCATGGGCAGTTGAGCGGGCCAGCGGAAGAGTCGGAGAGCAACTCCCGAACGTACTGGATCTGCGTGTATGGAGACCGGGGAACGTGGTCCGCCGAGCAGGGCGCTACGGATGCCCCTGTGGAAGGGAACTGGGAGAGTCCCACGGGCTGGGTGGCCTATGCGGTGGACCAGCTGATACAGTGAGCCGGGCTTGAAGGGCGGGAACTTGCCAGGAATGGGTTCCCGCCCTTGCTTTCCCATGGCATATGGGCTACAATGATGCTGCCAAGCACAAATGCATGGCAGTTTTTGACGTTCAAAGGGGAGTGCTGCGGGATGGGAAACGTTACTCTCATCGGCATGCCGGGAAGCGGCAAAACCACCATTGGCAAAGCCCTGGCCCAGGCCCTGGACATGGAATTCCTGGATAGCGACCGGGAAATCGAGCGCCTTCATGGGGGTACCCTGGCGCAGCTGATTGCCGTCCATGGACAGGATGGCTTCCGGCGCCTGGAGGAGGAGGTCAATGCCAGGTTACGGGTGGAGCACACCGTGATTGCGCCCGGGGGCAGCGTGATTTACGGGCCCGAGGCCATGGCCCATTTGCGGGCAATCAGCCGGGTGATATACCTGCGCCTGAGCTATGAAAACGTGGCTGCACGTCTGGGCGACCTGACGGCTCGGGGCGTGACCTTTGCCCCGGGGCAGACTCTGCGGGACCTGTACCGGGAACGTTGCCCGCTCTACGAGCGCTATGCGCACGGCACCGTGGATTGCGATGGCCTGACGCCGGAGGAGACCGTTCAGGCGGTGCGGCGCCTGCTGTAGGCTGGCGCGGGTCGAAAAAGGCTGGGGGCTTCCTTGACAGGGGTTCCCGGGAAAGGTATAATAAATTCGTTGTTCGTACAATTTTTTCAAAGCTATGCAAAGCAAGGGCTTTGGGAAGATAGAAGGAGGTAGTCCCATGGACATTCAGGCTTTGAAGGCCACCTGCCGCCAGGTGCGGCGGGACATTGTAACCATGTGCACGGGCGCGGGCTCGGGACATCCCGGCGGTTCCCTCTCCTGCACGGAGGCGCTGGTGGCGCTGTATTTTGACGTGATGAAGGTGGACCCCAAGAACCCCAAGGACCCTGCCCGGGACCGCTTTGTGCTGTCCAAGGGACATGCCGCTCCGGCGCTGTACGGCGTGCTGGCTGCCAAGGGCTTTTTTGACCGCAAGGAGTTTGAGCACTTCCGCCAGCTCCACAGCATTCTCCAGGGCCACCCCGACGCGAAAAAGTGCCCCGGCGTGGACGCTTCCACCGGCTCCCTGGGCCAGGGCATTTCCATTGCCACGGGCATGGCGCTGGGCGCCAAGCACACGGGCAATCCCTGCCATGTGTATACCATCATCGGCGACGGTGAGAGCCAGGAAGGCCTGGTGTGGGAAGCGTCCATGGCAGCGGCGCACTATCACCTGGACAACCTGACGGTGATTTTCGACCACAACGGCCTTCAAATCGACGGCAGCAACGACCAGGTCATGAGCCTGGGGGACATTGGCGCGAAGTTCGCGGCCTTTGGCTACGACATTATCGAGGTCAAGGATGGCAACGATATGCAGCAGGTGCTGGACGCGCTCCATGCGCCCGCCTGCCCCGGCAAGCCCCGGCTGATTTGGCTGCACACCCTGAAGGGCAAGGGCGTTTCCTACATGGAAGGCCAGGTGGGCTGGCACGGCAAGGCGCCCAACGCTGAACAATGCGCCCAGGCGCTGAAGGATCTGGAGGGCTGAAAAGATGAGCGAGAAGAAAGCGATCCGTGTCGCCTATGGCGAGGCGCTGGCGGAGCTGGCCGCCACCAATGACAAGATTGTGGTGCTGGACGCCGACCTGTCCCAGGCCACGATGACCAACAAGTTTTCCGCGAAGTATCCCCAGCGGTTCTATGATTGCGGCATTGCCGAGGCGAACATGGTGGACATGGCCGCCGGCATGAGCACCATGGGGCTGATTCCCTTCTGCTCCACCTTCGCGGTGTTTGCGGGCCGCAGCTATGACCAGATCCGCAACGGCGTATGCTACCCTCACTTCAACGTGAAGTTCGGCTTCTCCCACGCGGGCGTGACCCTGGGCGAGGATGGCGGCAGCCATCAGGCCGTGGAGGACATCGCCCTGATGCGGGTGCTGCCGGGCATGACCGTGTTTGTGCCCTGCGACGCCAACGAATGCCGCAAGGCGGTCTTTGCCGCCGCGAAGATCGATGGACCTGTGTACATCCGTACCGCGCGCCTGCCTACCACCGTGTTTGAGGAGATGCCCTTTGAGGTGGGCAAGGGCAACGTGCTGCGGGACGGCAAGGACGCGGTGATCTTCACCTGCGGCGTCATGGTGGAGCAGTGCCTGGAGACCGTGGAAATCCTCAAAAATCAGGGCATGGACGTGGCGCTGATCAACCTGCACACCATCAAGCCCCTGGACAGCGAGCTGGTCCGCGCCTATGCGGCCAAGTGCGGCAAGGTGTTCACCGTGGAGGAGCACTCCGTCATCGGCGGCCTGGGCGACGCGGTGGCCGCGGAGCTGGTGGGCACCGGCGCCTTCACCTTCCGCAAGATCGGCATTCAGGACCGCTTCGGCCAGAGCGGCAAGCCCGCGGACCTGCTCAAGGAGTACGGCCTCACCGGCGCGCAGATTGCCGAAGAAATCAAGAACGCCAAGTAAAGCATATGGTAAACCGGCACCCCGGCAGACAACACCTGCCGGGGCGCTCTTTTTTTGGCAAAATGGCGGAAGAAAAGCTCTGGCGGCAGCGTTGCATTCATAGAGGTATTTTTCATCCAAAATGCATAGGCACAAGAAATTTTCAGCACAAAGGAGCAAGAATCATGAAACGGTGGCTTGGCATACTTCTGGCAGCGCTGCTGCTGCTGCCGCTGCTGCCCGCACGGGGAGAGGAAATCGAAACCATACCGGAGGAAATCCTTGCCTGGATGGAGGCGAAAGGAATTCTACAGCAGGAGCGGGAGCATCTGCTTTTTTCACTGCCTGACGGGACCCAGCAAATGGTGTGGATAATCTGGCAGCGTGATTTGGTTGTCTGGGAAAAAACGGACGTGGGATGGATACGTACCGGGGAATGGTCTACGGACATGTACCCGGTGTCCTTGCGGCAGCAGAATCCAGACGATCTGCTTCCTGACGGTTCCCATGCCTCCGATGATCTGGGATTCCGGGTTTCCAGTAGTGACGGACAGGAATTCATGCACTTTCGCTGGGAGGCAGGGCAAGGCTTTGTGATCAGCGGCTGGTGCAAACAGGGATATGACGGAGAAGTGATGGTACAGGATGGCATTGCCAGCTATTATCCCGCAGGCAATACGGAACCGGAAGCGCAGGTGGACCTGTCCGGCATGCTGACGCAGACATACAGCATAGAACAGCTGCCTGCTACGCCCCAGGAGGCGACGGCCCGGGCGGCCATCACAGAGCAGGCGCTGGCCGGGTACTTCCCCGGCTATACCCTGCGCGATTACTCGGCGCGGCGGAACCAGGAATATACCCAAGTAGCATACAGCCGCGTGGAGAACGGCCTGCTGTATATCAAGTGGGCCGAGTTCTGGGCGGGCCGGGAGGAGCCGCAGGTGGTGGACTGCATGCCGGTTCCCCTGTCCCCGGAGCTGCTTTCCCGGCTGGAAACCGAGGAATTCGACACCCTGGTGCAGTGCACCCAGTACAGCTCCCTGTTCTGGACCGAGGACGGCGTTGACGTTGCCCGCCTTCCGGTGGAAGGAAAGGTCATTGAAAGCGCGCTGAAAACGCAATCCCTGATGGTGCTCACGGAGGATGCGGCGGGGCTGCGCCGCCTATGGGAGGTAACGCTCCAGGAGGACGGCTACGCGGCCCGCTGCACCGTGCCGCTGCCGAAAGGCGTCTGGGTGGATACACCCCATGACGGAGGCACGGATCTGAGCCTGAAATGGTATGACGGAGAACAGGGGAACGGCAAGGAGCGCTATGCAACCTATGAACAGTATGCGGATGGCGTATGGCGCTTGTCCTATGAGGATCTGGAGGGTGCCTTTGTGCATGCTGCCTTTGCCTGGATTGAGGTGGATCTCCCCAATTTGGAACAGCGGCGGTATATTGGTACGCTGCAAAATAGCGAGCTGTTTGCGTCGAACCCGGCGCAGTTGCCCAACAGTGTGGAAGCATTGCCTGCGGCCATGGACAAAACCGGCTGGGCCGTGGTGAACAACCCAAACCCCGCCGACCGGCTGCACCTGCGCGTATCCCCTGAGCGCGGAGCAACATCCCTGGGCAAGTTCTACAACGGCACCCCGGTGCAGGTGCTGGAGGAGCGGGGAGACTGGGTACAGGTGGAAATCGGCCTGGACGGGAACCTCACCGGCTGGATGATGAAGAAGTATCTGGCCTTTGGCGAGGCCATGGATCAGGTGCAGCCCGCCTGGCTGCAGAAGTTTTACAGGCAAGAATCGGGGCCACAGCTTCTCTACCCCAGTGCAAAGGAAGAAAATCCCCAGGTGCTGGATACCGGCAGTTTTCAGGTGGTGGGCGTGGTGGAGGACGACTGGTACATCCTGCTCAGCGACTGGGGCCAGACGGGGTATGTGCCCCAGTCCTGGCTCTTTGACGGCAACGGTTGACCACAGGGCATGGCGCTGCAACGCGGCATGCGGGATAGTGAAAGGAGGAAGGGTGAACTATGAAGCGCATGTTGATCGGGTGGATATTGACGGTGTTGCTGCTGATGGGCGGCGGGGCTTTGGCCCAGGAGGAGCATTTTTCTTTCATACTGCCCGATAATGAGAACCTGGCCTCGGTGGCGGTAGGGGAGGATGGCACGCTCTTCATCCGCACCTATCAGGGGTTGTTCCGGTTGGAACCGGACGCGCAGACGATGACAGAATTGCCCTTACCACCGGAAGACGCATTTATGCTGACGGGCGTATGGGACGGAAAAGTATACATGGTGAACAGCGCTTACGAGGGGTTGGTATCCTTCTATGCCTTGTCCCCGGACGGCGAGACGTGGTCCTGTGCCGCGACCCTGGATACGGACATCCTGAACTATGGCATCAAGAACGCTCTGCTCCTGGAAGGCTGCATCTACTGCACCCTGCAAGGGGAAAGCGGCGTGGATACCCTGCTGGCCTACGACATTCCCAGCGGGGAGACCAAAATCTGCGGAGATTTCGGAGATGCGGACCTGGAAGTGACTGCTGTGGGGCTCTTCCCGGTGGAGGAGGGCGTGGCCACCTTCCTCTATGATTACGACTACGAGAACAACACCCAGGAGAACTGGCTGCTGCGCTACGACCGGGACAGCGGCAGCATCACCCGGGAAGAAATTGATTTTCAGCAGGATGGCTATGTGCAGGTTGTGGCCCGGGATGACGCGGGCATGTACTGGATGGTTATTTCCGACGGAAGCAGCGGTGCGCTGTACCAGGGCGCTTCCTTGGAGAGTCTCGCGGAAGTGGCCGCGCCTTTGACAGAATCCGTGCAAGGCCTGATCTTCAGGGATCAGGATTGCCTGATACAGCAGTATGAACAGCTGTTCAGCTATCGGGTGCTCCAGGACGCCTGGTGCAATCTGGTCGTAGCCAATTACCGGGATTACAGAAGCAGCGCGTTCCTGCTGGAGACGGGCATTGCCGTAACCAATGTGTATCAGGACGCGGCGGACATCCTCACGCAGAAAAACGGGGACGTGGACATCATATGCCTGGATCTCAATGATGCCACCAGCCTCCGAACGCTCAAGGAAAAGGGCTACTTTGTGGACCTGAACGCCAACCCCACGCTGAAAGCATACGGGGAGCGGCTGTATCCCCGCATCCAGGAAGCGCTGACCACGGAGGATGGCAAACTGGTGGCCTGGCTACTCAGTTGCACCGGTTCCTTTATGCAGCTGGATCTTCCCGATGAGGTCATGGAGGAATATGGCCTGAACATTCCCACCACTTTCGGGGAGCTGCTGGACGAAGCGGCGCGGCTTCAGGAGGAAACGGATTTCTACGATATGGGCTATCAGCTGGTGGATATATCCCTGGATCAGGAAAACCTGGTGAATGAAGTACTGAAACGGTTCTTCCTGGAGCAACAGGCCCAGGGCGGCAAGGTGGACTTCCACAATCCGGAGCTGCGGGCGCTGCTGGAGCGCATTCTCACGGAGCTGCCTGTGAGCGCGTCCATGGACTATGAGGCGTGGCCTGCGCTGATGTGGGGCGGGTGCACCTCTCCCATTTCTGCCAATGATCTGCTGTTGCCCCGCATTGGGGAAAACTCTCCGGACACGCTGGGGGTCCACGTTAACCTGGCGGTGGTGAATCCCTACTCCGACCAGCCGGAGGAGGCCATGGCCTACCTGGAATACCTAGCTCTGCACAACGGCATGGACGACTACATGCTCTATGCGGACATGACCCAGCCCTTGCTGAATGAGCATACGCAGCAGCGCCTGGAGGAAATTGACCAGGCCCTGGCGGAATTGGCCCAGCAGGAGCAGAATGCCGAAGTCCGCGACCAGGTGCTCGCCCTGGAACAGGAGCGGGAATTTACCGCGGACAATCTGTATCTCATTGGCGAGGCGGACATTGCGGCCTGGCAGAAGGCTGCCGCGGCCATGGTCATTCCTGAGGAGAATCTCTACACCCAGGAGATCATGCAGCTGCGGGACCGGCTGCTGCAAGGAAATCTTTCCCTGGACGATTTCCTGGACCAGTGCAGCCAGCACATGGAGATGATTTATGCGGAACGCGGGGAGTAAGGCCGAGCGAGAAAGGAGAAACACACAAGGCCTGTCCCCCAACGGGGTACCGAAAAGGATTGCAGGAGCCGCCGTTTTTCACGGTGCAAATCCGGAGAAACAGCCCCCTGCCCATTTACAGGCAAAGTCAATAACCCGCGAAGCCGGCAAAGCCGGCTTACACGAATAAAAGTCGGAGGGACTGCGGCCCCTCCGACTTCTTGCATTCCACGGTTGCTTTTTTGTACCTGCTTGTTAACACAGGACTGTAGAAATGGCAACTGCCCAAGCTCTGTTTTTTGCTTAGATGCCTGTGGCTAGAAATTCTTCCGCCATGTGTACCGCCACGGCGCCGTCGGCCACGGCCGTGACCACCTGCCGGAGGGGCTTGGTGCGCAGGTCGCCCACGGCATATACCCCGGGAATGCCGGTTTCGGTGGTTTCTCCGGCGGGAATGTAGCCCCCCTGGTCCAGCTCCAGCTGCTGCGCTACCAGCTCCGTTGCGGGCTTTCTGCCGATGCTCACAAACATGCCGTCCGCGGCGATGTCCGATTCTTCGCCTGTTTGTACGTTGCGGATACGAACACCGGTAAGCCTGTCCCCGGCAAGCAGCTCCGTCACTACGCTGTTCCAGCGAATCTCCACGTTGTCTGCCTTCATTAGGGGATCATGGTAGATTTTTGTTGCGCGGAGGGTATCCCGGCGATGGACGAGGATGACCTTTTGCGCAATCCGGCTCAGCAGCAGCGCATCCGCCGCTGCCGTGTTGCCGCCGCCTACCACCACCACGGTTTTCCCCTTGTAGAACATGCCGTCGCAGGCCGCGCAGTAGGCGACGCCGCGCCCCACCAGCTCCCTTTCCCCGGGAATGCCCAGCTCTCGGGGATTGGCGCCCATGGCCAGCGCGATGGTTTTCCCGTAAAAGACTCCGCCGCTGGTCTCCACAACCTTGGGGGAGGCCTTCAAATCCACCCGGCGGACCTCCGCGTTTCGCGTTTGCGCACCGAAGCGTTCCGCCTGCTGCTGCATCTGCTCGGCCAGTTCAAAGCCGCCTATGCCCTGGGCAAAGCCCGGATAGTTGTCAATCTGATGGGTCAGGGCCATCTGTCCGCCGGCGGAGAGCCTTTCCAGCACCAGCGTTTGCAGCCCTGACCGGGCCGCATACAGCGCCGCCGTATATCCCCCCGGACCGCCGCCAATGACGATCATGTCATAAATCCGCTCTTCGGCTTCCTGCCGCCGCTGGGGGAGAACCCCGGCCAGAAACGCCTCAATGGCAGCCTTGGATTCCGGGGCGACGATGTCGCCGGCGGGTTTGCCATCCACATACAGCCGGAGGGTGGGGATCAGCTCCACGTTCAGCGCTTCCCAGAGGCCGTCATCTTCATCCATGTCCACCTTGACGACGTCCGGGCTTGCGGCATATTCTGTGGCAATCTGCTCATAGGCTGGATTGATTTTCCGGCAGTGCGGGCACCAGGGCGCCCAGAAATCCACCAGAACGGTGTGCTTGCTTGCAATCAGGTCCTTCAGCTGCGCTGCGTTTATGTTTTTAGCTGCCATTTCTTTCAGCCCCTTTTGTTTGGTTTGGTTGTAGTGTACCCGGAAGTAAAAATTTTTTCCGTGACGAGATCACATACCGCGTCGCGGAAACAAGAAAGTTTTGTGACAACATCACGGAAGCAGGCGCGCGCATGCCCTATAATCATCTCATCCAAACACAGGGAGGAATCAGCATGGCGTTACCCCGGAGAAAAAGGAAGGCGTTTGTTGCGCGCCAGGATTGCGTGGCCTGCGGATGCTGCGTGAAGGTTTGCCCCATGGGCGCCCTGGAGATCAACCATGGCCTGCATGCACAGATCCATGAGGACAAGTGTGTGGGCTGCGGCAAGTGTGCCAAGGAATGCCCCGCATCGGTGATTGAGATCCAGGAGGTGAACGTATGAAAAAGAAGTGGTATGATTACCTGTGGATCGCCTCCCTGGCCTATCTGGTGCTGGGATTTTTCAACATTCTCTTTGCGTGGCTGGGACTGCTGTGCTTCTTTATTCCGCTGCTGATCTCCATCGTGAAGGGAACCAAGGGCTACTGCAACCGTTACTGTGGACGGGGGCAGCTGTTCAGCCTGCTGGGGGGCAGGTTTGGCCTCTCCCGCAAAAGGGACATTCCACGCTGGATGAAGAGCAAGGCCTTCCGCTACGGATTCCTGATCTTCTTTTTCGCCATGTTTTTCCTGATGCTTTGGAATACCTATTTGGTTTTCGCCGGCGCGCGCAACCTGCAACAGGTGGTAACGCTGCTGTGGACATTCAAGCTGCCCTGGCACTGGGCGTATCATGGCACGCTGTTTCACCCCGGCGTGGCGCAGTTCGCCTTTGGGTTTTACAGCGTGATGCTCACCTCCACCGTGCTGGGGCTGATCACTATGGTGCTGTTCAAACCCCGGAGCTGGTGCGTCTATTGCCCCATGGGTACGATGACCCAGCTGATCTGTAAAATCAAGCATCCCCACTAAATCGCCAGGAGGAATTTGAACTTGGAAAAGATCGCCATACCGGTGCTGCTGGTGCTGGCACTTGTGCTTACCGGCGTCACCAACTTTGCGCCCAAGACCACCGGCTACCGGCAGGTCACCACGGAAGAAGCCGTAAACATCATGCAAACGGAGGAAAACTATGTGATCCTGGATGTGCGCACGGCACAGGAATTTGCCTCCGGCCATATCCCAGGCGCAGCCCTGCTGCCCAACGAGACCATCGGTACGGAGGACATCCCCCTCCTGCCTGACAAGGATCAGCTGATCCTGGTCTATTGCCGCAGCGGCAACCGGTCCAAGCAGGCAGCGGAAAAGCTGGCGCAGCTGGGCTATACCAACATTGTGGAATTCGGCGGTATCAACAGCTGGACCGGCGAGATTGTCACGGAATAAGTGCGAAACCGGCCCCCGTGAGGACGTCCCTGTAGAACCAAGGAATACAGGGCGTCTTTTTTATGCTGCCAGGCGCCGGAGCGCGCGTTCGTCCACGATTTCCACCACGCCCCGGGACAGCCGCACCATGCCTTCCGCCTGAAAATACCGCAGCATGCGCGTAACGACCTCCCGCGGGTGTCCCAGGTGGTTGCCGATGGTTTCATGGGTCAGCCTCAAGGTGGAGGTCCCTTCAATGGCGGCTTCTTCCAGCAAAAAGGCAGCCAGGCGCTTGTCAAAGCTCTTCCACAGGATCTGCTCAATGAGCCACATCACCTCGGAAAACCTTGCCGCCATAACCTCGTTGGTAAAGTTCGCCAGTGGCGCGGAGGCTTCCATGACCCGCTTGTAGATTTCGGCGGGAATCACCCAGAGCGTGGTATCCTTTTCCGCCTGGATGGTGATGTCAAACTGGATGGACCGCATCATGCAGGAGGCGGAGAGCAGGCACAGGTCACGCTGGAAAAGCCTGTACAGGGTTATCTCCCGCCCCTCGGGGGACAGCATAAAGGCCCGAAGCTGGCCGCTTTGCACCAGCAGAAGCCCAGTGCAGTCCGCATCGCCGCTGTGCATAATCTCCCTCTTGCCTACCTTTCGGGAGAAGGCGCCGCCGCACAGGGCTGCCTGCTGCTGTGCCGTGAGCTGACCCCACATGGGGAAAAAGGCTGAAAACTCCACGCGCAACCGCCCTTTCGCCATTGGTACATACCGCTTTTCATTATATACAGAAAAAGGGAAAAAGGCAATTGACGCCACAGGCAGCCCATGCCTTGACGCATGCGCAGGCGCAACGTATGATCGACCTGACCGGCAAATGAAAGGGCAGCGCTCCCTTTGGCAGGGTATTGCTTTGGCCCGCGGGGGCGGATGGCCCGGTACATCATCCCATGGCACAGGTCAAGGAAGGAAAGGCATCATATGATCTTCTATTTTTCGGGAACGGGTAATTCCGCATGGGTTGCCCGGCAGCTGGCACATCTTACGGGGGACGTGGCCTGTGATATCACTACCCTGGCACAAACCCCGGATGTGCAAAAGGAGGAGCAGGTCGGTTTTGTATTTCCGGTATACGTCTGGGGAGCGCCGGAGGTCATGACCAATTTCGCGAGCAGGCTGGCGCGTCCTCAGGCCTTTGCTTTCGGCGTTTGTACCTGTGGCAGCGAGGCTGGGCTGACCATGAAACGCTTTGCGAAGGAATGCCCCTTGGACAGCAGTTACAGCTTGGTGATGCCGAATAATTACATCATCGGCTCAGACACCGACAGCGACGCAGTGATCCAGGAAAAGATTGCCTCGGCCCGGAAAGCATTGCAGCAGATAGCCCAGGAGATCCTGCACCGCCAGCGGGTGGATCGCGTGCATGAGGGGGCGCTGGCCGGGGTGAAATCCCGGATGGCCAACTTTGGGTTCAACAGATTTGCCCGGACTACCAAGCCCTTTTTTGTCACGGACCGCTGCAACGGGTGCGGGACGTGCGCCCGGAATTGCCCGGCGTCCGCCATCTCCCTGAAGGATGGAAAACCCCAGTGGCAGGCGCAGTGCTACCAGCGCATGCGCTGCATCAACGCCTGCCCCACACAGGCCATCCAGTATGGCAAATCCACGGAGGGACGGCGCCGGTATACCATTGAGGCGCATATTCCCCAGGAGGAGCGATGCTGAGCCATACCGCGGGCGTACCGGAACCTCCCCGGTGAAAGAACTCATAAGACGCGGATAGGAAAAAGCCCTGTGCCACTCCCCTTGCGAAGGTATGGAGGAGGGTGCAGGGCTTTTGGGGTACAGTGCGCAAATCAGGTTTTCCTATTTAGCAATCTGCGCTTGAAACATATGGGCGTACTTTTCCTGTGGATTTTCAGGCGCCATGCTGTGCCTGCGCGGGTTACAACCGGCGCAGCTGCGCAAAGGCATCCATCCAGGCACGGGCGATGAGCTCATGCCCCATGGCTGTGGGATGCACACCGTCCGCCAGCCAATATCCGGGCGCGCATTGGGCTTGGAGCTGCTGAAAGCGCTCCTGAAGGGGGACAAACACCGCGTGATGCTTTTCGGCTACACGCTTGGCAGCCGCGGCCCGCAGCGGAACTTCCCGGGAAAACTGCAACCACCGTTCCGGCTGCTCTGCGGTGCTTTCCGTGGCTGCTCCCGGCAGCACAAAGGGCTCCAGAATCATGATGCGAATATCCGGTAAGGCGGCGCGCACTTCACTGAGCAGCATATCGAAGATCAGCTCATACTTTTCGGCGGAAACGCCGTTCTGCCGGCTGATTTCATGCCACACATCGTTGACGCCAATCAGGATGCTGAGATAATCCGGCTTCAGGTTCAGCAAATCAATTTTGATTCGTGCATAGAGGTCTACCACCCGGTTGCCGCTGACGCCGCGGTTGAAAAACTCATACTTGCCCGGCTCGTCATATCCCAAACGCCCCATGACCAGCGTTGGGTATCCCCGGCCGGTTTCCCGATCATTTTCCCTGTTTCTGCCTGCGTCGGTAATGGAGTCTCCCTGAAAGAGAATCCGTTGCATGTTGATGCCTCCTTTGTGCATGGTGCGGATTTCAAGAACTCGGCCGCTACATTGTAAAATGCAGCGGCCGAATTGTCAAAAAATTTTTTAGCAGGGACAGTGCAGCGTCACACGGGGGCGTGCGCACTTCCATGAGAAAGAGCTGGTAGGCAATGGAACAGATGACCACGGCGGCGAGAAAATGCGGCAGGTACATGAGCGTCTGCGCAACACGCTTGCAGGTATTGTGCCGGATCTCATGAAGGAACAGTGCCAGCATGACAGGCGCGGGGAAGGAAAAGATCAAGCTCTCCAGCGATAGAATCAAGGTGTTCCCGAAGAGCTTCTCAAAGGACCCATCATGGAAAAACTGCTGGAAATGTTTCAGGCCAACCCAGGGACTTTTCAAAAAGCCCAGGCTGGGAGAATATTCCTGAAACGCCATGGTGATGTATTTGCAAACGAAGAAATAAATCAGTCCTGGCGCCATCAACAGATTGAACCATCTGGCTTTCCAGAGCCGTTGCAGCAGCGGCGCCTTTGTGGGACGCTTTATGGCGGGATGTACCATCGCCTTTTCTCCTCGTTACGCCATTGTGTACGATGTGGAAATTCTTATGCCATATAATTCATTTCAAAAGAGCAAATCCTCCCGAAAAGAGGTGTTTTTTCCCGATAGACCAGCGAACAATTTTCCGTATGGGTGCAAATTTCCCTGCTTTTTCTTGCCTGGTTTTTCGTTTTATGATATGCTTACACAGATCATGGTAGAAAAATGGGGGAAATTTTACATGCGGCATTGAATGCAATGGCGCTATTTTGCGGTACTGCTCATTCCCCTTGTGATGATTTTATTCACCGCAATATGATGCTCCTGTCCGTGGGGATGCTGCTGCTGTGCCTGGGGGTTGCCGGCGTATTCGCCCAATACAGTATGAATCCATGCACAATACCCTTAGCCTGATTGCCCGGCAGAACCAATCGCAGCAGGCAAGCACGGTTTTTGAATATAAGCAGGAGGCCATTCGCTCCTCCCAGGAGACGGAAGCGCTTCTTTCGGCCAAAACGGAGGAGCAGCGATTTCTGCCGCGCAAAATCTTCCTCCGCCGCCTGCTGCGGGGCGAGCTGCCGCTGGCATCGGATATTCTCCGGCAACAGAGCCAGGTGGGCCTGAACCTGGAGGGAACCTATTGGACCGTGGCGTCCAGTATATCCAGGAAAACTATGCGGACCCGTCCCTGGCCGTTAGCAGCATTGCGACCGCATTCCATTTGAGCGACAAGTACCTCTCCCAGCTTTTTAAGGAACAGACGGGGAGCAAGATCAGCGCGTTCATTGAGCAGAAGCGCATTGACCTGGCCTGCCGCTTGCTGCGAAGCACCACGCTGTCGGTCAGCGAGGTAGGCGTGGCCTCCGGCTATGCGCTTACCCATACCTTCCGCGTGGCCTTCAAGCGTTCCCTGGGCGTTACGCCGCTGGAATGGAAAAAGGTGCATGGGGAGGGAAATGCGGCTTCGTCCAGCGAGCTGGAGAACGAACGCGGCTAGGGCATGCCGGGGCGCTTCCCGCCGGAGCGGCCCATGGAATACACGGCTTGTCAGGAAGGAGAATCGCCTATGACCCAGCTCTTGGAAAGGGCACAGCGCCGCCAGGAAGCGGCGGCTCAGCTGGTGAATACGGAATACCGGCCAGCGTTTCATTTGTGCGCGCCCATTGGGTGGCTAAACGATCCCAATGGCTTTG